>Ga0181529_10004229_pt1 | contig 15675 bp, 12 predicted proteins | sample PEATcosm2014_Bin_36_FD_119763 | JGI IMG/M metagenome (GOLD analysis project Ga0181529, IMG submission 119763) | Peatland microbial communities from MTU Mesocosm Facility, Houghton, MI, USA - PEATcosm2014_Bin10_30_metaG | ecosystem: Environmental > Terrestrial > Soil > Wetlands > Peat | place...
ATCTCGGGAGGCACGGGAGCCTCGAAGACCTTCTGCGCGGCCGGAGAGAAATCGCGGACGCTCTTCCAGTTGCCGGTTTCATTCTCTACCTGAACCATGATTACGGTGCGCTGCGGGTCGGCTGCCTTGAGGTGTCCCATGACAGCGGCGAATGCGCGCTTGTCGGCTTCGAGCGACGCTGTGGCGAAGGGCGATGGCGAGTCCACAGCCTCCCCGTTCCTGTCCACCGCGTGGAAATAGCGGACTGGGTCTAACAACATCCAATCGGGCATATAGTGCTGGCTGCCGTTCTTCCACGTGGCGAACCAGAGCAGGACGAGACGAACATTATGTTGGCGCGCTTCCCCCAGGAGCCGGTCGATCGACGAAAAGTCGAACTGCCCGGGCTTCTCTTCAATCTGGTCCCAGTAGATCGGTATTTCGATCGTGTTGGCATGCAGGTATTCCATGGCGGCCCACTCTTTGGGATGCGCAGGCCAGGTACTCTCCAGGCCCAAGTCCTGATTCTCCACACCCAATATCAAAAATGGAGCGTCGTCCACAAACAGAGCGAAGCGTCCGTCCTTTTGGACCAGGCGGGGAATCGGACGCTCCGCGACCTGGGCCTGGACCGTGCCGATGACGAGTGTGGCCGCAAGCGCGGCAAGTAGAGCGGAAGTCATTTTCATCTTTCGTACTCCTATTCGGTATCCTTCCCGGCTTCGTGACGAAAAAGTATTGTACACCCAACCGGTGATATCGGAGCCAATTGTCTTATTTCCTGCCGCGACTATGGCGCCCCAGGGTTGGCCAGCCGCTCGCCGCATCGTCCCGGCCGGAAGCGTGAGATCACCGGCCTGCGCCTCCCGGCCGCCAAGGCGCCAGGAGCGGATGGGGCACTCGCGGCGGACATCGTCCCGAGGGGCACCGGCCTGCGCCTCCCGGCCGCCAAGGCGCCAGGAGCGGGTGGGGCACTCGCGATGGTCGCGGCGCCGGTGCCGCCGCATTGATCTCGCAATGGCTAGCGGGCGGACCCATCCCCGGACTCCCGCGGGGATTTGATATGCTGTCCGCTGGTAGAGGGGAGGTTGTGGAGATCATGCGATGGGCCAGGTTTGCAATCGCTGCCGGCATGATGCTGGCGTGGGTCTGGGCGCAACAGCGCGGGGGCCGCGGTCCGGCCTTCCAGGCGAAGCCGGAACAACTCGCGCCGATCGGCGAGAAGAGCCAACAGATCGAAGATCTGGTGAAGCAATTGAAAGCCAAACACGCCGATCCCAATCTGGTGGGCGACGTCGAAGTGTTCGCCAAAGCCGGCCGATTCCTGCTGGAGTTTCCGGAGCTGATGAACAACCAAAACGCCGTGGATCACGCCATGACGGTGCTCGACCGCGGCATCGAGCGCGGCCACCAGTTGCTCGCCGGCACGTCGCCGTGGAATACCGGGCGGAAGCAGATTCACGCCTACTATTCCGCGCTCGACGGCTCCGTGCAACCGTACGCCATCACCCTGCCCGAAGCGTACGACGCAAGCGAACCCGCGCGCCTGTACGTCTGGCTGCACGGCCGCCAGAATAACACCACCGAAAGCGAGTTCCTGTTCGCCCAGCAGAATTTCCGGCCGGGCAATGTGGCCGACCAGGGCCAGATCCAGGTGGACCTCTTCGGCCGGATCAATGGCCTCGGATGGCACTGGGGTGGCGAAGCCGACGTGTTCGAAGGCATTGCCGCGGTGGGGAAACGCTTCAGGATCGACGAAAAGCGGATCGTCCTGCGCGGCTTTTCGCAGGGCGGGGAAGGCGCCTGGCACATCGCGCTGCACCATCCGGACGCCTTCGCGGCCGCCGAGATCGGCGCCGGAACCTGGTCGCGGCGGGCGCAACTTCCCGGATTGGCGCCCTACCAGTTGGCCGTGCTGAAGATCTGGGAAAACATGGAGGAGTGGGCCCTCAACGGCTATGACCTGCCGTTCGCCGCTCACGACGGCGATCACGACACGCAGCCCAATGCCATACCCGCTTTCCCGCCGGGTTCGCCATCGCGCGGGCAATTGGAGAGTTCCCTGCACGCCCGCGCGCAGCTCGAAAAGGAGGGGTTCCACGCCGAGGGCGAGCCGGACTTTCTGCACATGGTGGGCACGCCCGATATCTTTCTGATTTCTCTCAATACGGGCCATGGAACCAGTCCGCTGGTCCGCCAACGGCTGGATGCTTTCCTGAAAGAATGGGGCGACAAGGGACAGGTGTCGCCGGAGCACATCAGGTTCGTGACTTACACCACGCGCTATAACCGCGATTACTGGGTTACCGTGGACCGGCTCGACAAACACTACCAGCGGGCCGACGTGGACGCCGAGCGCAGCCAGGGCGGCGCGGCGTATGTGGTCTGGACGCATAACGTGGAACGCCTGGTGCTGCGCGAGACCGAACACGCCAGGACCGTCAGGATCGACGGCAGCGAGCTGAAGGTGAAGCCGGGCCCGGAGATTGCGCTGCTGAAGACCGGCACCGCCTGGAAACTGGACCCCGCCCGTAAGATGGCGGGGCTCCACAAAGTACACGCGCTCCAGGGGCCCATCGACGACGCGTTTCTGGATCCATACCTCCTGGTGCGTCCCACCGGAACAGCGTGGAACGACGGCGTCAACCAGCAAGCCCTGCGCACCCTGGCGCGTTTCCAGCGCATGTGGGGAAAATTCTTCCGCGGCCATCCATTTGTCAAGGACGACAAGGATGTTACCGCCGCCGACATGGCCAAATACCACGTCGTGCTATTCGGCGACCCGGGCAGTAACAAACTGATCGCCAGGATGGCAACTAAGTTGCCCATCGCGTGGACCAAGGACAGTGTCTCGCTGGCAGGTAAGAGCTATCCTGCGAGCGAGAACTTTCCGGCGCTGATCTATCCCAATCCGTTGAACCCCGCTAAGTACGTGGTCCTGAATACCGGCCTGACGATTCCCGACTCCGAATACAACGCCGACTACGGCATGCCGCAGTGGGGCGACTACGCGGTAGTGAAAGTAAAAGAGGGGGCTGACGTCCCCGACCTGGTAATGGCGGGGCTATTCGACGAGAAGTGGCAGTTCGAGAAATGAGAGGATCTTTAGCCGCAACCCCCAAAGGCCGCAGCACCACAACTGGCACGCGAGGGGGCAGCGCGGCGCGGCCCGCTGCGGTGAGTTTCGCCGGGCTGACTTACCCAGGCGAATATCAGTTCAGCATCACCGTGCCGAGCGTGCCCGCCGGAGGCAATCCGGTTTTGGATCGAGTCACGCCTGGGAGTACCGGGACGGGGGACACGCCGTGAAGGAAGACCGCCTCTGCTTCCGGCAGCGGGACGGGGGCGTCGGGCCGAGGGCACCCGCGCGATGGCGCCCGCCCCACTGGACGCTGGCAAACAGCTCGGACCCGAGTTAGCCCGCCTGCGAATCGGACAATCAGGCGGCAGCGTCCTGCTCGGACAGGTTTCTACCGGAGTACTGCCGGGGATCGCGGCGTTCTCCGAGTCTCTATACGTTTACGCGACTGCCACCAATGGCTGGTCGCGGCAGAGCCAATACGACGCGTCGGCCACCCAGGCTTTCGTGCTGGTGCCGTGACGGTGCGCGAGACCAACGCCGCCGCCAGGGCGTCTAAGAATTGTTAGCCACCGATGAACACCGAAACTGCCCCCTCTGAGGAGTTCGTGGGTGGCGGCGGGCCGTGAGGGTGCTTGAACCTTCGCCAAGCCGCTGATAGGTCAAGCACGCAAGGGGATTCGGCCGGTCGCGGTCGCGCAGGATGATGGGAACGTCGGGAGACTGATTTTGGGCCACAGATGAACGCAGATAAGACGGAATCGGTGTTCATCGGCGTTCATCGGTGGCCAATGGTTTTGGGGTTCTCTCTTGCAGATATGCCGACCCGGCATAATAGAAGAATGCGCGTGGGTCCGATCGTGGCGCTCATGGCAGCCGGCCTCTGGCTGGGTGCGGACGGCGGGGCCTCGGTCAATTCGGTGGTGGCCACGGTGCGGTCCGCCATCCGAAAGAAACATCGGGACGCCGATGTGGCCGCGGCGCTCGACAAAATGAAGCTGGCCGAACGGCTGGAGGATCGCGTCATCGAGGAACTGGAGAGCGAGGGCGCCGGGCCGCAGACGCTCGGCGCGCTCCAGCACATGCGCGATCAGTCCCGGCTGCTGGAGCCGCCGGCTGGGCCGCCGCCCGGAATGATCCCGCCGCCGGCCCCTTCCGCCGTGGAAGAATATCGGGTCTGGCAGGACACGCGAAGCAATTCGTTGGACTACACCGAATCGCTGCCCGATTTCATCTGCACCGAAACCATCCACCGCTGGACCGATCCGGAGGGCAATGAAAACTGGCAGGCGGCTCCCACGATCGTGGCGGAGCTCACCTTCTTCGAACGGAAGGAAAGCTACCAAGCGATAGCGGTAGCCGGGCAACCTGCTGCCGGCGAGTCCATCCTGGATGTGGGCGGCGCTACCTCGCAGGGCGAATTCGGAACCATGCTGGCCACCATCTTCAATCCGGCGTTGGAGACCGAATACCGCTGGGACCACTGGACCACGCTTCGCAAACGGCCCACCTACGTCTATCGGTTTCGCATTTCCAATGCGCATGGGCCCCACCGTCTGAGGTTTGGCGTCGAAGGCAAGGGGCAAGTGACGATTGCCGTGGGCCTCGATGGGTACGTTTACATCGACCGCGAATCCAACCGCGTGACGCGGATTTCGGAAGAGGACCGCGACATCCCCGCCGGTTTTCCGGTGCAGAAGGCAACGACGGTGCTGGACTACGATTATGGCGCCATCGGCGGCCGCCAGTACCTGTTGCCGCTGCGCGCCGAAGTCCGGGTCGATGTCGGGAAGTTGCAGAGTTTGAATACCGTGGAGTTTCAGGCGTACCGGAAGTTCGCGTCCGACGCTACGGTCAAGTTCGGGGATGCCGTGCCCGATCAGGCGCCGGTCAGGAAGTGACCCGCGCGCCGGTTTCCCGGAAGCTGTTCCCGGCCACGGCCAGAACGCGCGCGACCACGCTTGGATCGCCCGCCGGCGCTCGCCGCGCTTCTTCGGCCCATATCGCGATCCGGCGCAGGTGGAACTCTGGTTGGTCCGCCATGACGGCGACCTCCGCCGCGCTGTAGCGATCGGCGGCCAGGAAGGCCTGTTTGTCCGCCGCGGAGGCTGCCTGCGGCGCGAAGATCCACAACCAGCGGCGGAAACCGGCGGCCGAGGGCTCGGCGGGGAACACGCGGGCGTTCCACAAACTGCGGCCGGCCGGGTCCTCCTCGCCGGACCAGACGTCTTCCGGCGACGCACCTGCCGCCGCGAGCCATTCGAGCACCGGCCATCCGCAGAAGCGCGCTCCCTGGCGGACGGAATCCTTGAACCCATCGGCGACACCGTAGCAGCGCACGAACCAGACCGGGGCGCCGCGCCGGCCGTGCCCGCGCACCACGTCGAGGCAGGCTTCCCGCGGGAGCCCGAGCGGCTCATCCACATCCACACCCACCACCACGTTTCGTCCGGGCACTTCGAGCGCGGCGGACAGGCGGCATCCTTCCACCCAGGAGTTGGCGCCCACAATCGCGCCGCCCGGGGCAAGGGAGTTGTCGAGGGCAAGCAGGGTATCGGTGGGGTGCTGGCCGAGCAGGGCCAGGCCGCTCTCGATCAACTGGCGCGTGGCGCCGAAGTGGAGAAAGCTGCAGCCCGGCAGCAGTTGGACGTGAACCGGGACGGCGCCGAGCAGCGGGAACAAAGCAGCCAACGCGTCTTCCGACCAGGTGGAACCGCTGGCGCGAGCGCTGCGGATATAATGCGCGAGCGTGGCGGAACTGCCCATGGCGCAGCAGATTTCGCGGTAGAGATCCACGCCGTGGCGCAGAATGGCCTCCCGCGAAATGCCGCCGAAGGCGCCGAGCAGAGTGGCGGCGGCAGCGGCATCCAGACTCATCACGCCGAGATCGAGCGCGCTCTTCCCGGAGGCGTCCATGGCCCCGGCCGCCTTCTGTTCGGCCGGCGTGGGCTTCTGCAGATAGAGCGCCAGGCCTCCATCCGGCCCCAGGCAATAGACGCCGTGGCGGCTGGCTTCCGCGGGCTCGGCGGCGCAACCGAGCATGGTAATGCCCGCGAGATCCAGGCGCAGGTTGGAAGCGTCGAAACGGATCAGGGCATCGCCGGCCGCAACCACCACCTGCCCGCGCCCGGCGGCGCCTTCGGGCAGGGCGAGAAGGTCCGGGACCAGAAGATCGAATAGCGTGGCCGGCAAACCGCCCGATTGGCGCGCGGGCACCGGAACGAAGATTTTTCCGCAGGCGCTGTATGCCGGCAAGCGGCGCGAATCGCCGCCGGCGTGCACAATCAGGATGCGCAGCGGGCGAAGCAGTTCTTCCGTGGAGACCGGCCCGCCGCGCCGCGCCGCCTCGCGATCGACCACCTGGGCCAGGCAGAAGACGGTGCTCGCGCCGCTGCCGATGCGCTTGCCCTCCCAATCGGCCACCACCAGGAACTGGCGGACCTGCGGTAGCAGCCCCAGCTCGTGCCGCAGGCGGAGATGCGCATGGTATGCCCGCGCCTGCGTCTCGTGCGACGCGGTGACGATGAGGTAGTCCCAGACCGATTTCTGGCGCGCGCTCATGCGGACTCTAGGATCATGTTGGCGTAGGGCACGGTGTCCGCGGTGCGGATCAGGCCGATGGCGGTGGGCACGCGCTTCTTGAACTCGACGTGCGGTTCCACCACCAGCGGGATCCCCGCCAGCGCGCGCTCGAACTCCGCGCACGTCTCCTCCGGGTTGGCGGCGCGGAATTCATCCGCCATGAAGACCCGGCCCACCACGAAATTGGCGCGGATGGCCCGCAGCACTTCGAGCACCCTGGGGATGCCGTCCACGAGCGAAATGTCGATGGTCTCCACCTGCGGCCAGAACGGGAAGCCGCGGTCGGCAATCACCAGAGTATTGGTGTGCCGTATGCGGCTGAGCAGGGAATTGATGGCCGGGTTCAGAATGCCGGTTTTGAGCATGATGGCTTTCCAGTTCTTACTCTGATTTTCATCGATCCGGGCACGGGCTCTTCGGAAACGACGATGGCGTAGCCGCCTCCGCAGCCCGAATACATGGCCCCGGCGTAGCGGCGCTGGTAGAAATCCAGGATGGTTTTCAGATCGATTCCTATGGTGGGGTGACGCACCGTGTGCGGCAGAATGGCTTCCCAACATTGCATGCAATGCCGCATGGAAGCGCCCAGACCGCGGAGATCGCGGTTCAGAATGGCGTCGAAGCAGGCTTTGCCGGTCTCGCCCAGTTGACGAATCCGCTCGGGGTCGAGATTTTTTACGCCCAGCGGACCGTAGCCCTCCGGCCGCTGCTGAATGGGCACAAGGTGGAAAACCTCTTCCACCCAGCGCGCGACCGCCCGATCGCAATTGGATTCGATGCGCGCGGGGAAGAAGCCGCCCTTGACCGTTGCGTCGTAATCCAGGCGGCTCACGCCGGGATAAACCAGCCCGATCATATCCTGCGATCCGGAGGGTTCCGGCTTGTCCCGGTTTTCCGCGTGGTACAGCTCCCGCACCAGCTCCGCCGGGTCGCGATCCGGCAGCACGCCGTTCCACAGCTTCAGCGCGACTTTGCGGGTGCCGCTGGCCATCCCGCTGCGCTCCATGAACCAAAGATCCGGCTCGAGCGACACCACCACCATCGATCCAGGCGGCGACGGATTCAGGCGGGAGACGAAAGGCTGGTCGATCCACCCGCCGGCCAGCGCCATCCGGTGGGGGATGGCGCCGATGACCGAGGCGATTTCCATGGGGCCCGGCTAGTCGGTCACCACGCGTTTGCCCGCCTTGCGGTCCGCGTACTGCTGCTCGATCCAGTAGTAGGTTTTTTCCATGCCCACGCGCAGCGGGATTTGCGGCTCCCAATCGAGAACGCTGCGGATAAAGGTGTTGTCGCTGTTCCGCCCGGCGACACCCAGAGGAGCGTTCAAGTCGTGGCGGCGTTCGAGCCTGACGCCGCCGATATCCTCCACCATGCTGACCAGGTCGTTGATCGAGATCAGCTCGCTGGTGCCGAGGTTCACGGGGGTGGCGATGAGTGCGTCACAGTGCATGATCTGGTCGATACCCAACACGCAGTCTTCAATGAAGCAGAAGCTGCGGGTTTGCGTGCCGTCGCCCCAGATTTCGATGCGCATGTCGCCGGTGTCTTTCGCTTCGATCACCTTGCGGGAGAGCGCGGCCGGCGCTTTCTCGCGTCCGCCGAACCAGGTGCCGTGCGGGCCGTAGATATTGTGGAAGCGCGCGATGTGCGTTTCGAGGCCCCGCTCGGCCCAATACTCCTGGCAGAACATTTCGGAGATGAGCTTTTCCCAGCCGTAGCCGCGCTCGGACATGGCGGGGTAGGCGTCGGATTCGCGCAGCGCCCGCACGTGGGGGTCTTTCTGCAAATCGGTGTTATAGGCGCACGCCGAAGAGGAAAAGAAATAGCGCTCGACGCCCGCGCGCCAGGCGGCGTCCACCAGGTGGGTGTTGATCAGGACGCTGCGCAGACATTCGACGCGGAACTTCTCGATAAAGCCCATGCCGCCCATGTCGGCCGCCAGGTTGTAGACCTCTTTGGCGCCCACCACGGCCTGGATGGCGTTCTGCTTTTCGCTCAGGTCCATGGAGATGCACTCTACGCCCGGAACGCGCTGGTACCATTCGGGCAACGGTTTGCGATCGATGGCGCGGATGCGCGTATAACCCAGGTCGTGGAAATAGCGTGCCAGCGCACCGCCGATGAATCCACCCGCCCCGGCGATCACGATCGGGTCCCAGGGGTCCAGTTTTCGTTCGATGACAACTTCGGAGTTTTTCTTCATGTTGGCGCTTTCTATTCGATGATAACGCCCTACGGCTCGCCGGTCGCAGAGGCGCCCAGCCACTCCATCAACAGCCGGTAAGTGAAGCCCCACAGCGGCACGCCGTTCAGGTCGATGCCCGGAAATGGCATGTCGGCGGGCATGCCGGGGACGGGCCGCAGCGCGTGGCGGGCCGGGTCGCGCAGCACATCCACGGGAATCCACAGCGCTTCGACGGCTTCCGCGGGATCCGCTACGGCCGGCAGTTCGCGGTCCACGGAGAATACGAAGGGGGCCACCAGGACCCGGTGCCCCATTTTCCGGCCCGCGCTGGCGGGCGGCAAGGCGGCTTCCAGTTGTTCCCGGCCGAGGCGGATGCCGCATTCCTCTTCGAGTTCGCGCAGGGCGGTGTGTAGCAGGTCGGGATCCTCGGGATCGCGCCGCCCTCCGGGAAACGACCAGTGTCCCGACCAGGGGTCGCCTTCCCGCTCCGTGCGCCGGATCAACAGAATGGACTCACGCTCTCCGCGCGCCCGCACAATCGCTACTGCCGCCTCCGGTTCCGCCATCTCCCCTATCATCGGGCAACGCAGGCGAAGAAGGCAAAAAAGGCGGCGGGGGGGAAGGATGGACGCGCGCGCCCCCGAGGTCGGGCGAAACCGGCGCTTCGTAACCTCGCGCGGGTTTAGGCTGCGGTCCGGGGCAGCACTTCCTTCGACCTCGAGATCGTAGGCGGCTTGAAAATTCAACCAGTACTGAGGCGATGTGCGGAGTATCGGCGCAAACCTGACAGCGCGTTGCTCCTGCGCCAGCCTGGCGCCGGCGCAATTCGGACATGCTCCATCCTGTGAAGGACCAGCAGCAGGCGAGTTTCAACACGGCGAGTTCCGCCACATGCAGAACAGGTGCACCGTCCTCCCCTGCAATTCCGGCAAGGCGGTGTCAGCACGCCTTTTCCACCGCAGTTCTGGCAGGATGGGCACGCCAGCCAGGAATCCGGGCATTTGCTTTGCGCCCATCGTGCGGGACGTGTTAGCATTTGATTATCTGCGCGACATTGCGGGGACGTAGTTCAGTTGGTTAGAACGCCGGCCTGTCACGTCGGAGGTCGCGGGTTCGAGCCCCGTCGTCCCCGCCATTTAACCTGTTTTGTTTCCAACCAAAGCTCTTGTTTCCGGGCCTTCCGTGCAACCATGTGCAACCGTCCGCACGGCTCCAGCTTTTTTCCCCACCTCGATCACATCCCCGAGTGCATCATCCCAGATCTTCGCCGCCGCGCGGCTATCGGCGGGGACCGCGTGGCTGTAGATCGCTAACGTGATGTTCTGGTCGGCGTGCCCGAGACGGCGGCTGACTTCCGCCAGCGGGACTCCGTTGCGCAGTAACGCCGTGGCGTTCGTGTGCCTGAGCGGGTGCAAGCTGACGCCTTTCAGTCCGACTTTGCCCATCAACTCCTTCACACGGGCGCCGAGGCGATCCGGCGAGTAGTAGGCACCGTTCGGCTGGCAGAAGATCAGGTTGTGATCGTGGTAGTCAGGCCCGAATAGCCGCTTGTCCTCGTCCTGGTCCGCGCGGTGATCGGCCAACACTGGCAACACCGAATCCGGCACCACGAAATGCCGCGGCTTCTCCGACTTGGTGCTCTTGACTCGCAGCCCAGCCTTGGTCTGCTCCAACGACTTCGAGACGCTCAACTCGCCGGTGGTCAGGTTCAGATCCGGCCACTGCAACGCCAACAACTCACCGCGCCGGCAACCGGTAGCGGAGGCCAGGACGATGAACGGGTACAACCTGGTGGTCCCGGCGCGATCAAAGAGGAGCTTCAGTTTTTCCTTATCGACCACAGCGGGCTCCCGCTTTGGCAGTCTAGGGAGCTTCACGCGCTTGTTGCGCATCGGGTGCGGAATCTTCAGGATGCCGAGCCGATCGGCTTCCGCGAGCTTGCGGAGCCCGATCAGGGGTGCCCCGATTCCGTTCGAGTTGCGCAGTTGTGATTTATAAGTTACAATCATGGTTGTGATCGAGATTCGCCGCTACGTCAACCGGAGCGGAATCGATGTCATCGGCGCCTGGCTGGCGAGTCTGGAGGATTCAAAAGCTCGGGCGCGAATTGCGGCGCGTCTCGACCGGCTAGCGCTGGGGAATTTCGGCGACTGCAAGGCGCTGCGCGAAGGGGTGTCCGAACTCCGGATCGACTGGGGACCGGGATATCGAGTGTACTACGCGATGTTGGGCAGGACGTGCGTGCTTCTGTTGTGCGGCGGCGACAAACGCGGGCAGTCGTCCAATATAAAAAAGGCAATCGATTACCTGAAAGACTTCAAAGAGAGGACGCGAAGCAAATGAGAGACAAGGCCAGCATCTCGCATGATGAAGCAATGTCTCGGGAGTTGCGCGAGAACCCGGACTTCGCGGCGGAATACCTGAGAGCGGCCATGGAAGACGAGGCCGAACCCCGCGTGCTGCTGGTTGCCTTGCGACGTGTCGCGGAAGCCCGCGGCCTTGCCAAAGTGGCCAAGACGGCCGGCATTGAGCGCGAGAGCCTTTACCGGGCGCTTTCGCCACGCGGCAATCCGCGGTTTTCCACTCTTGTCGCCGTCGCCAAGGCGATGGGACTGAAGCTGACTTTCGAATCCGCACGATAAGACAGCAGCCGGCCAGGGACGCGAATTCGTGCAACCAACGTGCAACCATGCCGCGAAAACGCGCCGGAATTGGGTGGACAACGGACCTGGGCGCGTACTGAAAATACAACCACTTAGCACGCGCCCGCACCCGTCAATATAGCCTTGTTCGGGTTCGAGCCCCGTCGTCCCCGCCATCCGTCTCAATCAATCAGCGTCTTCGATCACGGCTTCTTGGGGCCCCATTTTGCCAGCATGGCCTTACCCGCAGCTCGGTCCCGCGCGTCCGGCGCCAGCGGAAAGACAGCCTTACAATCCCCGGAATCGGGAGGCCTCGCCGCAGTGAACCACCGCGCCATCGCCGAGGGGATGAACTGCCCGCGGAGTTGGCGCGGCGAGAGAGCCGATGGCTGAAGATCGCCGAGGCCAAGGCGTCTCTGGAGCAGGAAGCCTGGCGGCCACGCTCACCCCTACCTCGGCGGAGTTGGCCTTCAGTTTGGTCCCATCGATAGCCGCATGCCCGAGCGTGTGGAGAACCTGCAGCAATGACGCCTATTTCGCCAGCGACCTGCCCGCAAGGAATCCGGGAAGCCGGCGCGCGAATTCGACGAAGAGTCCGCGATAGCTGGTATACGGGCAGGTACAGCATGCCGGCAAGATCGCTGGCCGTCGTGATCGGCTCATGCCGGTTGTCGATATAGAAGCACGGCTTTCCCATGCCGATCGCCGCTCCGAGCTCGATTTAGAACGTTGGGCCGGACCTCGGTCTCACGATCGTCGAATATGGAAAAATCGGCAGCGCGGATTCGTTCCAGGATGGTCTCGAACACGGGACCGTTCGGCATGTCGGAGTATCGGGCCGACGCCTACGTGATCGACGATTGGCGTTAGTTCGGTCGCCTTGGCCGGCTCCGGCGCAGCCGGGCGGACGGGCTGGCTGGTTCGCGATCCTGCTGCAATCGCGTTCGGGGTGCATAGTGGTATAAATCGAAGGTGCCCATGCATCCCTTGGAGACCTACCTTCAAGAGCTTCAAACCGTGCGCTCTGCCCATGCCGGCGTGAAGGAGACCTCGTACTACGCACCGCTCGCCAACCTCCTGAACGAGGTGGGCAAGACGCTCAAGCCCAAAGTGACCTGCATCATGAGCCTCCGGGACGCGGGTGCCGGGCTGCCGGATGGCGGCCTGTTCGCGGAGGAGCAGATCAGGAACGATGTGAACGACGTGATTGCGGGAGCCATCCCGGCCAGGGGCGCGATTGAAGCGAAGCCGGCCAGTGCGGATGCCTGGAAGATCGCGGAATCGAAGCAGGTGACCGGCTACTGGAGCCGCTATCGCCAGGTCCTGGTGACTAACTATCGCGACTTCGTTCTCCTCGGCGCCGACGCAGAGGGCAACCGTACGGTGCTGGAGACCTACCGCCTGGCGAGCGACGAGCAGGACTTCTGGCTCAAAGCGGCGCATCCGCGTTCCGCCGCCGACCGGCAAGGCGAAAGCTTCGAAGGTTTCCTCAAACGCGTGATGCTGTACCAGTCCTCGCTCGCCACGCCCAGAGACCTCGCGTGGTTCCTGGCCTCCTACGCGCGCGAAGCCAAGTTCCGGATCGAAGCCGGTGAATTGCCGGCGCTGGCCGGAATCCGCACCGCCCTCGAGGAGGCCCTCGGCCTGAAGTTCGAAGGCGCGCGCGGCGACCACTTCTTCCGGTCCACACTCATCCAGACGCTGTTCTATGGCATCTTCTCGGCCTGGGTGCTGTGGAGCAAGGCGCATCCGCCGACAGACCAAAAGAACCGCTTCGACTGGCGGACGTCCGCACATCATCTACGCGTGCCCATCCTGCGAAAGCTGTTCTGGCTGTTCGCCGAGCCCGGCCAACTGGAGACGATGAACCTTCCCGAGGTGCTCGGTTGGGCGGGCGCGGTGCTGAATCGCGTGGACCGCGCGTCGTTCTTCGCCAACTTCGAAGAGGGGCACGCGGTGCAGTACTTCTACGAACCGTTTCTGGAAGCTTTCGACCCCGAGCTGCGCAAAGACCTGGGGGTGTGGTACACGCCCATCGAAGTGGTGAAGTACATGGTGGCGCGGGTGGACGCCGAACTGCGGAACACGCTTGGTGTGGACGACGGGCTGGCCGATCCGAACGTGTACATCCTGGACCCGTGCTGCGGGACCGGGGCATATCTGGTCGAGGTGCTGCGGAAGATCGCGGAAACGCTGGGCGGCAGGGGCGGCGACGATCTGGCCGGTCAGGACCTGAAAAAAGCCGCGCTGGAGCGAGTATTCGGATTCGAGATCCTGCCTGCGCCATTCGTGGTGGCGCACCTCCAGTTGGGCCTGCTGCTGCAATCCCTCGGTGCGCCGCTGTCCGAATCCAAACATGAACGCGCCCGCGTGTTCCTGACGAACGCCCTCACCGGTTGGGAACCGGCGAAGCACCCCAAGCAACTGGTCTTTCAGGAGATGGAGGAGGAACGCGAGGCGGCCGACCGCGTGAAGCGCGACACGCCGATCCTGGTGATCCTTGGAAATCCGCCATACAACAGTTTCGCCGGCATCGCCAACATGGACGAGGAGCGGGGACTGACGGATGCCTATCGCACGACCAAGGCCGCGCCGCCGCCGCAGGGTCAGGGTCTCAACGATCTGTACGTGCGGTTCTTCCGCATGGCCGAGCGGCGCATCGTGGAGAAGACCGGCAAAGGCATCGTCTCGTTCATCTCGAACTACTCCTGGCTGGATGGCCTGTCGTTCACGGGGATGCGGGAACGGTACCTGGAGGTGTTCGACCAGGTCTGGATCGACTGCCTGAACGGCGACAAGTACAAGACCGGAAAGGTCACACCGGACGGCAAGCCGGACCCAAGCATCTTCTCGACCGAGTTCAACAGGGAAGGCATCCAGGTGGGAACGGCGATCGCGCTGCTGGCCCGGACATCGCACCCGAAGGGCGCCAAGGCGGTTCGGTTCCGTCACCTCTGGGGCAAGGAGAAACGGGACCGGCTACTCGCGGAGGCAACGGGCGAGAGCAAGCCCAGGTACGAGACCGTGCGGCCGGTGATGCCGTTGGGACTGCCGTTTCTGCCGCTGACGACCCAGGCGGACTATCCATCCTGCCCGGCGTTGCCTGATCTGTTCCCTTCCCACTTTCCAGGGGTTACACCGGGCCGCGTCAAATTGCTTGTGGACATGGACCGGGGAAGACTGATAGAACGCATGCGATTATACTTCGACCCGGACGTCTCAAACCATGAGCTGCACCAACTCTTGCCCGAGGCTATGAAGTCGACCGCGCGATACAACGCAAACGGTACCCGAAAGTTGCTCCTAAAGTGCGGCCTCGTTCCGGACAACATAGTCCGGTACCTCTTCCGCCCGATGGACGTGCGCTGGCTGTATTGGGAACCAGAGACCAAGCTCCTGGATGAAAAGCGCTCTGACTACTTTCCACAGATCTTCCCCGGCAATCCCTGGATCGAGGGACGGCAGCGTTTCGCCGTGACCCAGTTTGATCGTGGCCTTGTCACCCAGCTCCTGGCTGACGACCTGGGCAACGGCCGCTCAAGCTACTTTCCGCTCCGGCTCAAGCCGCAGGCTGGGCTGTTTGCGGCGACGGCAGCCGGGCCGCTCTACAACGTTTCTGATCCCGCCCGAGAATACCTCGCGGCCCTAAGCGCAGACCCCGAGGCGCTCTTCTTCCATGCTGTTGCTGTCATGAATTCTCCCGACTACCGCACTAAGAACGCTGCGGCGCTGCGTCTGCACTGGCCGCGCATACCCCTCCCCGCCACCAGGCAAGCCTTGGTGGCTTCGGCGGCGCTGGGGCGTGAGATCGCGGCGCTGCTTGATCCCGAAGGCCCGCTGCCCAAGACGGCCAAAAGCTTGAAAAGCATCGCACCGATCACCGCCTCTGAAGGCAAACTCGATCCGGATGCGGGCGACCTGGAACTCACGGCGGGATGGGGCCACGCAGGGAAGGGCGGCGTCACCATGCCGGCCAAGGGCAAAATCGCATTGCGCGAGATGACCGCTGCCGAACAGGACGGCCTGCCGGAGGGCGCTACCGGCACGCTGGGCACCCAGACCTGTGACGTATGGCTGAACGGCCGCGCGTACTGGCGCAACGTTCCGGCGCCGGTGTGGGAGTACACGCTCGGCGGGTATCAGGTCATCAAGAAGTGGCTCAGCTACCGCGAGAAGGCGCTCCTCGGCCGCTCCCTCAGCGTGGA
>Ga0181529_10004233_pt1 | contig 15667 bp, 7 predicted proteins | sample PEATcosm2014_Bin_36_FD_119763 | JGI IMG/M metagenome (GOLD analysis project Ga0181529, IMG submission 119763) | Peatland microbial communities from MTU Mesocosm Facility, Houghton, MI, USA - PEATcosm2014_Bin10_30_metaG | ecosystem: Environmental > Terrestrial > Soil > Wetlands > Peat | place...
CCCGCCCGAGGATGTCGTGGGCGCCGAGAACGTCACGCTGCAGCCGTTGTTGAGGTTAATACCTCCGTAAGCATATCCGGAGCCGGCCGTGTTATAGAACATCAACCCGCTTCCGGTCACCGTAGACCCGCCGGCCACCGTCAGTCCTCCGCCCTCCAGAATGTAGGTTCCCGGATTGAAGGTGACGTGCACTCCGTTGCTGATCGAAATCCCGCCGCAATAGACTCCCTGGGACAGCGTCGGCGATCCGCTGGTAACGCTAAAATTGGTGTGGTTGCAGGCTCCCACCGCCGGCGGCTGCAGGCTGGCCAGCGGGTCGCTCGCCGCCGCCGCGTGAGTGGTCGGCGCCGGGGAAATGGTCGATCCGCCGTTCACCGTGTAATTGCCCACTACGCCGATCGAGGTTGCCGTCAGACTGCTCCCTCCGGTGACTGTCAGTGCCGTGGCGCTGCTCGAATTCACCTGAACGCCGCAATGCACCACCAGCCCCACGCCATTGCTGATGGAAAACGCGCTGGACGCCGACGGGTCGAGCGTGAAGAGACAACTGCTCCCGCCCGCTCCCTGGTGCGCCACCGACCGCACACTCACCTTGGTGGATGAGAATCCCAGTAGTTCCATGAAGACCGGCGCCACACTCTGCGAGATCAGGACCTCGACCGCCGTGGAATCGCCGGTCGAATAACCGGTCGAAGGTGGATTGTTGACCGTGACCGTGGCCGAGTGCTGGCCGTTGGTAAATCCGTTGGCCGCGGCGTCGTTGCGCGCCGCGGTGACCGCATTGGCGGAACCGTTGGCCTTGATCTCCTGCGCTCCGCCCAGCGCGGCGGCGTCGGCCGCGGTCTGCATCTGGGTCTTGATCAACTGCAGGTAGCCGGCATCGATAGCCAGGCCGGCGCACGCCATCACAACGGCGGTGCATACGGCCATGGCTGTCAGAATGAAGCCGCTCCGACGGCGTTTCATCGCGGTCCTTTCCACTTATGACGCTAACAGCCGGAAGCGTAGGTTGGAAATTGGGCAACTGCCCTAGCGGAGCCGGATTCTTGCCTTAGCCGGCCGCCCGCGCGGACCTCGCGACATTCAATCGGGAAGGCGAAGCACGTGGCGCTGGCCCTGGTCCATCGGCAGTCGGAGCAACTTATCGAGCGACAGCGTGCGAACGACTGTGCCGCCGGACATGACGCGTATCGGCCAGATCTTCAGGCTGGACTTTCCACCGCCGATCTTGACCCAGTCGAATAGATAGACGCCGCAGGCGTTCCGGAAACCCGGGACGTCCAGCGCGACCGCACCATCGCCAGGCAGGAGTATTCTTTGGAGTCGCCGGTCTCCAGCCGCAACCGATACGGCTGCGGGGAGGCGGTCGCGATCCTTATAAGAGGCTGGATGGCAGCAGGGGTGCGGGCATCCGATAGGCGCATGCCGACAGACTCATACAGGCCACGGCCGCCACGCCGCGCAACCCGACCTGAGGGAGGCCCATCACGCACTTCGATTGTTTATGCTACCTTGATCGGGTGACATCGTTAGTCTTTCTGGTTAGTAGCCACCCCTTATCTTTCTTCATTCTGGCAATCTTCCCCCGGCTTACGCGACAGTGATTCCATGCGTCGGACGCAGAGGGGATGGGCTCGCTGTCTGCTCGGTGTCGCGGTGATGGCCGCGATCATCCAGCCGTGCCGTTCCCAACGCTACACCTTTCAGATGTACGGCCAAGCCGAGGGACTGACCAACCTGGTGCCCCTCGCGCTGCTGCAGGACCGCGCCGGCTTCTTTTGGGTGGGCACGCAAAACGGACTCTTCCGCTACGACGGATCGCGCTTCGAACCCTTCGATACTTCCGCCGGACTTCCCACCACGCGCATTGCCAGCCTGCAGGAAGACGCTTCGGGCACCCTGCTGGTGGCCACTACCGGCGGCGTGGTCCGTCTGGCCGGCAATCGCTTCCAGCCGATGCTCTTCGGGGGCAATCCGCTCACCACCACCCGCCGCGAGGGCATCGCCATCGACCCCTCGGGCGTCCTCTACCTGGCAACCGACAAAGGCCTGGCGGTCCGCCCCAACGATCGCAGCTATTCCCTCCTGACGGCAGGGCCCGACCCGCGCATCTATAGCGTCTATCGCGACCCCGGCGGCGTCATCTGGGCCGGATGCGGCACTCAGCTCTGCACCGTCAACCAGGGCGCGCTGGAACCGGTTTCCGCCCCGCTGCCCGTCGCCCCGTGGAGCGCCCTGGGCAACGACCGCAATGGCGACCTGTGGCTCCTCACCGGCCGTTCCCTCTGGGTGCGCAGCGCCCAGACCGGCAAATTCCAGCAACTCCCTTCGCTTCCCGATGCCGATATTGCCACCTTCACTCCGTTCCTCGCCGGCCCTACGCTCGCCGTGGCCTCCGACGGCGGCGTGATCGTCTCCACGTCCGCGGGTCTGGCGCGCTGGGACCACCAACAGTGGCGCATCCTCGATCATCGTGCCGGACTCGCCAGCGACGACATTTCGGCGGTGTTCGCGGACCGCGAAGGTTCGGTGTGGATCGGATTGGCGGGCCTCGGCCTGGCTCGCTGGCTGGGATATTCGGAATGGCAAAGCTGGAGCACTCCGGAAGGCTTGCCAAACGAAGCCATCTGGTCCATTCATCGGGACGCCGCGGGAACGCTGTGGGTGGGAACGCGCAGCGGACTGGCGTTCTGGCGCGGCCCGGGAACTCCGGCGCAGTGGTCGGTGCGGCCGGAGTTCGCCGGCCGCATGATCCTGTCAATGGCGCATTCGCGAGACAATTCCTTGTGGATCGGAACCGGCAACGACGGGTTGTTTCGCCTCGACGGCCGCACCGGCGCGGTCACTCCGGTTCCGTTGGGCGGCCGCAAAGCCTTCCCGCCCAAAGTCCTGGTGGACCATGAGGGCTTCGTCTGGGCGACCTCGCAAGGCGTCGTCTACCGCAGCGCCACGCCGGCGGCCGGGGACACGCCCGTCTTTCTGGCGCAGACCGTCCCCGGCGAGACCCCCGGGGAACTATTTCACCAGGTGGCCGAGGATGTCCGCGGCCGCGTCTGGATCTCCGGAACCCGCGGCTTGCTCTGCTATAACCACGGCGTCTGGACGCGCCTCACCACCCGCGACGGCCTGCTGGCCGACAGCGTGGCGCCCCTCGCCGCCAGTCCGGACGGCAGTCTGTGGGTCGGCTACCGCGACGCGCTGGGGCTCACGCATCTCACCGGGAACGGATCGCAATGGAAAACGCAGCACGTGGGGGTAAAAGACGGACTGGTGTCCGGCCAGGCAGTGTTCCTCGGTGCCACGGCCGACGGGTCCGTCTGGCTGGGCAGCGATGCCGGGGTCCAGGTGCTCAACGGCGGAAAATGGCGCCACTACGGACAGCTCGACGGACTGATTTGGGACGATTGCGACAGCCGCGCCTTCCTGGCGGAGCCGGATGGCAGCGTGTGGATCGGCACCAGCCGCGGATTGTCGCGTTTCGAGCGCCAGTCCCTGCCGCCGCTGGCGCCGCCCACGGTGAAGCTGACCACCGCGCGCCTGGGCGACACCACGCTCCCTCTGGACAGCGTCGCCACGGTCTCGCATGCCGACCGCTATCTCTTTGTCCGCTTCACCGCGCCCGTGCTATTTAACAACCGCGACCGCCTCTACCGCTACCGGCTGTCGGGCGTCGACACCAATTGGGTGGAGGGGTCGCAGAACGAAGCGCGCTACGCCAATCTGCCGCCCGGCAAGTACACCTTCGAAGTGATCGCCCGCAACGCCGCCGGCGTGTGGAGCACGCAACCCGCCAAAGTGAGCTTCACCATCACGCCCGTCTGGTGGGACGCCTGGTGGTTCTACGCCGCCCTGGTGGTGGCGGTGACGGCGCTGGTGTGGGGCGCGTGGCGCCGCCGCGTGCGACAGCATCGCCGGCATCAGGAACGGCTGGAAGCGGCCATTCGCGAGCGCACCCGCGAACTGGCGCAGGAAAAAGCGCGCGCCGAAAAGGCCAACCTGGCGAAGAGCGAATTTCTGGCCAACATGAGCCACGAAATCCGCACTCCCATGAACGGCGTCCTCGGCATGACCCGCCTTCTTTCTGAAAGCGAGCTGACCGCCGATCAACGCGAGTGGGCCGACGCGGCCCTGCTGTCGGCCGAGTCGCTGCTGACCGTCATCAACGACATTCTGGATTTCGAAAAGATCGAAGCCGGCAAAATGACCCTGGTCCGCGAGCCCTTCGATCTCTACGTCACCGCGCTGGAGAGCCTGCAGGTGCTGCGTCCCCGGGCGCTCCAGAAAGCGCTGGACCTGCGCTTCATCTACCGGCCCGAAACCCCACGCCGCGTCATGGGCGACCCCACGCGCGTCCGCCAGATCCTCATCAACTATCTGGGCAACGCCGTCAAGTTTACGGAGAGCGGCTGGGTCGGCGTCAGCGTGGAGTATCATTCCGAATCCCCGGGCGAGCCCGAGTTCCTCATCTCGGTCAGCGATTCGGGACTGGGCATCCCACCCGAGAAACAGGAGATTCTGTTCGGTAAGTTCGTGCAAGCCGACTCCACCACGGCGCGCCGTTTCGGAGGCTCCGGCTTGGGATTGGCCATTTGCAAGCAACTCGCCGAACTGATGGGCGGATCCGTTGGCTTGCGCAGCGCGTCTGGCGTGGGATCCACCTTCTGGGCCCGGCTCCCGCTGCCGCTGGCGCCCGCTGCCGTGCCGGCACCCGATCGTACGCCCGGCTTGGTGCGGACCACCCCTCGGCCCCGCTGCACGGTGCTGCTGGCGGAGGACAATCTGGTCAACCAGAAACTCGCCAGCCTGCTACTGCGCCGGCTCGGGTGCGACGTCGAGGTAGCCGGCAACGGCACCGACACGCTGCGGCTCTTCGCCGAACGGTCCTACGACGCCATCTTCATGGATTGCCAGATGCCCCACCTGGACGGCTATGAAACCACCGCCCGCATCCGCGCTTCGGGTGAGCGCGGCCGCAACATCCCCATCATCGCCACCACCGCTAGCTCCATGGTGGGCGACCGCGAGAAGTGTCTGCAAGCCGGCATGACCGACTACGTCAGCAAACCGCTGAGCCTGGGCGATCTGCAGCGCGTGCTGGACACCGCACTGGACCGCTTCGCGAAGCAATCGTAATTCGCGGGCGCGGCGTCATCCCGCGTGCGCCGGCGGAAGACCGAACGCGCCGGCAGGGCGGGGAACTCCGCGAGAATTCGATCACACCGGCCCGCGCGGGTTCCGTTGCGCCGGGCCGAAAGACCTGCTGACATGAGGACAGGATGAGGAAACGCTGGCGATTGCCGGTTCCGCCGTCTTTCGGCGGAGGACTCGTCATGTTTATGTCGTGGCTCCTCCTGGAGCCCTGAAAATGATGGAACGGATTGCAGAGGGGTGGCCGCGTCCTCGGGCCAGAATTACCGGCGCCGTTTATTTGCTTTACTTTCTGACGGCAGTGGGCGCCGAGGTTTTCGTTGGTCGGGGCCGGCTGGTTGTCTATGACGCCGTCAACCTCATCGCGCACGCACTGTACGCCGCGATGACGCTGCTGTTCTATTACATGTTTAGACCGGTGAACAGGAGCCTCTCCATGCTTGCGGCGGTCTTCAGCCTCATGGGATGCGCGAATGAGGTCCTTGGCCTCTTTCATCTCGCTCCCTACAGAATCAGTAGCCTGGCGTTTTTCGGGCCGTATTGCCTCCTGATCGGCTACCTCATTTTCAGGTCGACCTTTCTGCCTCGAATTCTGGGCGTGTTGATGGCGTTCGCCGGTGTGGGTTGGCTGATCTTTCTGTCACCGCTCGAAAACCGTCTATCCGCTTACCTTAAAACTCTCGGCTTCGTCGCGGAACTATCTCTTTGCCTGTGGCTCCTCGTGAAGGGCGTGAACGTTGCACGATGGAAGGAGCAGGCAAGCGCCCGGCGTTCGAACGGCACATCCGGAAGTTGAGACCGATGGACGTAGTGGAATTGCAACGATCTTGCCTTTCCTGGCATACGGCGCGCCGCGGCTGCTATGTCACCTATTTGTGGTGATCTAAGCAGAGCCCACCTTGCGCGCCCAGTTTCGGACCCGAATACCGCTCCTTTGCGATGCCGTCCCGCGCTGGACTCCAAACTCCCCGACATGGCGTTAGACTGGTTTCTCCATGGACGAATTCCGACTGATCACGCTCGATCCCGGCCATTTTCATGCCGCCCTGGTGCAAAAGGAGAGGATTCCCGGCGTTGCCAGGCGCGTCGCCGTGTATGCACCCCTGGGCTCCGATCTTACCGAGCATCTGAATCGCATCGCCCGCTTCAATCAGCGCTCTGAAGTGCCTACCGGATGGGAACTCGACATCCACACCAGCGCCGACTATCTACGGCGCATGGTGGACGAACGGCCCGGCAATTTCGTGGTGCTCTCCGGCCGCAACGGCGGCAAAATCGACCTCATACGCGCGTCGCTCGATGCCGGTTTGCACGTGCTTGCCGATAAGCCCTGGATCATCCGCGGCGCCGATATGCCCGCGCTCGAAGCCGCCCTGGCGACGGCCGAACGGCGCGGCCTGCTGGCCTACGACATCATGACCGAGCGCTACGAGATCACCTCCATGCTGCAGCGCGAACTGGTCAACGACCGCGAAGTGTTCGGCGAAATTCTGCCGGGGACGGTCGACGAGCCGGCGGTCACCATGGAAAGCGTCCATCATATTTTGAAGCTGGTGGCCGGATCGCCCAACCTGCGTCCCGTCTGGTTCTTCGACGTCCACGAACAAGGCGAAGCGTTGGCCGACGTGGGCACCCACCTGGTCGACCTGGCGCAGTGGACGCTGTTTCCGCACCAGGCTATCGACTTCCGCACCAATATCCAGGTTCTCGCCGCCAACCGCTGGCCCACATCGATGACCGCCGAGCAGTTCCGCCAGGTGACCGGCACGCCCGGCGGCCCGCTCGACTACTACTGCAACACCCGCGTCTGGTACGCGCTGCGTGGCATCCACACCAAGCTCGACGTCTTGTGGCGCTGGGAAGCTCCCGCCGGTACCGGCGACACGCATTTCGCCATCTACCGCGGCGAGCGTGCGAGCATCGAAGTCCGGCAAGGCCCGGAGGAGAAGTATCGGCCGGAGCTCTACGTGGTCCCCAGGAACCCGGCAGTGAAAGCCGCGCTCGAGCGGAAACTCGCCGCCCTGGCCGTCCACTATCCCGGCATCGCCGCCGAAGATCAGGGAAGCCAGGTGCGCGTGACCATTCCCGACGTCTACCGTGTCGGCCACGAAGCGCATTTCGCGCAAGTGACCCGCCAGTTCTTCGAATACTGGCGCCATCCCGAGACATTCCCCGCCTGGGAGAACCCCAACATGCTGGCCAAGTATTTCGTCTGCACCAAAGGTGTCGAGTTGAGCCAGGGGAAGTAGCCTTCAGCCATCAGCTTTCCCGTGTAGGCAGGATATTCTCGCCTGGCTTCGCCCTGTCGAATGCACGAGGCCCCCGCAACGGCAGAACCAAGCCGCAGGCTGACGGCTGCAAGCGAATGGCTATATCATGTTCCCCATGAAGATCACACGCCGTACCGTGCTCGGCGGACTGGCGGGCGCTGCGCTCGGACGCGCGCAGAAGCCAACCGCTGCTGCGACGACCATCGCCACCGGCGCCTTCCAGCCCAACTGGGACTCGCTAATGCAATACCGCGCACCCGATTGGTTTCGCGATGCCAAATTCGGCCTGTGGGCGCATTGGACCGCGCAGTGCGTCCCCGAGCAGGGAGACTGGTACGCTCGCCAGATGTACATCCAGGGCCATCCGCAGAATCTGTACCACGTGGCCCACTACGGCCACCCGTCGAAGGTCGGCTTCAAGGAGATCGACAACCTGTGGAAGGCCGACAAATGGCAGCCGGAAGAGCTGATGCAGCGATATGTGAAGGCCGGCGCCAAATACTTCGTCGGTCTGGCCAATCATCACGACAACTTCGACTGCTACGACTCCCGGCACCACGAGTGGAACTCCACGCGTGTGGGGCCGAAACGGGACATCATCGGCACCTGGGCGAAAACCGCGCGGCAGCACGGGCTGCGCTTCGGAGTCACCAACCATTCGGCGCACGCCTGGCACTGGTTTCAGACGGCCTATGGTTACGACCCCGAAGGCGCCGTGGCCGGCGTTGCCTACGATGGATTCACCACCAAGGAGCAGGGCAAAGGCCAGTGGTTTGACGGGCTCGATCCGCAGGATTTGTACACCGGGGCCACCATGCCGCTGCCCCCGGGGATCACCACCATCAAAGCGGCGCAGGACTGGCACAATCAGCACGACCGCCGATGGAACGAGGCGCCGCCCGCCGAGAATCCGCAATTCGTGAACCGCTGGTTTCTGCGCTGCCAGGATCTGTTGGACAAATACCAGCCCGACCTTTTGTATTTCGACAACACCGAATTGCCGCTGGGACAGGCTGGTCTCGACATCGCGGCTCATTTTTATAACGCCAACATGAAGAACCACGGCGGCCGTTTGGAAGCCGTGCTGAATTCCAAGGGACTGAAGCCGGAGCACGTCGGCAGCATGGTGTTGGACATCGAACGCGGCCGCGCCGACCACATTCTGCCGGCGGCTTGGCAGACCGACACGTGCATCGGCGACTGGCATTACAAGCGCTCCACCTTCGAGAACCACACCTACAAGAACGCGGCCACGGTGATCGCCATGCTGGTCGACATCGTGAGTAAGAACGGCAACCTGCTGCTCAACATTCCGCTGCGCGGCGACGGCTCCATCGATGAGGACGAGCACAAGGTCCTCGACGATCTGGCGTCCTGGATTCCGCACAACGGCGAAGCCATCTTCGGCACGCGGCCCTTCACGGTATTCGGCGAAGGTCCGCCGGACGTGGCAGGCTCGGCCAATTTCAACGAGCGGACCACTCGTCCCTATACCGCCGAGGACATCCGCTTCACCACCAAAGGGGATGTGCTGTACGCCATCGTCCTGGCCTGGCCGTCCAACGGCAAAGTGACGATCAAAACGCTGGCCTCGGGAAGCAGCCACTATCCGCGGGAGCCGCGCAGGGTCGAACTGCTGGGGAGTTCGGGACCGCTGCAGTTCGCGCGGACCGCTGAGGGACTGGCCGTCACCGTGCCGGATCGGAGGCCCGGCGATTTCGCGTACGTTCTGAAGATCAGCGGGTAAGAGCCGTTAGCCTTCAGCCGTTAGCGGGGCACCGCATCGAGCCGCGGTCCATGGGAGTCTGAAACTGGGAGGTCGGCGGCACTTGGAACCGCGTGCGCTAGCGAGCGGCCCGAGTGGCAGATGATTCGTCCGGCGTGCGCGGATCCGGGGGTCCTGGGAAGTGGGTGGCCTCGCTCGGGCCGCTCGCTTCACGCTCGCGGTTCCAGGGAGTCGCCGACAGGCGGTTTCTGGAGAGCCTGCAGCTTTCCCTTGCCAATGCGGCAGCGCGTCACTCACTTCGCGGCGAAGCGTCACCCAGCTCACCAGCCCGCACCGTAAAAGCTGAAGGCTGAAGGCTAACGGCTCATTTCAAGCTATACACGACCTTCTGATCCGACACTCGCTCTACGGTCAGCGACACATTTCCTTGCTTTGCCGGCGACGGTCCCGTGGGCGGCAGGGCGGGCGTCTGCTCGATGGTCAGGGTGGCCTCCGAGAGACGGACGGTGCGCTTCCAGCCGGCGCCGCTGAATTCCAGCGCGTCGCCCACCACGCGGACTTCCGCCCGTCCGGCGGCGGCAAAGGCGCCCTGGTCCCCCAGGAGATTGGCGTTGCCGTCCTTCCAGGTGAATTCCGTCCAGCGCCCGCCATCCTCCGCGGAAAAGACCGCGCGCGCTCTTGCCGATTCCAGCACCCACTCCGCGTACCCGTCGCCGTTCAGGTCCGCCGACCACGCCACTGTGCGGCCTCGCGGCAGCAGGATCGCGCGCATGGGCAATTCCAGATCGGCAGCGCCGGTCACCCGCAGTGTCCACGGACGCATCCCCGACGGCGTGTCGGCTCCCTCCGCGCCGAACACGCGCAGCGACACGTGTCGTTCGGCCATCGCGCCCACGGCGATCTCCGTCTTCGGCGGGAAAAAATCCAGCCCCTCGCCCGCGGCATCCAGTTTGAACGTCCGGATGGCCGGCCAGTTGTTGTGGACCACCAGGTCCAGATTGGTTCCTCCTTTTGGCTCGATGGCCGCCAGCGGGGGATCGGGCATCCACTGGTGCTGTCCGGCATGCGCTGCGATGGCTTCCTGCAATTTCACCGTGACCGGCGGAAACAACTGCAGCAGCGCGCGGCCGAGCAATACGCCGTCCACTTCCAGTCCGAAGGGCACTGTGTCGCCGCTCACGCCATCGGCCGGCACGGCGACGTCGTACTCGATCTCGTCCGGCGCTTTCACCGTTGGTTTCGCGGTATACCCCTCCGGCATCCGCAGCCGCGACCGCGTCGCCACGGCCTCCGACGAATACGCCGTGGAGACGACATTCTTCTGCCCCACGATCAGCCGCCGCGCATCGTTGAAGAACGCCGACGTCTGAGGCAATTCCATGGCCAACACTACATGCACGCGGTTGCCGGGAGCGGTGCTGGCGGGGATGGGTAGACGCGCGCGCAACGTCTTGTCGTCCCATTCAAACGACTTGGGTAGTCCTGCCGCCAGGTACGGGCCCACTGGCTCCCGCGCCAGTTGAAGCACGGCTTGCGCCGCCTCGGGAGCGGCGAATTCCAGGCCCAGGGTGCCGTTTTCGTACTCGATGGAGAGCAGTTCGGCGGTGGCGAAAATGACGTGCTCGGCCTTGGAAAAATTGGAGCACTCTCGGCACAGCGCCGCCGGCGAGAGCGAGACGTCCACGGGTAACCACAACGAGTCGCCGGGGGGCACGGTGACGCCCGGAATGGTCACCACATGCTTGCTGGACGGCTCTACCACCCGCACATCGTCGTGAAATGCCTGCGCCGTGGTATTGGTGATGCTCACCGCCGACGCGGCGGGCGACGCCAGTTCCACCATCGACACACCGTCCGGCAATTTTCCGGCCGCCGGCTTGGGCAGCGCCACGTGCTGCAGTTCGGGAATCAGGGGCGCCCAGTTGCGCAGCAGCGCCGCGGTACGCCGTAGCGCCGATCCGCCGGTGTGCTCCTCGCCGGGAAATCCCGCCGCGCCCGCGCGGAATACCGATCCCGGCTCGGCTTCCCAACCGGCCGGGCACAAGGTGTCGACCACGCCGGTCCAGAGCAGCGAGCCCTCGGCGTTGGCCAGTTCCGCGCGGCTGAGCGAGAGTGCCGCCGGATCGGTGGCGGAAATGCGCGTCACCGGGGATGGCGGCGCCGCCGCATCGATTGCCAGGGCGCGGCCCTCCGCAGGCTGTTCCACCCACGCTACCGGACCTCCGTGGCTGGCCGTCTGCGTGGCCAGCAGTCTTTCGAGCGCCGTCTTCCAGGTCTCGCGAGCCGCCGCGGAGGCGTCCGCGGGAATGCCGCCGTTCGGCCAGTCCTCTACCGGCGGCATGGGCCGCAGCCAGGCGCGCATCCCCAGTCGCCGCAGCAGGCGGACGAGTCCCGTCACGTCGCGCCGCGGATTAGTGCCGCCGGTGAAATCGATTTCCCCGGACGGCGTCTGGTGCCAGTTCCACGGAATGGAGAATTCCACGGTGCGCACTCCGATGTTCTTGAGCGCCACCAATTCCTTCTCCCACAACTGGCGCGGGCAGCGGTAATACGGAAATTCCACCGCATGGACGTATTCGCGCGGCTCGCCGGCCGGCGACCGGGCGGCCGCGCACAGCAGCACAAGCAGCGCAAATGCCCGGGGCCACCTGGCGTCGCGCATGTTCAGAAGGTCTTCGCCTTTCGAATCCGGTAGTCTTCCACCAGCGGCATGCGGATCACGGTACACATTTCAAACAACCGCGACCGCGCCCGCGCGCCGATGTGGTCGGCCAGGGTTCTGCGATATTCCATGCCCAGCGTCCCCTTCTGCACGATGGCGCTGCCGGCGTCGCCGTCCGGCAGATTGGTGGTGGCAATCAGCGGCTTCCGGTTGTTGCAGCGGTGGGTGATGATGGACGTCACCGTGTCCTCCACCCACCCCGTGACGCGGTGCGCGCCCAAATCGTCGAGTAGCAGAACGTCGGTGTCGAGCGCCGCGCGGTAGGCTTCGCGGTCGGAAGAATCCGACGCCGCGTCGTAGCCCGACTTAATGCTGTTGAGCAGCGACTGATAGTCGTGGAACAGGCTGTCGAATCCCTTTTCGATGATCTTGCGCAGCGCCGCCACGGCCAGATGGGTCTTGCCGCTTCCCGGTTCGCCGATCAGCAGCAGGCCCGGCCGCGCTTCGTGCGGAAAATCACGGACGTAGTTCTTGACCGCCAGCAGAACGGTGGTCAATTCCTGCCGCGCCACCGGATTCTCCGGCCGCACGCTGAAGTTCTCGAACGACGCATTGCGGTACAACGGCGGAATCTGCGCGCGTTCCTCCAGCCGTTCCGCTCGTCCCTGCGACCGGCACTCGCAGGGTCTGGCGCCAGAGAGCGTGGCCGTCTCGACGATGATGAATCCCGAGCCGCCGCACTTCGGGCAAACCGGTTGCGTAGCCATTGTTCCTATTATGAGCCATTGGCCATTGGCTGGACTGGCGCGCCGGCGGCCTCAGCCCTACCTATAGACGCTTACCAGATGCGGACCCGTTCGGCCGGAGCGAGGTACAGTGCTTGCCCGGCCTGCACGTCGAAAGCCGCGTACCACGCGTCGATGTTGCGGACGGTGTCGGCGCGGAACTGCGCGGGCGCGTGCGGGTCGGTCATGACCTGTTGGCGCAGCGCCGCTTCACGCGCCTTGGCTCCCCAATTCTGTCCGAAGGCGATGAAGAATTGTTGGTCCCCCGAGAAGCCGTCCTGCCGGGGCGCGGTCTTTCCCGCGAGCGAGGCGCGGTAACCGTCGTAAGCGGCGGAGATGCCCGCCACGTCGGCGATGTTTTCCCCGAGCGTCTGCCGGCCATTCACCGACATGTCGGGGAACGGCTTGTAGGTGTCGTACTGCGCGGCGAGCCTGGCGGTAGCGGCGTTGAAATGCGCCAGGTCCGACTCGGTCCACCAGTTGCGGACGCGGCCCTTGGAATCGAACGCGCTGCCTTCGGTGTCGAACGTATGGCTGATTTCGTGGCCGATGACGGAGCCGATGGCGCCGTAGTTGACCGCCGCGGGCGCCTGCGGGTCGAAGAACGGCGGCTGCAGAATGGCCGCCGGAAAGTTGAGCGCATTTTGCAGTGGCAGATTGACGGCATTGACCGTCTGCGGCGTCATGGACCATTCCTTGCGATCCACCGCGTGGCCCAGTCGAGCCACATCGTGATGGTAGTCGAACAGGCCGCCGCGCCAGATGTTGCCGAAGATGTCGTCGGCCTTCACTTCATACGCCGAGTAATCGCGCCAAGTCTCCGGGTAGCCCACCCCCACATACAGCGTAGTCAGCTTAGCCTGGGCCTCGGCGCGGGTCTTGGGATCCATCCAGGTGAGCGCGTCCAGACGCTTGCGGAAGGCGGCGATGATGTTGGCCACCATCGCCTGCGCCTCGGCCTTGGCTTGCGGCGGGAAGTAGCGTTGCGCGTAGATTTGGCCGACGGCGTCACCGAGCAGGCCGTTGACCATGGCGACGCCCCGCTGCCAGCGCGGACGCTGCTCGGGCGTGCCCGCAAGCACCTTGCCGACAAAGGCGAAGCGCTCCTCGGCGAAAGCCTTGGGAAGTACCCCGGCATAGGCCTCAAGCAGGTGAAACGCCAGCCAGTCCTTCCAGGTGTCCAGCGGCGTGGAGGCAACTAACGCCGCCTCGCCGGTGAACGCGGTAGGCTGCCACACGATGAAGCTCTGCTGCTGGCTCAGGCCGGCTGCGCGGAAGTACTCTGTCCAGTCCAGGCCCGGCGCTTTGGCGGCGAAATCCGCCTGCTTCCAGGTGTTATTGGCTTTGTGGATGTCTTCGTTGTCGGCCAGGCTGAGGTGGGTTTGCGCGATGGCATGTTCCAATTCCACGATATGCCGGGCACGCGTCTCCGCATCACTGAATCCGGCCAGCTTGAGCATGGCCGCGATGTGCGCCTGGTACTTGGTGCGGATGTCGCGCATGCGGTCGCTGTCCGCCAGGTAATATTCGCGATCGGGCATTTGCAGGCCGCCTTGCAGGAGATAGGCGGCGTAGTGGTCCGAATCGTTGAACCCGGGCGCCACCCACAAGCCGAACAGGTTGGCCGTATGAAAGTTGGTATTGTTGAGCGCGTCCACATCCGAGCGGAGGCACTCGCCCAGGGCGCGCGCCAGTTCGCGCTTATCGCGGATGGCGGCAATGGCGTCCAGGTGCGGGCGCAGCGGAACCAGTCCCTTGGCGTCGATGCCGGCTTCGTCCATGTACGAGTTGTACAGGTCGGCGATCTTGCGGGCGTTGGACCCGGCCGCCGCTTTGCCCTTGGCGGCTTCTTCGATGAGGGCGACGGTGCGCTTGTTGCTCAGATCGTCGAGAGCCGAGAAGACGCCGATGCGGCCGCGATCGGGAGGAATTTCCGTCTTTTGAATCCATCGGCCGTTGGCGTATGCATTGAAATCGTCACCCGGCTTGACCGAGGTGTCCATATTGGCCACGACGACGCCGTGGGCTGCCGGCGCGGGCGAATCCGCCGACGCGTTCTTCGTCTGTGCATTCAGCATAGGCAGGGCCATCCAGGCGCACAAGGCGAGGTGCGCGAGGGGGAATTGAGGAGAACTGAATTTGATTGTCACGAAGTTGCTCCAAAGGGTCGCCGCCGCTTGCAACGGCAACTATCGACGAGGGTAGCACGGTGCGCCCGAAGTGCTTTCATCGGAGTTCCAGCGCTTGTGTGACCGCGCTGACGAACTCTTCGCCCTCTTCCACCACGACCGTGCGCAACTGGTACGGCCCGGCCGGGGCCTCCAGGCTCACCGAGAGATTGAGCCCGTCGGACGCGGCGCGGGCGAACGTGGTCTCCGAGAGCGCGAACTCCACGGTTCCCTCGCGGCCGGTGACGAAATTGCCCCGGTCATCCAGCAGCACGGCGACTAATTGGAATTTCTGCCGCCGCACGCCGTCCTGCATGCGGAAGCGCATTTTCGCCAGGTCCCAATGGAAGGCCAGCCGCGCCACGGTCCGGCCGTTCTCCAGTCTCTCGGGACGCGCCGCCACCGTCACCGGCACTTCGCTGCATGGATTACCGCTCAGCACTTCGCGATCGATGCGGCGATCGGCAGCCTGCTTCCGCGGTGGGGCGGCTACCGCCACGTAACCCATGCGCGCCTGCACGGCCTCATGACGCCGCGCGGCGAGGCTCACTTTGAGCCGGTGATATTTGCCGTCCGGCGGATCGGGCACGTAACCCAACAGGTAGCTGGTTTCAGGCTGCATCCCCAGTTCGCGGAAGCCCAGCTCCAGATCGTTGCTGTTGTGGAAGAACAGGCCGCCGGTGCCGTCCGCCAGGTTGCCCATGGCGTCGTTGGCCGCTTCCTTCGGACGCGTGCCCAAGGTCTGTGCGTACGTTACCGATCGCACCCCGCCGCCGGGGCCCGTCTGCGGCGCATCTTCCAGGTACAGTCCCTTGGCGTCGAGCGAGTTGATCACCACGCTCGACCGCAGCGCGCGGTCGATCACCTGGTCCTGATCGAATTCCAGCGTCCCCGACAGGAATCCCGAC
>Ga0181529_10004234_pt1 | contig 15664 bp, 7 predicted proteins | sample PEATcosm2014_Bin_36_FD_119763 | JGI IMG/M metagenome (GOLD analysis project Ga0181529, IMG submission 119763) | Peatland microbial communities from MTU Mesocosm Facility, Houghton, MI, USA - PEATcosm2014_Bin10_30_metaG | ecosystem: Environmental > Terrestrial > Soil > Wetlands > Peat | place...
CGGCGGCAAAGCGCGCCGGCCCTCAACGACCGGCGGGCGGAGACGTCCCGGTAGCTCAGCAGGATAGAGCACAGGTTTCCTAAACCTGGGGTCAGGGGTTCGATTCCCTTCCGGGACGCCAATTAGCAGAGTTAAATAATCATTGCCCATCAATGGTTTCTGCGGACTGGGTTGCCGGCCAAATAAATCGCTCTTGAATTTCGGTCCCATTTCGGTCCCAATCTGGACCGGGGCCGACATTGGTCCCACCGCGTTTCCGACGGATTCGGGTGCGATACGGCGGGGCCTGCATGCCACGACAAGAGCAATTGCCTAAGGGCTTCACGCGGCGCCCGTCTGGGTCCTTGCGCGTACAAATTCGGCTGCGAGGCCACGAGGCAGTAACGCGCAATTTTCCAATATTTCAGGACACGCCGGACGAGCGACACCGCCAAATGGCGGAGGCAAAGTCATGGGCCGAAGAGGCTCGGCGGCGGATGCTCGCCGGGGTCCACGTTTCAACGAGGGAAGCCGAGACGACGACACTGGCCGCTGCGCTGCGACGTTACGAAAGTGAAGCGTTGAAGGGACGGAAGGCTGGCAATGTCGCAAATGAGAGTTATCGGATAAAAATGATTTTGGCGGATCCGATTGCTGATCTGTCGATTGCCCAACTTCGGAAAACCGACCTTGCCGCCTTTCGCGACCGCTTGATCAATGCCGGCTGGCTCAAGAGCTTTCAACGAGCTGCCGCGCAGCACAAACCCCTGCCCGCGGCTTCGCCTGCCGAACGCAAAAAGAGGCAGACAGAAATCGGCGAACTGCCTGGGCTATATCGCGAAGCGATCCAGGCGTCGGACTTGGACGCCCGGCGCGCAATCGAGGAAAAGATCAAGGCCGTCTGCGATCGGGAGGGAATCCATGGCCCGGCGAAGACAACTATTTCAAACGTCGTCCAGCTCGTCACGCGGACCTTGAAGTACATCAGTCAGCAGATGGACGGCGTGCCCGATTTAGGCGGCGTTTCAATGCCCAAGGCTACGCCCGGCCGAGAAAGGCGGGTTTCTCCGAGCGAACTTGAGGTGCTCTTGGAGGCGGCTCGAAAGAGCGACGACTTGTTGCCGCTGATAATACGATTCGCGATCGCAACGGCACTTCGTAGGGAGCGCGTCCTATCGTGCCGGGAGTCCGATTTCAAAGATATCGGAGGTGGGAATAGGGCCATCGTCTTTCCGCGCGAGCAGGCGATCCGAACGAAGCGGACCGGCGTTGTTCCTGTGACCCGCGAGATTCTAGAAATCGTCGCCGAGGCCAATGCAATCAAGGATCGCTCAGGAAAACGCCAGTCCGCGGATGCGCCGATTTTCAACGTTCACGTTGACGCGTTTAAATCACAGTGGCGGCGTCTCATTGAACTTGCAGGTATTGAAGATCTGCATTTTCACGACCTGCGCCATGAAGCGACCAGCCGGCTTTTCGAACGCGGTCTCACTACGGCTGAAGTCATGTCCATCACCGGCCACAGCACCACCGACATGGTTGATCGATATTCGCATTACTCCGCCGGCTTGGTGCTCAAGAAGCTCGAGCGAGGCCAGGATGCCGAGGCGCTATTGGCGGAGATAGGATTTCTGTCGGATCAGTATCGCGCCGTTGGCGGCGACCCGGCGAAGTTGGCAGAGCTGTTGAGGCATTGACCCGCCGACCGTGAAACCGGCACAACCACCCGCTCCGTCCACGGCCCCTCGTGAACTCGCGCGTGGTTCGCTCGCACAGCTTACAGTTGAACAGAAGAAACGCCGCCCACGATTCGGAATTCGTCTACCAAATTCGGAAGACTGCCGCTTGAGTGTCATGCCGTTGAGAATTTTGGAGCGAGCGAAGGGAAACGGCCGCTGGTCGTAGAAAAGGCCGTTATCGCAATGACTTCAAGGATGGCCCCCTCGCGCGATATAACCAGCGTTATAACCGAAATTGTTTCCGATTCTCGATGGTCTCATTCGTTGCTTTTTGCACGGAGGCTCCCGGGAACGTGCTGTTCCCGCGACCGCCCGCCACGCTCCGATCGATCGACGCCCCGTAGAAGCAATGATTGATGAACGGCGCCTGCTCGAGGCCAAGCGGCTACTACTGCGCAGCGTCGAGGATATCTCATTGCCAAAGGCCGGGATACCGGGAGAGAGATTTCTCTTTGGGATGCCCGCGGGCTCATGTTCCGATTGATACGGAGTTGGATTGCGGAAGTCTCGTCACCTTCGCGAGCTACGATCTCAGGAGGATGCGCGGGTCGCCATCGATTGAGGCGCGTTCAAGAATGATCGGCCGCAGCAACACGATCGCGGAGGGCGATCGCGGCATGACTTCCGCGTGCAGCCAGGGTGGTCAGGATAGATAGGAAGGATTGCCGGAGCTGAGGGTCGTTGGCGATGCGTTGTCCCTCTTTTTGCCACGCCACCCGCATATATTCCGTGACGTTTTCCTCCAGCCCGTATTTCCAGTCATATGTGCTGAATTCTTGAGTCGGCGCTGCGACCCAGGGGATGCCCGGAAGCAGCAGAAGTCGCGATCCCGGCAGTACCGCGAAGCCGGCAAAGCCTTTCACGACTTTGGGCATCATGCCCCACCGCTGGAATGCTTTGGCAAACAGATCCCTAAGGGCGAAGATCAGCGGCGCGCTGTTCTCGTCCTGCACGAGAGCGTTCCAGCGTTGGTCGAAGCACAGCAGCTCGACCACGATGCTATCAAGTTCGTAGTGAACGGATGTCGACGGGTCCCAGGCCGAACTTTCGAGCGCGTAAGCAATCATGGCGCTCCAGAGTCTGACGAACTCCGTCGCGCGAGGCGAAGCCTTGAGGCCGTCGGTAAACCAGTGCCAGAAGAAGCGCTCGACCCATTTATGCGCTCTCGCTCCGCGCTCGAGGATGCTTTGCCAAAGCGCCTCCGGCCGCTCGTTCGCGTTCAGGCAAGGGATCGTGCGGGCGACGAGCTGGAACACCCAATCGTCGAAATCGCTGGGGAGCCCGTCGATCTCCTGCTCAAAGGGAGTTGCGGCGGGCAGACCCGCCAGCACGATGTTGAGGAAGTTGCGAATAATCCCGAGCCATGCAGCGCGATCGCTCGGATCAGTGGCAACTCGGACATCGAGCCATCCAAACGCCGCCTTCATGACATGGGCATCGAGCCCGAGTGTCTCGGCATGTAGGACTTCACGTGACCGCGTGCGGCCGCCGAAGCGAGCGCTCCTCGAGGAACCGGGAAATCTCTTTTCGTGGAGGGCGATCCAGTCCGCCCTGGCCCTCGCGTTTACGTCCGCGATGTTAGGAAGGGCCGAAGGCAGCGAGCCTTCCACAAAGCCCTGCCTTACCGACGATTTTCTTTCTTCAAACTGGGCACGCTCGGCATCCATGGAGGTTTCCGTGGTGCGAACGCTGAGCGGGCGCAGCCCTGCCCATTGGATGGCGAGGTTCATCATCCGATCGAAGTTCGCCGCCAGCTTCGCCCGAACACGAAGGGCTCGGGTCATGGTGAGGGCCACGGTGTGATAGTTGAAGGCCGTTAGGCCCGCCGCCACCAGCTGCCTGGCCAGCCGGTCTCCAGGATCGGATGCGAGAAGTTGAATCCCGCACTCCGCCGCGAAGGCGTCCCATTGCACATTGCCGACCGAGAGCTCGCTCTCAAAGCGATGTGGCGCAGGCGGGTTATCGACGGTCGCCTGCAATTTGGCGCGGCACCATTCCATGCGGGCCGGGGTTTCCAAGAGCCACTCGCGACGCGCGGTGAGCAGCACCGCTATCCCCGGGCAGAAAACATCTTCGGCGCGATGAACGAGACCGTCTTCAGTTTTGGGCAACGTAAGGGTGCCCAGGTCGACGGCCTGGAGCGTATCCCATAGCGATTGAATGGCCTGAGGAGAGAGCGATACCTTCTCATCGAGCCACATCCGGCACTGCCACGGGAGCTGCGTGACGACTTGTTCGTTATTCAGCCGCTTGAGCTCCTCCTGGTTGCTTGCCTCGATATCTGCGGGCCACTGAAAGCCGATCGGAACCATATCGTCCCCGGATTTCTCGAACGCATAGTTGGCCGGATCAATCCGTTCGATCAGAAGGCGCAGATGGGCCGGTTCGGGGTCGCGCGCGAGATCGGCCCGCCAAGCTTGCCTGACCTCTGCGAAGAAGGCTTGGAATTCCGGACGCCCGAGCATCGTCCTCGGGATCGCGCCATCTTGCCCAAGCAAATAGACGTAGCGGTGGGGCAACTGGTGCCACTGCTTCGCAAGGGCGATGATCTGGGGAGCCTGTTGACCCCAATACCCCAGCATACCCCGATCTGTCTGGCGGAGGGTCGCGAGCTGGAAGTCCCAATCCCAGATTTGCCACACATAGAAGAGGGGGCGAAGGACAGTGCCGAAGAGACGGGGGGCACGCTTGCCTACATCCATCAACAAGCCCGCGAAGGCCAGGGAGCTGCTCTCGGCCACAATGCGCGCGATCCACGGCTCGATCGTGATGCCCTGGTCCAGCTGCTCATACAGCCATTGCTCAAGGGCCATGAGTGAGGATTGGACCTGGGATCCGCTACTGAGCGGCCAGTCGTGATGCCAGCGATAGACATTCGTGTCGCCGAACCAGCGTTTCACGCCGCCTGCGGTGGGAATCTCAAGCCAACTTTGTTCCTTGCAATAGTGGCGGGTGGCGAAATTCACCAGCCTGAGAACGAATGTGAGACCCTGGCTCGGCACCTGGCGGAGTAGCAAGAGGAAAGGCCCCCGGAAATACGCAGGCGGGTCGCCCTCGTGCCAGTGGGCGAGGCCCAGCTCCGGCATACTCGAACGACCGATGAGTTCTTCGCGTCCTGGCTCCTCGATGCAAACGGCGAGCAGGACTTCGAGCGCGACATCGGGAGCAGCTTTTGCGAGGCTCGAGAACGGGGCGGCTTCTAGACAGGACAGGCGGAAGGCCTGCTCGATCCTCCGGCTTGGCCCGTCGGTCCAGGGCTCCCGCAATCTGCCCATCGGGAAGACGGCAGGCGGAGCGCGGCGTTTGGGACGATTATCCGCGGCCTGGCGCGCCGTCTCGGCTTGCCGTTTCTGCCGGGCGAGGACCGCGTCGGACAGGCGTCTGCGACCGGAGAGCTCAAGACACAGCTCGCTGATCCCGGCGGGTATATCCTGAGCCGCGTGCAGGAGAGCGTCGTAGACAACTTTGTCCTCGTCATAGCCATAGGATCGATGCTCGACATTCTGCGCGTGAATTTCTCGCGCGATATCGAGCGCGAGTTCGGCGGCCTCCCGATGCCAGGGCGTCGGACGGCCGGGGCCCAGTTCCGGCGGAGTTGTGCGGAGCCAGAGAGCACAGACGCGGGCTCCATTGTGTGGCGCCAATCGCGCGACGTCGTCGCGATGGCCATGGAGAACGGTCAGCAGCGCTCCCCAATAGGAGGCGAAGGGAATTCGGAAAGCATGCTCAAACCGTTCCGCATCGTCGATCCCCTCGGAGAGGGCCGCGTAGGTGGGATCTGGCAAGGTTGCGACGAAGAGAAACCGGTGAAGCAGCCGGTTGAGCAGTTTGCCGTGCTCGGCGGTTAGCGTTTCCCAAGCGTGATTGAGCAGCTCGACCGCGTTGGGGGCGAGGAAGATGGCGTCCAGGAAAAGGTCGCGCATCAAGGCCTCGGGGGACGCGTCGTCGGCGACCTGTACCACCGCGCGACGCCAACGCTCCTGATCGCCGGGCGAGTGTTCCAGCAATCGCTGGCCGAAAAGCCGTACAGCTTGTTGCCAGCGTGGCGAGGCCAGCCGATCTTTATTTGTGGGCGAGCGAAGCGGATCCTCCGCGACAAGCACCCTCAGTCTCGCCCAGTCCCCGAGCAGATCGTGGGCGAACGACACGCGCTCGTCCTGCAAGCGCACAAGATCGTCGCGAACGAGCGACGGCAATGCCGACTGGTCGTACCCGATTTGCGTTCGGGGCACACCGCGCGATAACGCATCGCCTTCCAATGCCGCAATGGTCATGAGCAAGTGTGAGCGCGACAGGTTTTCGTTCCCGCCCTCGGTCCAGTCTTCCCACAACTGATCGATAAGTCCGGTAAGCCCTCTATAGGACGGATCGACGGTGCCGGCGTGATTGGCCAGCCTACGGGCAAACCAGTCGAGAACCTTGAGATTGGTCAGAATGGAGCGAAGCTCGGGCCGGCTAGCCACCCACCGCAGGTTTGAGAACCGCGCGAGAAGATCTCGCACATCTTGAACTGATGGTCGATTGACGGGCGTGACTTCCAGGGCTTCGCGGGCGATGCCGAGCATCGCCAGCTGTCGCATCTTGCGTTCCGCGCCTGAGAACTGGGCCGTCAATACGATATCGACATGGGGCGCGGGAGCGCCGGCAAATTCCTTGATGAGCTTGGCCGCGTTCCGGAGCGCCCGGTCGCCATAGGCCTCGATCCCATCGAACACCATGAGGCACCGTTCCGGTGCGAGATGAAGCACCTGCGCAATGGGATGCACGAGCCCGAGGGACCGGTCGCGCTCCATCTCCGTTTCATGGTCGAGGCTGCTCGGCGTAAGCCAGACAGTATGCGGGTAATCGGACGATGCGATCTGCTTGGCTAGGGCTGACTTGCCGCTTCCCGATTCCCCGACCAAGAAGCAGATACCTGCATCCGCGAGACGGCTTCGAATCGATGCGCACTCGTCGGCCCTCGGCAATTGGCCGGCATCTGCCACCGATGAGCGAATAGTCTCCATCGCCGCCTGGCTGCGGCGATCCAGGGTCGCCCAGTCGGCGCGAAAGTCAGGATGATCGCGAAGGTCAAACGCGTTCCGCAACTCGATGAGCAGCCCTCGCAAATCAAGTGACCCACCAGCCTGACGCTTTTTGGATGCAATGCCGATCAGCCGCTCCCAAAGCTCTGTCGCCTCGTGCATATTGCTTGAGCTGAGAATTTTCTGACAATCGAGAAGCGCCTGGTTCTGGTCACGGGAGGTCGGCGACAGGAAGTCGAAATCAATCAGGCGAATGTCATGGAGCAGCCGGACGATATCGTTTGGCCCGGAGCCTTCATCCAGCCCGGACGGGGGGCTGAAGCTGCTGAAGAAGGCGCGCTGCAATGCGGAACTTTGCACGCCTTCGCCCGCATCGGGTTCAAGTCGGCCGGCCATGCGTTCGGGTGTGGTTTGCAGGACCTCGGCGAGAAGCGTTTCCCAGGCTGTTTTCAGTGGCCCTGGAAGCTCCGCGGTCGCGAGGACGATGGCATCGGACCCCTGTCGGAAAACCCGCTTTGTGTCCCGACCCAGCCATTGCCGCCAGGCGAGGGCCACGAAGTCGGGTGGGAAGCCGGACTTGCTGACCTGCTGGTTACTTTTGATGGAGAAGCCGGCTGTCCGTGGCGCGGCTCCATCCCCCTCACAGGTGATAGCGATGTCTTCAGCAAGCCAGCCGGCATCTCTGGCCTGCCAATCGATCCGCGTTATCCGTCCAAACCTTGAGCCGAGAGGGTTCGTGCCGGACAGCAAATCGAGAAGGAGACGCGCTGCGATCGGATCCTCGTACCCGGATCCGACATTGCCTGTGAGCCGCACGGGCGCTTTCCTTGGTGTCGATGTGCGGGGCTTTCGCTGCGCTCGTGGAGGCTGCCGGAACTCGATTGTGACGCTGCCGATGGTGAGTGGCTGGAGGCGAGCCTTCGTGAAGGCGATGACCCGGTCGTTGCGGGCATCGGGATGTTTGGCGTCAACGGTGATGCGAATTCTCTTTTCGCGTGCGACCGCCTCGATCACGGCCGTAACATCCGGGGCCGACGCTTCGCTAGTGAGAACGTTGACCTGGGGGATGACATAAAGACCGCGCGCAACGCGCTGAACAACCTTTGCGGTAGCGAGGCGGCTCAGCGTCTGATCAACCGCCTCCCGCGGCGCAACATCCAGAAAATCGGACGGCGTCCATACGGACATGGCCGGTGCCTCAGCCATTCGCCGGGTGATGGTTTGTTTGAAGTCGGCCTTTTGTCCGCGCATGGGCTTACCCTTTCGCGGAGCAGAATGAGCTTAATTATGACAAAATGCAACGAATGGCGCTGATTGTCAGAAAATTGTGTTCACCAATTCCGACTGAACGGGCGGCTACCCGAGACACGCCATCACCGAGCGATTCCACGCCATGATCAGAAAGAAGGAAGCTGATCAACTCGACCCGTGGATCGCCGAAGCGAGCGGCAGTCTCGTCTCGTCTTTCGCGACGGGCGTCGAGAGGGATAGAGCCGTCGTGCGGGCGGCTATCGTCGAGCCGTGGTCCAATGGTCAGCTCGAGGCTCAGATCACCAAACTCAAACTCGTCAAACGCCAGACGTACGGCCGCGCAAAACTCGACCTTCTTCAAGCCAGATTGCTCGGCGCTGCATCCGTCATCGAGATTGCGTCAGAGCCAACTCGTGGCGCCGATTCACACCGCTCCCTCTGTCGAGGCTGCGATCAACAGCGCCGATACTCTCAGCCTTGCCTCGGCCGCCGCCTTGCTCCTCGCCGCCAAAGAAACGGTTATCCGTCGTCTGGCGGAGTTCGACATGCTGAAGAGTGCGGCTGAAAGGAGTTCGAACCCGACGACCTCGCTTTAGCGCCAAAGGCTAGTGGGCCACGTCTTGTCTACCACGCGATCGCTCAGCGATTCGGCGGAGTGGATGATTCTCGTCACGCTCACCAGTCACGGCTTCCCAAAAGAACTTCGCGTAGAATCCATAAATGCCAGCGGTTTCCGTGGGGTCATATGCGGTTCTTTCCACGACGTGCTCTAGCAAGCTGATCAGCTTGGCCGAATCCGCATATAGGTCTTCCGTTTGCTTCTCGATCTCATCGTCCTCCACCACCCCGATCGGTTTGGCGGCAACTTGGTGATGAGCGAGATGTTCGTTGCGGAGCTTACGTAGCTGCTTCAGCGTGGAATGCCGGGATCCGCCTTTCTCGTATTTGCGGATCAATGCAGCCGCTTCCTCCGCCTGACCACGTGCTTCTGCATAGTGCGACGTGTTTGGGAGCAACGAGTCCAGTATTGTCGGGTCTTCGAGATCGTCGGCGATCGAAATGATGTTGATGGCTTCGGTGCGATGATCCCAAAGGCGTGACAACCCGAGTAGCATTTCACGCCGCAGCGCGCGCCGTACAATGAGGAACGTTTGCCCGGCAAAGGAACCGCTAACCCGCCCATGTAGGGCTTTGTCGTGGGCAGCGATTCGCCACGACTCGTGAAACTGCACTACCGTGTCATATTCCTGGACTGCCGCTTTGACCCTCGCTCGAAGGTCGTTTGCCGGCCGCGCAGGTCGGGCAAGATCGGCTTTCTTAATTTCAACCATGGCTCTGCCTTCGACATCGGCCTCGCGGCGAAGCGCGAAAGCCGTCCCAGCAAAAGGACATCAACGGGCAGCGCCCGACTGTCGGGCCCCCGAATCCTCCTTCGCATCGCGCAGCACGATATTGACCGCATCGTCCGGCAGCGGTCGCTGCAATTCGAGCGCAACTTGCCGCGGCGCGTTCATCCACACCTCGACCTCTTCTTGCGTTCGCAGGATCACAGGCATCGCCCGTTCGTGTACCGGCTTGACGACGCCATTCGCAGCGGTCGTCAAGAACCCGTATAACGAATGATCCCCTTCCTCCGGCGCTTTCTTCGTTCCGCGCACACCACGCCAATCGCACCAAATTCCTGCGAAAAGAAACAACGGGCGCTCGTCACTTAGCGCAAACCACGTCCATACCTTGCGTCCCGTTGTCGGATCGGGAAGCGTCCACGGCTCACAAAAAGACGTCGCCGGGACAACGCATCGATTCGCAGGTTCGAGCCATCGCCTCCAGTGTGGAGACGAAGCATTGCGGATATTCGTGACGCCGGGATCGATTTGGCCCGACTTCAAGAACGCCGGCGGCGATGGCATCCCCCATCGCAGGTTGACAAGCTCTCGCGTGCCGCCCGAGGCGTTCCTCACAACTGGCGCCAGCTTGTCGGGAAAAATCGCTCGATAGAGTGGAAGATTGCCGACGCGATCCTCAAACGCTCCTACGAGATCCCGGATTGCATCTTGGTTGGACGTCTCGCTGTAGAGGTTGCACATCGCGAACTCCAGCTCGGCTACACTGTCACCGGGAAGCGCCCGGCGGCCGAGGATGCCACGCCCGATCGCCCCTGATACCTGGTTGTCGCGTCAGCACGTCTGCGACGCGCTTCCCACAACGCGAACACACCGCCTTCGATCTGAGTTCGCCGAGCGTAGTGATGATCCCGTACCGCTCGACCAAATCGAGCACGACCACTTGCGAAATCTTGCGGCACGACCTGCACTCAAAGGCCACTGTCAGTCCGAGTTCAAGCACGCGACGCAACGTGTACCGATCGCGATCCTCCTGACCAAATACGAGACGGAGCTCACCCGATGGGTCCGCGTCGACTGCCACCACCGTCGGTCTCCTCGCTGCCCTCGAACCTTAACTAGGCGCTTAGAACAAAGCAAGAACAACCGTCGAATGAATCCATCATTCATGCTGCAATTCAAGGAATGGTATCTCGACCTAAGTCCCTGCCCACCTGGGGAACAAGGGGTCCCTGTTCCAGCAACCAGACACCGCCGATCTCACGCTGCGTCGCTGACTATTCGGTGCATCATTAGGCGTGTGATTCCGCGAAGGAGCGCAAGTTGCTCGCCGACGGGCATCACATCCGGCGTCAGCGCATTGCCGAGCCAAGTGCGCGCGATGGCGGCGTGCGAGATCGAGACATTCCACACTTTCAAGGGCTGCAACTAAGCGCCGAATTGTGACCCACCAAGCAAATATCCACCGTTCGGCTGTCACGCCGATCGGCGTCCAGGCCTCACCCCGCTTCACGACCGGGCGAGCGGCCCAATCAATAACTAGACTATGGCCGGGTCATGGTTTTGACGGCGCCCTCCCCGACCTCCCTCATGGCTGCCTCAATACCAATACGGAGAATATAGAGGCTTTGGCTCAACAGACGGCTGTCGCCACACTCCACTCGCCAGCCGGACTGCTGCAGCCGGTCGAACGCCGGGGTGCGCTTAGCGAAATGCGACAGAGTCACGCCAAGGGCGAAGCGGTCGGGGATGTCGCGATGGACGAGACCGATCACCAGCTCGCCCTCAACCTCAAGGCGATGCGCTGTCCATTCCTCAGAGAGGAAGTTTAAGTGGATCGGCTCGTCGACGACCCGCTCCGGCGCGGCGACTACCGTCGCCATGCGCAGGATGGAGGCGATGAGGAACATGCCGGGGGTCATGGCGGCGAGGTTGATCTCCCACGGCAGGATCGAGCAATAGACGGCGGTACGCAGCCGGGCGCGCGACAACAAGACATTGGCGACGGCCAAGCCGTCGGGGCGCGACAAGGCGCCGGTGTTCTGGCTGATCTTGCCCTCAAGGTTCGGCGCGACGCCGAGCGACACGATCATGACGTCGCGCTCCTCGCCCTGCACCGCGCCAGCGGTTCGAACGAAGAACGGCTCCTCCTTGGAGAAGAACCGATTGTCCGGTCCCGCGGTGGCGGCTGACAGCTTCGCGTCCTTCAGTTCCTTTTCGACGGTTTCGCGGATGAGATCGCGCTGCCCCTGGGTCAGCGCCGCAACGCCGACGGTGCGGCGCCCGTCGCGGGCCCACTTGAGGCATTCGGCGGCAATCGCCTCGGCCTCTTCGACGTTGACCTGGAACAGATCGCGCTGAAGCCGACGCCCCGGCTTGACGTAAACGACGTCGAAGCCGGCGTCCCCGAGCAAGTACGGGCCCAAATTGGGCTTCAGCTTCGATTCATAAGAGAGCGCATTCGACCAAGCGATCAGCGAGGGATGCCGGCTGCGATAATGCCGTTCCAGCGCAATGCTCGGCAAGCCGGCGAGGCGGGCCCGCGCGAGCAGAGAGCTCTCGCTGACAACGCCAACTTCGCTGTCGCGCGGCTGCAACTGCCGGCTATCGCCAGCGACAATGATCTGGCTGACGTGGCCGCACAACGCCAAGGCGTGCGACAGACGAAGCTGCGACGCTTCATCAATGATCAAGACATCAAATTTGTCGTCGGCCGCTAAGCCGGCGGTCAACGCCAAGGGCGTGCCGGCATGGACATTGACATCCCTGACCTTGCCGGACTCAAGCTTGACGCCCGGCTTGCCGATATCGATTTGGCCAGGCCTAGTATGCCAAATGGCAAAACGGGTGAGGCCACGCAGCCGACGACCAATAACTTCGATCGCGCCAGGCATAGCGGCCGCGACCAGCACCCGCTTGCCCTGCTTGGCCAGCGCCTCGACCATGGCGACGATCGTCTGGGTTTTGCCGGTGCCGGGCGGACCTTCGAGAACGAAACTCGTGCCGCCTAATGAAGCCTTGACCGCGAGCGCCTGGATTCTGTCCGGGCGCGAGCGCGCTCCTTGGAGGTCGAATTCACCCTCAACAACCCGGTCCTTGCCGGTCGCCTTCGCGCCCAGCGCCAGCAGGCGGACGACCAGGTTCGCCTCCAACTCCGGAAGCGCCGACAAGTTCAGCCGGCGCTCGAGCACGCTGCGAGCGCTGTCGAACGAGCCGACCAGACAGGCGTCCTCGATCTTCAAGATCGGCTTGCCGCCAACCGGCGCGCCGACATTGATCGCCGCCGCCACGCGCTCGAACAGCGAGCCCAGCGGCGAACCAAACACGATGTCGCCCAGAAGAGCGTCGAAATCGTCCTTGCTGCCGCGCAACGCCGGGTAGTCGAGCGCGATGCGGCGCAGCAACGCCCGATTAAGCGTGAAATCCGACAACCGACGCATGGTCTTGGCGGTCTCATCGAGCTCCACCATGGCGAGGAACAATGGCGCCTGGCGCTCCACGCCATCGGCCGACCGCCATGTGACGAGCCCTGCCGTCATCGCCAGCGGGTTCGTCCCCTGCAAAACCTGCACCTCGGCCGCATCGCGCGCCTCGGCCAAAAAGGCCTTGTTCAACCACTGGCCGACATCGACGAATTCCGCGTGCAGCAGCTCGGCGCCCTCAAAGGCGCCGAGCTGCAACAGCGCATCCCGTGCCTTCGGCAGCGACACTAAGTGCGAATGAAGCGTGAGATCGACCAGCGCATGCCTCGCCTCGTCGATCAGATCTCTGGGCTCTATGCCCCGAAAGGCGACATTGTCGTCTACCTTTCGCGCCCAAATTCGCGACGTTGTCGGAGCGAATTTGGGCGCCGCCCCATAGCGGGCGCGGAATGGACCCGAGTCCTTCTCCAGCTCGGCGAACAGCGCCTCGGTGCCAACGCGATAGCCAAGTCGCGTCGCCAGATCGCGGTTGCTCGCGAACCATTCAGCGCAGAAGACGCGCTGCTCGCCTGACAGACCACGGCGAGCCGCTGCCGCCATTGCTCCAGGCGTGGCGAACAGCGCCACTGCCTGCATCAACCGCGCGTCATTTTCCCAATGGGCCAACGAACGCGGCTTGTCACGATTGACCGACACCTCGATTGCCGCCGCCAACTTGCCAGTCTCGCTGCCGTCCGGGATCTCGGGCCCACCGTCGGGGCCCACACGCGCCGCGAGGCGCGACGCTGAATCTTCGATCCAGTCGCCGCGAACAACGCAGCGCATCCATGCGGTTGACGCCAACAGATGACGCTCTCTCGCGCTCGCGCCGCGCTCGTCGGTCACGCCGAACTCGGCGCTGCCGGCGACCGCGATCTCCAGCGCGCGCTCGTAATTGAAGGCTGGATGGATTGCGAAGAGGTCGTCCGACTTGCTCAAAGATCGCGATGATGGCCACAGCTCGATCATCGCCCGCGCGATCCGCTTTGCCGCCGACCGCATCGCGGCATCGCCGATCAAGGAGGACAATTTGTCGGTGCCATCCGTGAAGCGCTTGACCAACGCCGAGGTTCTGACGTCGGCGACATCCTCCGCTGAAATATCCTTGAGCCAGTCTGGCGGATCCAAATCTGCCCTTCTGTATTCAGCCGCCAGAAGCTGCTGAAACCGAACATGCCGCACATGGCTCAACCCACTTGGGTCAAGAAAGTCGCCTTTGAGCCCAGCAGCTCGCACCTTCTCAGCTCTTTCACACAAAGAAGCAAAGTTGTTACGCTCGCTGATCAGGTCGCTGCGCGCCCGGCGAAGATCGCCAATTGCCGACGTCAGCCCAAGCCGGGCCTTGACGACGTCCTGCTCGCGCCGCTCAATACGGCGCTCGCAGCGCTCCATCTGCCTATTTAGCGAAATTACGTTGGACAACGTCTACATCCAAATTGCGGTCAAAGCGCATTCTAACATGTCCGCTTCTTTTCGCGCCAAGAGATTTTGGCGACGAAATCGGCCCGACGCTCCTAAAGTTTAGGCGAAGTCATATTTCAGACAGCCAGAACGCTCATGACCTGCGATAGACCGATCTTACAAAATCGAAATCGCGGACACACCAAGACAGTTGACGACCGCCAATTTTCTGCCCTAGAAAATCTCCCCAGCAAATCGTGGCGATTCACAGAAAGCTGGCACGCCAATCCACGCAGCAGCCATCGCCAACCCCAGCGGCGATCGCATCCAACAATTTCTATGGCCTGATTCGCAGCGGACACACACAATGACATCAAGTCCGCCATTTCGATATTTTTCAAGAATATCGTCGACAAAAATCGCTTTAATCATTCACGTAGCGCCATGTCGCCAATCCGTACGTCAATAACCTACTATATCCCGCGAGAAATCGGACGGCACGGCCGATTTCGAGCGGCCGCCACAGTCCTTACGGCTGTTTCGCTCGAATTACACCTATCTATCCTTACTTCCGTAAGCATTCTCGCCAAGTCATTCCCGCGAGAAATTGACCGAATCGGGCAATTTCGAGCGGCCCCCGATAGCCTTCTGGTGGGCCTTCAGCGGGTCTGCAGCCGCCCTCGCTCAACCGCTCAGCGTCAACCACAAAACGCCCGTACAATAGGCTTTCCGTCGCAGAAACGCTAGGAAATACAGGCGTCTAGCCGCCTTGCGCATTACCATGCTGCGGCGGCAAACCCCGAAACAAGAGCGCGTAGGACAAATCATCAAGGGATTCCAACGCGTTGCCGTACGCCAAGCTCTACGCCATAGGGCTTGAGATTGGCGACCAAATTGACGGCCCAGCATCTCGACCAGAGGTGAGGGGCACCCTGAGGAGGGGACGAGTAGGATAGGCTCAATTACACAAACCTGACGGGTCGTGCCGACCGGTCAGGTTTGTCCGCTGCAGGCCACCCAATTTCGTGCTGCCGCAGGCTTTCTATCCACTCCGCCCCAAATCACCCTCCGGGGCACGACCCTCATTCGGGCCGTGGTCGTGCTGCTTGGGCCCTATCCGGCCCGCTCCAAATCTATATTTCAGACTACCATCGCGCTCCGCGACAGCGACGGCGCGCCTAGCGTCCGGCCAATTTTACGGCCACCGCCAAACCCCTTGCACCATCTCCCTTTCGGAATTCCGCGCAATCTGGGACAATATGCGCCGCACAGCGAGCGCAACCCCGATCATGGCCACGCTATCGCCAGTCGCCTATGCCAAAAAGCACGCTCGGACCGGCGATCGCATCGCACGCCGGGCTGCTCGGCTACGGAACAAATCGGCATCGGCGCAGGGCTTCATCCCTTCGACAGGTCCAAGTCTGGCGTCGCAGATCGCCAGCGCGCTGAAGCGCCCTGGCGTCATC
>Ga0181529_10004236_pt1 | contig 15660 bp, 15 predicted proteins | sample PEATcosm2014_Bin_36_FD_119763 | JGI IMG/M metagenome (GOLD analysis project Ga0181529, IMG submission 119763) | Peatland microbial communities from MTU Mesocosm Facility, Houghton, MI, USA - PEATcosm2014_Bin10_30_metaG | ecosystem: Environmental > Terrestrial > Soil > Wetlands > Peat | place...
GAACAGGATGCCGAGTTTCGGCGCAAGGTGGCCTGGGGCCGTCTGTACTACCTGCACGAGAGCGGGATGCTGGAGATCGGCGGATTTTCGGAGTTCGATGCGACGAAGGAGCTTGTGCACTGAAGCGGTCAGAAGGCGACCTCCGCGGCGGGGAGTGCTTTGAGGGGCAGCGCTATACTGGCTTGCGATGCGCATCTTTCTAGTTTCCGGTTTTCTGGCCCTGCTCCTAACGCCGGCCTTGCGAGCTGACCATGCCTGCTCGCAAACGGATTTGCAGGCCGCAGCACAACGCGCGAAAGCCGTCCAATCGCAACTCCTTGCCTACAAGATTCAAGACGAGATAGACGCGCAAGTGCCTGTCCTATTGCAAGCACAGATTCGCGCGTTCAAAAAATCTCTTGCGGCACTGGCAGACACCGCGCTGCAATGTGCGCCGGAAGATGCAAATCCGAAACTAATTGAGACGACGCTCGCCAAACTGCTTGATGCCAACAAGCCTGTAATCAATGAGGTTTACGATCCCAAGAAGCCGCCCCAGCTTGACCATATCTACGGCGATGGAATCAATGTGAAGGTGACCGCGCCGCCCAATATGCCAAAAATACGACTGGTCAAGATCAGCTTTGACATTGCTTGTGGCGATGACTCCCTCTTGTTGGTTTACGAGAAACGCGGTAACTCTTGGAGCAAGGCAATTCTCTGGCAAAGTCCGGAATATGACCTCGTTAGCGGAGCCTTCGGGGATTTCTTTCAATATCAGGTTTTGCCGCAAAAGAACACCGCCGACTGGCTGCTCGTTGCAGGGCACGGGTACCCGTGGTGTTCCTCTCGCATGAGCGCCTTTGACGTGGACGTGATTCAGCCTGCGCATGACAAGACTCCGCAACAACTCCTATTCCATAAACATGGCTACTATTCCAGGTTCAGCGTTCCTGTAACCATAAAGGCCGAACCCGGCGGCTTTGAACTGCGCCTGGAAAGCGACATGATCGACATGGACATCATGACCCGCATCAACATTTACCGCTACCGCGTCAGCGCGTCTGAGTTTCAGCGCGTCCAGCCAATCGCGCTCAACGGCCGCGATTTCGTCGATGAATGGCTGCAATCGGAGTGGAGTGAATCGAAGAATTGGAGTTTGTCCTCAGAGCTTACCGAGCTTGAAACGATGCACGAAAAGATCAAGAAACTCAGGGACTATAACCCGAACGACAAAGAGACGCCAAACCTTACCTACGGCCCGGTACGGCCATGTTCTGAATCTCCATCGCATTTTCAGGTTGAACTCGATGAAGGGTGGTGGGTAGAACAGCAGAAAGATTGGCGTCCCGACAAGCCCACTTATTTCCAGATTCAGGAGGGTAAAAACTCCTTCACAATGCATTCCGCTTCCGGTAAGCCCGATCCGCATTGCACCGGCCACGATATCATGGCTCCGCACTGACCGGCCCTGGTCGTGGTCCTTTCCCACTTAGTTGGACGCATAGCTTCCATTGCGACCTCCCGCTGACTGCATTATCGGCTCAATTCAGCAGCGGCAAGAACCGCCCTGTCTCCTCGTCATACCGCTCTATGCTGCCGGTAAGAATGTCGTAATACCAGCCATGCACGGTAAGACGGCCTTCCTCGACTGCGCGCGACACCGACGGCTGGGCGCGCAGATTCGCCAACTGCGCCACTACGTTGCCGCGAATCAGCGAGGCCAGTTCTGCGCTCGTCCCGTCGGCTGGGTTCAACGGCTGGCGATGGTGGAAAGCCCCTTGCACGTGGTTCAGCCATCGGCTGGCCTTGGGCAGGTTTTCCAACCCTTCGCGTTTGAGCGCCGCTGTTATCGCTCCACAGTCCGAGTGACCGCACAGAATGGCCTCCTTGACCCGCAAAACTTCGACGGCGTACTCGATGGTCGCCGTCACGCCGTCCACGTCTGCGCCAGTAATGGGCACAACGTTGCCGGCGTTGCGCGTGATGAACAGGTCGCCGGGGCCGGTGCCCAGAATCAGATCCGGCACCACCCGCGAGTCCGAACAGGTGATAAACAACCACTCCGGCGCCTGCCGCTCGGCCAGCAATTGAAACTCGCTTCTCCGGCCCGGAAACACCTCGGCCAAAAAATGCTTGTGTCCCTCGATCAACCGTTGCATCTGCCCTCCGCTGAACTCCGCCGTTGTGTTCTGTCCGCCTGTACTATGCAGTGTCTGGTGAATCTACAGAGCATTTCTCAAGCGAAGAAAGATGTCCCTCAGGGCCTAAAGGCCGCGTTGATTTTGCGGCATTTACGGCACGACTGAAGTCGTGCCCTGACACAAAGCGCATTTTGAAACACGTTCTACGAGTTTTTCCGCAGCCTGTAATGCCCGCGTTGATTCTTGGGTATAGTGCGGGGGTTGAAACCCTCGCCTCCCTCCGGCATTTACTGCATCGTTCGGCGGCGCTCAGGACAGGCTTTGAAGTCATGCCCTGACACAGGAAAGAAACTGCCCCCGTGGACAACAGAGTCCGTCGATTTTGGATTCACTTGGGATTCGTCAGACACTGCCTAACCTATCCCTGGTCAGAATCCTTGGAGAAGCCGCCTCTGATACCTTAATCGTTGTCGGTTCAATCGGCATACAGCCGCGTGCGGAGGAGATTTGTGACGATGAAAAAGCTGAAACGGGTTCTGGTTTGCATGGGCGTGATGGTGATGGCGCTGGCCTCGGTTGCCGCGCGGGCGCAGTCGATCAATGCGCTCGATCCGGCCATTTGTGAGAGAGTTGACCGTATCGCGCGGCAGGTGCTGGAGCAGACCGGCGTTCCTTCGGCTTCAGTGGCCGTGGTGAAGGGCGGCAAGCTGGTGTACACACACGCCTACGGCAAAGCGCGGCTGGCTGAAGGAGATGCGCACGCCGTGGACGCCACGCCGGAGATGCGCTATTCCATCGGCTCGATATCCAAGCAATTCACGGCCACGGCGATTCTGCTGTTGCAGGAGCAGGGCAAGCTCTCGCTGGACGACGCGGTGGGCAAGTACGTTCCCGGCCTCACGCGCGGCAACGAGGTGACCATCCGGCAGATTCTCTCGCACACCTCCGGCTATCAGGACTACTGGCCCGAGGACTACGTGATGACATCCATGCTTCATCCCGAGACCGCGCAGCAGATTATCGACACGTGGGCCAAAAAGCCGTTGGACTTTGAGCCGGGAACGCAGTGGCAGTATTCGAATACCAACTTCGTCATTGCCGGCGCCATAGTGGAAAAGGTTACCGGCCGGCCGTATATGGAGTTTCTTACGCAGCACATCTTTCGCCCGCTGGGGATGCAGTCGGTATGGAATTCGGACGAAGAAAAACTGACCCAGGTGGACGCGACGCCGTATTATCGCCACGCACTCGGACCGCTGCGCGTTGCGCCCAAAGAGGGACTCGGTTGGATGTTCGCGGCAGGGGAGTTGGCCATGACCCCGCACGACCTAGCGCTGTGGGATGAGAGCCTGATTGCGCGGACGGTGCTCAAGCCGGAGAGCTACAAGCAGATGTTTACTGAAGTGAAGTTGAAGGACGGCAAGGGAACACACTATGGGCTGGGCGTGGATGTACTGGATATCGATGGTCATCGAGAGATCGAGCATGGCGGCGAGGTATCCGGTTTCGTTTCCGACAACGAAGTGCTGGTGGATGATGGCGTGGCCGTCGTCGTGCTGACCAACCAGGACGCCGTGGGCGCGGCCATTACCATCGCCCGGCTGGCCACTCCGGTGGTGGCGGAATTCCCACCGACGGATGCGGAAAAACAGGCCATTGCAATCTTCCATGATCTACAAAAGGGGCACATCGACCGGAGCCTGCTTGCGCCGAATTTGAGCGACTACTTCACCGCCGAGGCGCTGGCAGACTACAGCGAGAGCCTGGCGCCACTGGGCGAACCGCTCACCTTCCACCAAGTCAATACAGAGCAGCGCGGCGGCATGACCTTCCGCAGCTTCCAGATCGTCTACCCCTCTAAACAACTGAGGTTGACGACCTATACCTATCCGGACGGGAAGTTGGAACAATACTTGATTTCGCCTGCGGAATAGGTCTTGCAGACGGCAGCCGCCCTTCGGGCCATGGACCCATTCCAATGCCGGGTGGCCCAGATCTCGATTCTGAGACCTGGGTTCCGCGGATTCTGTTCCTCCGTCCGCAGGACTCTCCAAGATACACTAGTAGTTGACCTATGTTTGAAAACCTTACTGACAAATTGCAGCGTGCCTTCAAGACCCTTCGCGGGCAGGGCACGCTTACCGAAGAGAACATCACGGATGCTCTGCGCGAGATTCGCGTGGCGCTGCTTGAGGCTGACGTCAACCTCAACGTTGCGCAAGACCTGATCGAGCAGATCCGCGTGAAGGCTGTAGGCACCGAAGTGCTGACCGCGCTTTCGCCCTCCGAGCAGGTGATCAAAATCGTCCGCGACGAGCTGATTACGCTGCTGGGCAAAGACACGGCGCGTTTCAAATTTGCTTCGCAGCCACCGTCGGTGATTTTGATGGCCGGATTGCAGGGCTCGGGCAAAACCACCACCGCCGGCAAGCTGGCCGCATGGCTCAAGAAGGGTGGGCACAGGCCCATGCTGGTTTCGGTGGACGTCTATAGGCCCGCCGCGCGCGAGCAGCTCAAGGTTGTGGCCAAGAGCATTGAGGCCAAACTCTACGAGGGCGATCAGAAGGGTGAGGCCGCCGGGTCCGCGCTGGTCGAGCGGTTGGCGCAGGAGGCCCGCCGCGAGGCCCGCAACATGGGCTGCGACACGCTGATTGTGGACACCGCCGGGCGGCTGCACATCGACGAAGAGTTGATGACGGAGATGGAGCGGCTGAAAAAGCTGCTCAACCCCAGCGAGATTTTGTTTATCGCCGACGCCATGACCGGCCAGGATGCGGTGAACTCGGCGGCAGATTTTCACAAGCGTCTCGGCCTGACCGGCGTGGTGCTCACCAAGATGGACGGCGATGCGCGCGGCGGCGCTGCGCTTTCGATTCGCCACGTCACCGGCCAGCCCATCAAGTTTATCGGCGTGGGCGAAAAGCCGGATGCCTTCGAGCCGTTTCACCCGGACCGCATCGTCGGCCGCATACTCGGCATGGGCGACATGCTCTCGCTCATCGAAAAAGTTGACACTCTCGACCGCAAGAAATCCGAAGACCTGGCCAAGAAGGCGCTGCTGGGCGACGGCTTCTCACTCGATGATTTCCGCGAGCAGTTGCGACAGATCAAAAAGATGGGCTCGATGGAGTCAATCCTCAAGATGATGCCGTCGGTCGGTCCCTTCGCAGGAATGCAGCAGGCTGCAAAGAACGTGGACGAAAAGCAGTTTGTGCGGCTGGAGGCGATCATCAATTCGATGACGCCTAAGGAGCGGCGCAATCATGAGATTATTTCGGGCACGCGCCGCAAACGCATTGCCGCGGGCTCGGGAACCACTGTGCAGGACGTGAACCATCTGCTGCGGCAGTACGCGCAGATGGCCAAGATGTTCAAGCAGATGGGCAAAGGCGGCCTGGCCGGCAAAATGATGCGCGGCGGCATGGGCGCCATGGGGATGGCCGGGAAGCAGCGGTTTGGGCGGTAAGAAAAATGTCGCACGCTCACAAGGCTATTCGGCGGTGCAACTCTGCTAAGACACAGCCATGACCACCCTTCAGGACCGACTCGACGACATTACGGCGCGCACGCGGCAACTGGTGCAGGCGGAGCGGCTGGCTGTGGGCGAGCGGGCGATTGAGGAGCTGTTCGCAACCGGAATCGAAGAGCGGATTTTGCCGATCGGCGCGCTGGCTCCGGAGTTTGAGTTGCATGATTCGCGGGGCAGGCTGGTGCGCTCGGCGGATATGCTCGCGCTGGGGCCATTAGTTATTAAGTTCTTTCGCGGGCGGTGGTGTCCTTATTGCGTCACAGAGTTGGAAACCTGGAGCGAACTCTATGGACAACTGCGGGAGCGCGGGGCGCTGATGGTGGCGATTGGGCCGCAGACCGAGCGGCAGAACGACTTCATGGTGAGCCAGCACAGGCTTCCTTTCGCCGTACTCAGCGACCCCGGTTGCGTGCTGGCGGAGAAATTCGGCGTGGCTTATACCGTGCCTGAATACCTGCGCGAGTACTACCTTTCTATCCTGCTCAACATTCCTTTTGTGAATGGCGACGAGAGTTGGCGGCTGCCGCTGCCGGCCACATATGTAATCAGTTCCACTGGACGCGTAGTCTTCGCCGATGCCCATGCCGATTTTCGTGTACGGGCTGAGCCGGAAGATGCGCTGGCTGCGGCGTTCCGCTGAGCGTAGCTAGTGGTATCGAATTAGCATCAGGCCATGATCTGAAGTGGTATCCCACCCTTGCGACAAAAACGTCGCAAGGATGGGGCACCCAGTTTATATAGATGGAAAGCGCTTGAACCACAGGTTCTCTTCGGCCTTCCAGCTTAATGCTTTACTCCGACCAGACGGCGAGCAAATTTCCCCCGCCATCGGAGAAGTGGAATCGGCGTCCGCCGGGAAATTCGAATGTGGGCACAACGATGCTGCCGCCGGCGGCCACAATCGCGGCCTCGGTGGCTTTCAGGTTTGAAGAATAAAGCACGACCAGCGGCGCGGATTTAGCTTGTTTCGCTTGCGGATCGCCTTTGGCAAAGCCGCCATCGATGCCGACGCCTGCAAAGGTGATGTACTCGGGACCCCAGTCCTGAAAGCTCCAGCCGAAGACGGTGGAGTAAAACTTCTTGGTCCATTCAATGCTGGTGGTGGTGAACTCGATGTAGGTGATCTTGTGGTGCAGCGCTGGATTGCTCATGAACCATCTCCTTGGCGTTCAGTTCGGTAGAGTTGGGGAAAAAGCGGTGCGAAGACGCGGGGACATGCATAGACCTTGCGGGGCCTCGGCACTAAATTTATTTTCTCAGAAAAAAGCTGGTTTCAGCGGAGACTTTCGGAGCGCGCGCTTCTCCGGCCACGCGCCAGCCTGATGCGGCTTAAAGGTTGGACAAGGCGTTGCGGGCGGAGCGGACTTCGGCGGCCAGCACCTGCAGCATCTTGAGCGCCAGCGGCGGCACGGTGCGCATGAGGCTGGTGACCTCGTCGCGAGGGATGAAGCTGAGCCGCGCGCCATTGCGGGCGATGGCCGTAAGCGAATAAGGCTCATTGCCGATCAGTCCCGGGAGGCCGAGCAGGGAACCGACAGTCGCCTGGACGGATACCAACTCCTCGCCCGTTGGCGATGTCATGGTGAGGGTAGTCTCGCCCTCATCAATAATGTAGAGTCCCTGAGGGTTATCGCCCTGCGTGAACAGGACTCGGTCGTCGCCGCAGGAGATTGCGGTGGAACGCTTTTCGAGTGCCTTGATCAACTCCGGGTCGGCGACGAATGCAGACGGGTCCAGCTTCATTTGGGGCCTCCCCTTTGAAAGTGGTGGTGGAGAGAGCATCAGTGCTTCTGATGCCCCGTTCACTTATGGTGCCACTGCGGGAGGTCTGTTATTGGTGATGTGCATCACATACTGCTGGTTACGCTAAACGTGAAGGAGCGGTTTCTGGGAAAAAGACAGGGAAAAGCGATTGCCTTAAGAGGGAAGACCGAGCCGTAAAGGGATTTCATTTTTCCGGGGGCAGCGTTTCCTGGAGGCTTCCGGTCTTCGAGAGAAAGAAAAGTTTCTTCGCGCCATCGTCAGAAACGGCAAGACCTTGATCCACCCACGCGAGTCCGGAGGGGCTGCGGAATTGGGGAAGCTTCGAGAAGACTTTGGAAGCGGCCTTCGGTTGGGCAATCGAGTAAGTCAGAATACTTCGCGCTCCGGCGTCGGCGATATAGACTGTCGATTCATCTTGAGACAACTTGAGCGCCTGCGGGCTGGTCAATCCGCTGAAAAGCAGGGAAGATTTGTGATTGGCAATCTCCACCTTGTAAATCACGCCCATCACGAGATCGCCCACCAACAGAGCTTTGTCGCGTGCGTCGTAGACGATCGGCCCCAGGCGCTGACTGCCTGAAGCCTCGGCAACAAACTCCGGCTGGCTGCCGTTTGCCATGGTTATGCGAAAGATCTCGGGAGTGCGGCCGCTGGCAACATAAAGCGTCGATTCTGAGCCGTCATAATCAATTCCTGCGACGCCGCTGCGCAGGGTCCACGACCGGATTAGAGTTCCCGTGGTGGAGTACATGCTTACCTGACCGGTAAGCCCGTAATTGACGGCAACGAACAAGGTGCTTTGGCCGCCGACCCGAGCGCTGACAATATCCGAGCCTGCCCAACCGGAAGGAAGGCGGAATGTGCCCGTTATGGCGGGCTTTGCGTTCTGAAAATCCACGGCGCGCACCACTCCCTGCGCACCCAGTACGAAGAGAGAGCCTGAGGGCAATTTGTCGATTGCTACGGGCCGTCCCAGTTCTGCCTTCTGCGCCGTGATAAGTTGCGCGCTTGCGATCAGCAACGCCGGCAGGAAAAATTGCGCCAATTTCTTTTGCATAGCAAACCTCAGAATTTGATTGCTTCTGAAACTTTGGAAACTACCGGCGGGCCGCCAGCGACAAGAATCGCTACCAGAAACGCTGGCGCCACCTGGGATGGATCCAGTGAAAAGCCGAAGACGACCACAGAGGTATTGGTGTTGTTGAAGAGCACTAAACCGAAAAGCTCGACAATAACCGCGGTCGCGACACTGAGGAGCAAATCACGAGCCCATCGGGGGAATCGCCCTGTGGCAGGCGCGGCGGCAGGGCTCGCGGCAGTATCGGAAGCCGTATCGGGAATAAGCCGCCTGATTCCAAATCCAATCAACGATCCCAGGATGACCGCCGATGCCAGATAGAGAAACGACGGTGAAAATCGAACTGGAACTTCGATCTTCTGCGGAAGGCTTGGAAGCCCGCCCTGACCCGGCGTGCTGGTTACATATACAGCAAGAGTGTCTTGCGACTTATGCGGATCCACCGCGAATGCGGAGGCATATAACGCATACAGGGTATTAGGCTGCACCGTGAGAATCAGGGCAGATGCCCCGCTCGGCTGCACGGTCGAGTCATAAGTCGCGGTGAGCTGTCCCTGCCAGCATTTTGTGCAAGTGGTCGAAGAAATCGTCACCGCATTAATAGCGGCTTGAAGGTTGGTGAGGTTGCTGACTATTGGAATGTTGATTTGAGAACTTATTCCCAATTCCACTGAAATCGGATTTCCGCTGCCGGTGCGTGAAAAGATATCGCCCTCGTATTGCGCGTGAATAGGGATATCAGTGAGGCTGGCGCTGTCGACAATTCCCGCGGACTTGATGCTCATCACCACAGGCGCAACGTAGTCAACGAAGACGCCAACCGGATCTTCGTAAACATGAAAATGTTCTGCGTTGGAATCTCCCGTTTTCTGAACATACAAGTCAAACTGAAAGCGGTTGACCTTATCGCGGGAGAACGATCCTGTGTCCACACTAACAGTGAAGTACTGCTGGTCGGACTGAAAGGTCTGAGGGGACAAATGTTGAAGATCAGTGCCAGTTACAGAGCCCCAATCCTGGGGAGTAAAGTTGACGCTGCTGGTGGTTGTGGGCAGCAGAGAGGGGACTTGAATCGTTATCTGTCCCGCGCACAGGCTTGCCGGCCCCAGGAGGGCGGCAACAGCCGTGAAAATGGAAGCTAAACCAAGGAAATTCCTTTGAGCTCGCAATGCTGGCGCCTTTCGGCCGCTGGACTTCCGTGCGCCCCCAGTCGGGAATGTCAGTTTGCCTTGCGATAGAGCCATTGTCAAGAGGAATTTAGGGGGATGGGATTTAGGGTGAACTTAGCCGAGTACGAGTTACCGGAGCTTTCGGCGGATTAGGTCGAGCGCTTGCTGGGCGGTCCATTGACGGACACGGTCGCGGTCGCCGCGGAAGTTTTTCTCGATGGAGTCGGTCTTCTGAGCGTCGCTTACGGCAATATAGACTAGGCCTACCGGCTTGGCTTCGGTGCCGCCAGTGGGTCCCGCGATGCCGGTTACTCCCAGTCCAAGGGTCGCTCCCGTGTTTCGGCGAATGCCGTATGCGAGGGCTTCGGCAACCTCTCGGGAGACGGCGCCGTACTCGGCGATCAACTCGCGTGGGACGCCGGCGAAAGCGGTCTTCAATTCATCCGAATAGACAATGGCCCCGCCAAGAAAAGAACGGGAACTGCCGGGAACAGAGGTAATGCGCTGGGAGATGAGTCCGCCGGTGCAGCTTTCGGCTACGGCCAGCGTGGATTGGCGAAGGCCGAGATAGTAGAGGACGATTTGCTCCAGAGATTCGGAAGAGTCGGAAGATTCGCTGCTGGAGGAGTAGAGCCAGTCTTCAAGAGCTTCTTCCATGCGGCCGGCCAGCTCATCGACACGAGCCTGAGCGGCGGCGGCGTTGGACTTCGAGCAAAGCAGAGTGAGTTGAATATCGCCAGTGTGGGCCAGGATGGTGGTTTCCACGTCCTTGTATTCGGTGTAGATGGGCGCGAGCAGTTTGTCGGCCTGGGACTCGGGAATCATGGCCGCGCGCAAAGTGCGCTTGGCGATGTGCCGGGGCGGGAGAATTTCGCGCAGGCGAGGGATGCACTCGGCATCGAAGATCGCGCGGCACTCGTGAGGCGGGCCGGGAACGAGCATGAGCAGCTTGCGATAGCTTTGCCACGTGATGTCGAGCCATTGGCCGGGAGCGCTGCCGTTGAGGTTGGGCAGCAGGATTGCGCCTTCGAGAATGTCGGCCTGCTTGAGGTTGTTCTCGGGCATGGGGATGCGCCATGTAGATGCGCGCGCGGCCAGAGCGGCCACCTGCGAGGCGTTGCGGTGCAGGGTGAGCGAGAGAGTTTCGGCCACGGCCTCGCGCGTAAGGTCGTCTTCGGTGGGGCCGAGGCCGCCCATGAGCACCACAATGTCAGCGCGGGTGAGGGCGGCGCCGATGGCGTTGACCAGGTCTTTGCGGCGGTCGCCGACGATGGTTTTGAAGGCTACGGTGACGCCGAGCTTATTGAATTTTTCCGTCAGATAGAGGGAGTTAGTGTCCTGGCGGAACGGGGTGAGCATCTCGGAGCCGACGGCGATAATTTCGGATTTCATAAGAGCAGCTTTTAGCCTCTAGCTTTTAGCTATTAGCTCCGGTGATGATCGGACAAACGATTTCTGCCTCTCATCCACGAATGGATGAACTCCCGCCGCACGAGCTAAGAGCTAAAAGCTAACAGCTAAAAGCTCAAAAAAGATTTAGTCCTTCGACGCCCAGGTCAACATCATAAACTGCTTCGCTGGTGGCGAGGACGGCGGTTCCGAGTGGAGAAAAAGCGAGGCCCACGAGGTTTGTGCCGGCGAGCGCGAGGGATGCTTCGCCATGCTGTGTGATGCGCACCAGGCCGCGGCGGCCGTGGAGGCAGGCTGCCAGATAGACGTTGCCTTCCTTGTCGAGCGCGAGGCCCTGCGGACGGCCGAGGCCGCGGAACCAGGGACGGGCTTCGCCGTGGGTGTCGATGGCCCAGATGGCGTCGTTGGAGGAAAGCGTGGGACCACAGACATAGAGCGTACCGGCGGCGTCGAGGGCGAGGTGATAAGCTGCGACGCTGGGCTCGAGCGTGGCGTAGACAAAGATCTGGCGCTCGGGATTGATCTTGAAGATGGTGCCGCTGCGGTCGCCGACAAAGAGGTTGCCGTCGGCGTCAAATGCAGCGCCCGTGGCCACGCCCATACCTTCGGCGTAGACGGTGGGCTCGCCGGCATCGTCGATGCGGTAGACGTTGCCCTCAGCGCGCGAGGTGACGTAGAGGTCTCCGTCGGGGGAGAAAGCCATGCCGGTGGCGTTGAGGATGCCGGTGACAAAGGGTGTTCCGCGGCCGTCGGGGCTGATGCGCACGATGGACACCGGAGTCTGCTTGCCCCTCTGGCCGGAGATGGTGGCGTAGATCATGCCGGAGCGGCTGACAACCGGATTGGTGACGGGGTGCAGGCCATCGGAGAGCTGGCGGGCGACACGCAGGGGTGCCGCGTTGCCTGACCCGGCGGAGTTGCTCACCGTGACCATGCCGGTGGTGGACTCCTCAGGGACGCGAAAGGCCAGGCGCGAGGGCCGGCTCATAAGCACTTGCGCGGGCAGGCCATCCACCAGAACGGTGGGCAGAGCCGGGCCGTGCGGACCAAGATTCGCTCCCGTCAACTCGATCTCGCCCGAGGGCAGCGCGGCGGCGGGCACAACATCGTCAATGCGCGGCGCGGCGAAGGCTTCGGCGGCGGATTGGCTGGTGGCTCGGGGCATAGCCTAAATCCAAAGGTGCAGCAAAGACGCTACACCCAAAGCATACAACCCCGCGCCGACATCATCGAGTACGATGCCCCAACCTTCCGGTAAAGCTTCGAGCTGGCGAACGGGGAATGGTTTGGTGATATCGAAGAGGCGGAAGAGGACGAGCGCGATGAGAGCGTGACGCCAGTTGGCGTGGCTGCCGAGGAGCGCGATCCACTGACCGGCGACCTCGTCGATGACCACGAATTGCGGGTCGTGGCGGCCGGATTCGCGGGCGACGATGGTGGAAGCGGGGATTCCGAAAATAAGCGTCAGCGCAATGCCGGCGAGCAAGGCGAAGAACAGCGTTTGCGGCGTTGGATGCAAACCCCAGGCGAAGGCGGCCCAGAGAAGCACAGCGGCCACCGAACCCCAGGTACCAGGACCGGGCTTGCCGAAGCCCGCGCCGAAGAAGGTGGCAACGGTCCAGGCCCACTTCGTGCGGTTCCCGCTTTGGACAAGCGCAGAAGCTGGGGAAGTGCTATTCGTCATGAGAGTCACCGGTGAGGCCTCCCAGGTCTTCGAGGACTTCGGGGTCGAGGATTGGCGAGCTGATCTTATAGACGCCCATAGCCCATTTGCCGAGATCGATCTTGCGGCAGCGATCACTGCAAAATGGGAAGTCCTCGTCTTTCATTTGCACGAGCATACCGCAGGTGGGGCAGTGGAGGAGCTTTACGGATTTTTTCTTTGAGGGCATTTGCAAATTCCTGCGCAAGGGAAAGCGACTCATAAATATGGTACAGCGCGAGGCGGTGGAAGTGCGGCTTGCTCCAGTGGCGGACGTTCGTGTAGGCTTCGGAGAATTCCACAGGAGGGTGCCACCTTGTTCGACGCAAGACAAAGCAATATGCAGGATGTGACCACCTACGCGCCGGTGCGGATTGCCCTGCTGGGCATCGCGCGAGCAATCTTCGGGTTGTTAATTGCATTGATGGGGGTGGTTGCTGTTTGGGCCACGGCCTCCGGGGACACCGCTCCCCGGCAGCCGGGCGACATGCCGTCGTGGTGGATGCTGCTCGTCGGCCTGGTGCTGGGCTTTGCCGGCTTCACAATTGCCTCCGGCGGCGTGGGACGCCTGATAACCGCATTTGCTCAGGATTGCTATTTCCGTGCAGGCCCTGACGGCCTGGCGATACGGCTTCCTGTCCAGGGATGGTTCGGGCGCTTCCGGCTTACCGAGTACAACTTCGAGTGGAGCGAGATCAAGCAACTCGTCCACTTCACCCACAGCGTCAATCTCATTCCCGTCTCGCGGGAGCTGCGCATTGAACTTGAAACCGGCAAGACAGTGATCATCAAGCGGCATTATTTCTCGGCCAGCGTGAAGAGCCTTCAACAGCAGCTTGTGACGATTCGAGCGTCGGTGGGCAGATAGAGCGAGGCGCGGTTTACAGCGGGCCGGAGACGACGCGGGCGACTATGTCGTAGTCGTGGGCCTCGGTGATTGCCGCCTTGTAAAAGCGGCCGGGTTCGAGGGCGTCGAGCGCGCCGAAGTCGTTGATGTAAACTTTGCCGTCGATTTCCGGTGCGTGAAACTGTGTGCGGGCTTCCCAGAGAAGCGGAGTCTCTTCGCTTTCGCCCTCGGCCAGCAGAACAAGTTCGCGACCCACCCATTGCTGCTTGGCGCGCTTGCTGATGGATTGCTGAAGCTTCATCAGGCGGCGCTTGCGTGATTCGATAGTGCGGTGAGGAACTTTCTGGTCGAGCGAAATTGCTCCCGAACCCTCTTCATCCGAATAGTTGAAGACGCCCAGCCAGTCGAATTGCGCTTCCTTGATGAAGTCGGCCAAAATATCAAAATCGCCCACCGATTCTCCCGGAAAACCAGCGATGAACGTCGTGCGCAAGACAATGCCTGGGACAGCGGCGCGGACTTTTTCGAGCGTCTTCAAGAAGATTTCCGCGCTGCCGCCGCGCTTCATGCGCTTGAGGACTGCGGGCGCAGCGTGCTGCAGGGGCAGGTCGAGGTACTTGCAGATGTTGTCGTGCTTGGCGATTGTTTCAAGCAGCTTGCCCGTGATGCGATTGGGGTAAGCGTAAAGGAAGCGGAGCCAGCGCAGGTTGGGGATGCGTGCGAGCGCATCGAGGAGCTCGGCGAGGCCGTCCTTGAGGCCGAAGTCTTCGCCGTAGCAGGTGGTGTCCTGGCCGATGAGGGTAATCTCGCTAACGCCGCGGGCGACGAGTTGCTCGGCCTCGGCGACGACGGATTCAAAGCGGCGCGAGCGGAATTTTCCGCGCAGGTTGGGGATGACGCAGAAGCTGCAAGGGTGGTCGCAGCCCTCGGCGATTTTGATGTAGGCCGAGGATTTTGGCGTGGTCAGCACCCGTGGGGTGTTTTCATCATAAAGATATGTGGGAAGGTAAGAAGTTGCGCCTTGCCACGAGTCGCGGCGGAAGCGGCCTTGCTGTTCGCGATGGTCGCCTTCGGGGCGGGAGGTTACCTCAGGGGCTAAAGCCCCCGCTGAACCCACTGCGCTCATGTACGGGCTAAAGCCCGTACCCTTCGCCGAAGCGTGGTCGTGTTTGTGCGTGCCGGAAAGGGACTCTTTGCCGGGGTGCGCTACGACTGCGGCGCTGCTGGTCAGAATGTTGAAGAGCGACGGCGCGGCCGGCGAAGGTGCGAGGCCGGCGGCTTCGAGGATGGATTCGAGTTCGCCGGTGCCTACCACGGCGTCTACTTCGGGAATGCTCTTCTGAATTTCGTCGCGGTAGCGCTCCACCAGGCAGCCGGCGACGATTAGCTTTTTGGCCGAGCCGGAGGTTTTGTGGCGGGCCATTTCGAGGATGGTGTCGACGGATTCCTGCTTGGCTGTGTCGATGAAGCTGCACGTATTGACGATGAGGATTTCGGCCTCTTCGGGATGAGAGGTAAGCCGAGCGCCTGCACGGTCGAGCAGACCCATCATCACCTCGGAATCGACGAGGTTTTTGGGACAGCCTAAGGAAATAAAGCCCACGGTCGGGGCCGTGGGTGGGGAGAGTTTGGTCACAGTTCCATTGTACCGGTGGGCGGAAATATGGTGGTGAATTGGGATACGTGGTTTCCCACCCATGCGCCCGATCACCCCAGCGACGAAGACCTGTCGCCGGGGTCCCCGGTAAGGCGCATGGATGGGGCACCCGGCACCCGGCAACCCGTGTAGCTGGAAGGTCACGGCACGTTGGGGGTACCCCCACCCATATTTTGTAAACAAAATCCTTGTTTTCAAAGAGATACGGGAGGGGTTTCGCTGCAAAATCCTCTAAACAAAGGAGTTATTTACAGAATATTGATTCTAAAGGTGGTTAGCGGTGAATTCCGTGTGTTGCAAGCGATCTGGGGCGAATCCGACTCGAAGAAGATGCGTCGGTCGCGGATCTCCGTTTGGATTGTGCGAACCAAGTGTAACCAA
>Ga0181529_10004241_pt1 | contig 15655 bp, 12 predicted proteins | sample PEATcosm2014_Bin_36_FD_119763 | JGI IMG/M metagenome (GOLD analysis project Ga0181529, IMG submission 119763) | Peatland microbial communities from MTU Mesocosm Facility, Houghton, MI, USA - PEATcosm2014_Bin10_30_metaG | ecosystem: Environmental > Terrestrial > Soil > Wetlands > Peat | place...
CAGGAACATATAGAGGTCGGAGGCCGTGCGGCCCGGGAAGCGGAACAGGAGGTCCTGCTCAGAGATGGCGGAGATGACGGGGGAATATACGTTCTCGTGCCAGGACCATAGGGCTTGGGCGAAGGGGATCTCGGAGTGGACCTCCTGGTTGATATAGTACTTGTGGACGAGGACGTGCTCCTCGATCTGGTCATAGCGGCCCGTGCTGGTGAAATCCAGCCCCTGGTCGCCCGTCATCTCGCCGTACTTAGTCCTCTCATAGAAGCTCCTCTTCTCGTAGGCTATGACCTCGCGCTTGACGTCCTCGAGGGTCATGCCAGGAAGCAGCGTCACGACCGAGTCGAGCCGCGTCACTTCGGCGTCGATCATGTCCTGGCCGCGCATGCGCGCGACCGAGACTCTGTGGTTGCCGTCGCGCACAAAATAGGCGCCGCCGATCTCGTAGATCCTCACCGGCGGGAGGGATACATCGTTGTAGTGCGCCATGTCGATGCTTACCCACCTCGACTTGAGGAAGTCCTTGCGCGGCAGGAAATGGCGGTCGAAGTCCCGGTAGCGCCCCTCGCTGCCGACGATCCTGTCGAGCGGTACGGTCTCGAGTCCCACGTAGGTCTCGCCACCCGGCCGCAGTATGGCCTTGACCTCCTCGAAGGGCAGCAGGCTCTCACTGCCGCGTGCGAGGAGACCCGAGATCCTGGAGACGAGCTCTCGGGTCCGGGCGCGGGAGAAGTCCTCCTCCGCCATGCTCTCGAACCAGCCGCCCATGCCTAGGCCTCCGTGTCCAGGATCCAGTGGCCGAAGGCGTTGATGACTGTGGTCTGGCCGTAGGAGCTCACCCTCACGTCGGCCAGGTCGTAGAGATGGATGTGTCCATGGACGAGCCACCTCGGCTTGAAGGTCCTCATGAGCCAGAGGAAGCACTTGAAGCCGCGGTGGCAGAGGTCGTCCCGATCGTGTATTCCCCGAGGGGCGGCGTGCGTGAGGACGAGATCCACGGCCCTGCCTAGGAAGATGCGGTTGAGGAGGAGCCGCGGTACGAGGAGAGCGAGTCGGAAAGCCATAACGCCCTCGCTGTACTGGTTCGAGCCCTTGTTGTAGAGCATGGAGCCGGGGAGGCCGAGGACGATGAGTCCTTCGACCCTCCGGACGCGAAAGCCGACGTCAAACGAGCCCGTGGCCTCTCGCACGGCCCGCGCGCCGTCGTCGTACCAGCGGCCGGTGCCCCTCGCCTCGAGCTCCTCGATGTCGTGATTGCCGGCCACGTAGATGAGATCCTTGTTGAGCATCGAGGTGATGAAGCCGAGGTACTCCGGCGGCAGGTCTCCAGCGCTCAGCACGAACGAGACGTCCTTGAAGCGCTCGCGCATCCTCGGCGAGTAGACTAGGGGGTCGACCTGGTCCGAGACGCAGAGTATCTTCATCGCCTCGCCGAGTCGGAAGTCTTCGCGAGCATCTCCTGCAGCCTGTCCTTCATCAGGAGCTCGACCGAGCGGTTCTCCGCGTATTCAAGGGCGTTTCGCGTGAAGCCCGAGCTCGTGATGATGGAGCCGCGCACGATGCCGAGCTTCTTCATCTGGTCGAGGAGGGAGCGTACGCTGCCCTCGTCGACGTTGTCGGAGACGCGCAGGAAGCGCACCAGCCTGGGGATCTTCTTGGCGGCCATCCACTTGTCGGCCTCGCCCTCGACGGCGATGACGTCGAAGCCGTTCTGCATCTCGGAGGTATCCCTGATCGAGAGGCCCATGGGCCCCTGGACTACGGCCTTGCACATGGCCCCGAATTCCTCCCGGCCGCAGGTCAGGTAGTCCTTCATGCGGTCGTCGGTCCTGTACTCCTGATATTGGCTGAGCTTTTCGGCCACGTCGCGAAAGCCGGGCCTCTTCGCGTAGATGCGCTCCCACTGCTCGATCGCCAGGTCGAGATCGCGCGACTTCTCGTAGCACATCGCGAGGAAATATCGGCCGTACAGGCTCTCCGCGGCGCCTTCGTCCTTGATCTGCTTGACCGCGCGCTCGAGCTCGGGGATCGCCTTGTCGATGGCGCCCTGGCTCATGTAGCAGCCGCCGCGCTCCACGAGGCACTTGAGCCTCAGTTCCTGGCTCCGGCTCGCCTTCTCGAAGGCGAGGAGCGCGGCCGTGAAATCGCTCATCTCCTTGAGGACCTTCCCCACGTAGAAATAGGCCTCGAAGTCGTCGGGGTTCCATTTGAGGGCCGCCTCGAGCTCGGTCTTGGCCTCCATCGGGTGCTTGGTCCGGAAGAGGATGAGGCCCAGGATGTGGTGCGCGAGGTGGAGCCGCTCGTCCATCTCGAGGGCTTTGCGAAGGTAGTTGACGGCCAGATCGGTCTTGCCCCTCGCCTCGAAAAGCCGCCCCGCGTCGAGGAAATGCGCGGCCGAGCGCGGCTCGATCTTCGTGAGCAGAATGTACTCGCCCGAGGCCTGCTCGACCTGATTGAAACGCTCGTAGAGCGCGGCTATCTGGGAGCGGAACTCGATTTCGGGCACCTCGGGCCCGAATTGGCCTATTTGGTCCACCGCCTTGAGCTCCATAAGCGCGAGCTCGGGCTTGCCCTCGGTCTTGTAGGCCTGGGAGAGGAGCCAGTGCGCGGTAGCGTTGTGCGGGTCCTTCGAGAGGAGCGCCTTGGCTGAGCGGACCACGACGGAGGTCCTCCCCTGCTTGAGCGCCTCGACGATGGCCTTCGACTGGCGCGGAGTCGAGACCATCGGCACGATTATGACCGTTAGGATCGCTACACCGACACCGAGTACTATGATAAGCACGATGATGAACGACATTCCTGCCTACCGTCCCGTACGGGCCTCGGTTCCTTGGCTCCGAGGCCGCTTCGTGATATCCTACTATAAAGCAATTCGGCTTTTTATGCGACAAATAACGAAGGGCCCGCGAGAAGGCCGGGTACCGAGGGGAGCAGAGGTGAGAAAGGCCAGGTTCGTACTCGCAGCGACCCTCGCCGCGCTCATCCCCGCGCTTGCGCTCGCCGCCCCCTTCGACGAGGGTGAAAGGCTCTTCCGGGACGACAAGCCCGCCCAAGCGGCGAGCCTGCTTGAGCGGGCAATTCAGGACCCAGGAGCCGACGAGCGGGCCTGGCTCTACCTCGCCCTCTGCTACCAGCAGCAAGGCCGGCTCGACGACGCCTTGGCGACTTTGCGCAAGGGCCTAGGCCAAGCCTCCCGCTTCAAGGCTCTTTTCTACTTCGATATGGGCAACATCTTCATCTTGCAGGGCAAGAATGCCTTCGCCATCGAGATGTACGGCCAGGCCCTCGACGTCGACTCCTCCTTGTCGGCGGCGTATCTCAACAGGGCCAACGCCAGGCTCTCGACGAAGGATTACCCTGGCGCGAGGGACGACTACCGACAGTACCTCTCCCTCGAGCCCGGCGCCGCGCAACGAGCCTCTATCGAGGAGCTGATTAAGCGGCTCGAGGCTGGCCTCGCAGAAACCGAACGACTCGCAGCCGAGGCCGAGGCCAAGAAGGAGGCCGATGCGGCTGCCCACCAGGCCTTCCTCGATACGATGTCCGCCTCCCTCAAGGCGGCAGCAGATGAGACCACGAACCTCTCCGCTGGCGCCGGGACCGTGCAAGGCTATAGCGACGAGCCGAAGGTCGACGAATAAGGGGGAGTCCGCGCTCATGGACAAGAAGAGAAAGACAATCGTCGCCATCGCGGCAGGGGCCGTCGTCGTCGCCGCAGTCGCGCTCCTACTGCTGATGGGGCCCGCAAAAGCGGAACGGACGCGCAGGAACGTTCTTGCCTCCGCGAGTTACTACCTCAATAAGGGCGACTACGACAGGGCTCTCGACCTGGTCGATAAACTCCTCATCGACAACGCCTCGGACCCCGAGGCCGGCGCCCTGCGGGACAAGGCCATGCAGGCCAAGCAAGACGTCGACGCCGCTACGGCGGCCGAGCAGGCGGCGGCGGAATCCTCGGGCCAGAAGGAGATAGCGCAGTCCCTGGATAAACTGGGGCAGAAACTGAAATCGGGCTCCGGCGGAGCCTCCGGCTCAGCCAACGGCTCAGCTGCCAATCAAAGCGCCGGCGCCGCCGCTGGCGCGGCCAAGGCCGCGACTGACGCCAAGGCCGCCGCCGACGCGGCGGCCGCGCAGAAGAAGGCCGAGGCCGACGCCGAGGCGGTGCGTAAAAAGGCCGAAGCCGACGAGCTAGCCCAGAAAAGCCGCGAGCTCCAGGACAAGATGAAGGCAGTCAACGACCTCGTCGACAAGGGAAAGAAGAACGTCGACTCAGGAGACTTCGCGGGTGGCGAGGGGCTCTTCTCCGAGGCCAAGGACAAATTCCCCGACGGGGAAGACAAGTTCGCCGGCCAGAAGCTCGCCGATATCGCCGACGCCCTCTACTCCGGGGCCAAGAAAAATCCGGGGCCGGCCGCCGATCAGGCGCTCCAGGACTCGATCCAGACCGCGCGCGACGCGAAGAAGAAAGACCCGACAAACGCCTTGCCGTACTACACCTTGGGCAAGATCAACTCCGATCTCAACCAGACGGACAACGCGATCACCGAGCTCAAGCAGGCGGCGAGCCTCGATCCTAAGAACTATCTATACTCCTTCGCCCTCGGAATCGCGTATTTCAAGGCGCGCCGTTACGAGGACGCCCGCCAGGCCTTCGAGGCGACTACTACCCTCAACCCGAAATTCGACCGGGGCTTCTACAATCTTGGCAGCGCTTGGAAAGCCCTCGGGAGCCAGCCCAAGGCTCTAGAGGCCTATAAAAAGGCGGCTGCGGTCAACCCGAGCTATGGCGGCGCCTGGCAGTCGATCGGCTATATCCAGGCGGCCCAGGGCGATCGCAGGTCCGCCCTCGACTCCTACGGCAAGGCTATCCAGCTCGACCCGGCCAACGCGCAGGCGATGCGCGAGCTCGCGGTCATCGAGGCCTCAGGCGGCGACTACAAGGGCGCCGAGGCCCTATTCCAGCGAGCCCTCGGCGTCAAGGACGACGCTCTCACCAACTACAACATGGCGACGGTCGAGATCCAGCTCGGCAAGCTGAAGGAGGCCCAGTCCTACGCATCCAAGGCCGCTTCGCTGGAGTCCAACAACTCCCTCTACCAATACACGCTGGGCCTGGCCGACGAGGGGCTCAAGGACTCGGATGGAGCCATCGCGGCATACTCCCAGGCTGCCGCGCTCGATAAAAAGTACGCCGAACCTCGGATCAACCTGGGGCGCATCTACCTCGACGCCGGACTCATCGACAAGGCCCTCGCCTTCCTCGACGAGGCCTGCCAGGCCGATCCGAAGTCATACGAGGCCAACAACAATCTCGCCAACGTCTACAGCAAGAAGGGGCTGTACGACAAGGCGGTCTACTACTACGAGATCGCGATGAGCCTCCAGCCCCAGAACGGCACGTCGCGCCTAAACCTCGCACGGGCCTACGTGTCGGACAACCGGCAGGACTCGGCCAAGGACGCATATGTCTCCCTCCTCAAGCTCGATCCATCCAGCTGGGATGCCTATTATGAGCTTGGGAAGCTTTATGCCTCGACCGGGGACTCGGACAACGCCAAGAAGGTCCTGGGCGAACTGGTAGCCAAGAAGCCCGACTATCCCAAGCGGGCGGAGATCGATTCGATCCTCGCTAAGCTATAGCGTGAAGGAATGCAACGGAGACACAGAGGCGCGGAGGGAAGAAAAGGAAAAGCGATAGATGGGAATGGGAATCCTGGAGAGGGAATAATTGAGACGAGGTAGATGAAGCCCTCGTTCGCTCCTCTGCTTGCCTACGCCCCTCCTTTCCCCTCCCTCCTTTCTCTGTGTCTCCTCGCCCCTGTGGTTATTTTAGTATTATCCAATGTCTATACTTCCCGGCGGACGAGGCGGTAGAGCTGCTCGCGCGTTATGCGGGACCAGATGGGGCGGCCGTGGGGGCAGCGGGGCTCGGGCAGCTCCAGGGCCCGCGCGATGAGCTCCTCGGCAGTGCCCCGCTCGAGGACCTCGCCGTCCTTGATCGCGGCGCGGCAGGCAGCGAGGGCGAGAGCCGCGCGCCGGCGGTCACCAGATTCTCGGGCGAGCTCGCGCACGGACTCTGCGGCGGCTCCCGAGAGCTCGGGCGGAGCCGCGGCTACGAGCCAGGCCCCGTCGCGGCGCTCCAGGGAGAACCCAGCCTCGGCCAGGCCCGCGGCCGCCGCCTCGATCCTCCTATCCTCTTCATCATCCTCGCACTCGATAGTCTCGGGGACGAGGAGGGACTGCGAGGCGACAGGCTTGCCGCGCAGCTCGTCGAAGATCATGCGCTCATGGGCGGCATGCTGGTCGAGGAACCAAAGCGCGCCTTCCCGCTCGAACACCAAAAAGGGGCCCAGGACCTGTCCCAGGTAGCGAAAGCCGAGCTCTCCCTTGGACGAGGGCGGGGAAGGGGAGAGCCCTTCCGCCATGCGCTCCCTGACTTGGTCGAAGCCTGCCCAATCGGGGCGGGGCCCAACGCTCGCCGCGAAGGCCCGTTCCGGGAACTGCCCGAGGAGGGGACGCGGCGCGGTTTCCTCGAGCCCGAGCTCCCTGCCCGTGTCGGGGAGGGCCTCCTCGGGCCTGGACTTGGCAAGTTCGCCCAGGAAGGCCTGGACGGCGGCGAGCATGGCGCGACGCGGGCCTTCCGGGTCCTTAAAGCGCATCTCCTTCTTGGCCGGGTGGATGTTGAAGTCGACGAGGGAGGGGTCGATCTCGAGGAAGAGGAAGGCGAGGGGATGGGCGCCCCCGGGGAGATAGCCCGAGAAAGCGTAGTCGAGCGAGCCGATGAGCGACCATTCCTGTACGCGCCGACGGTTGACGAAGGCCTGCATGAGGCGGCGATCGGGCCGCGAGAAGGAAGGGCTCGCGATCACCACCTCGCCTTCGAAAAGCGCGCCCGAGAAGCCGATCGAGTGCAGGAGCGGGCGCGGAACTTCGGTATGGAAAGCGGCTACGCGCTCGATGCCCGAGGAGGGCCTGAGAACGAGGGGGCTTCCCGATCCCGATTCGAGGCGGAAGGAGAGGCGGGGATGCGCGATGGCCTTGTCCTCGAAGGCCTGGCGGCAGAGGGCGGCCTCGGCCTGGGGGCGCTTGAGGAAGCGGCGGCGCGCAGGGAAGTCCTTGAAGATGCCCGAGGCCGCGACGACGGTTCCCCTTCGACCCGCGCAGGCCTCGACGATCGGAGTCGAGCCCGGCCGCGACACCAGGCGGTGCGCCGAGACCGAAAGCTCGTCCTTGCTGGCTATCTCCAGGTCGGCCACCGCAGCTATCGAGGCGAGGGCTTCGCCTCTGAAGCCCAGGCTTTTCGCCTTGAGCAGGTCGTCCGCGGTCTCGATCTTGGATGTGGCGTGCGGCAAAATGGAAAGCTCGAGGTCCTCGCGGCCCATGCCCGAGCCATCGTCGGCTACGCGGACGAGGCCTATGCCGCCTTCCTCGATCCTGGCTGAGATCTCGGAGGCGCCCGAGTCGATCGCGTTGTCGAGGAGCTCGCGAAGGGCCGACGCGGGCCGGTCAATCACCTCGCCCGCGGCGATGAGGCGGGCGGTCTCGGGGGCCAGGACGTGTATCGAGGACATGGCTCGAAGGTACTATCGCCGGCCCCCCTTGCGGAAGACCTCGCTCTACTTCAGGGTCGCGAGAAGCTTTATCGCGTCCTTCTGGCCCATCGACGCGGCCTTCTGGATGTCGGCCTTGGCCAGGTCCGCCCGTCCCGTGTCCTTGTAGAGCGAGCCCCTGTAGTACCAGGCGTCCTTGTTCGGGTCGTTGCCTGAGCCGAAGAGCGTCAAGTACTCGTTGAAGAGCTGCTCCGCCTTCTTATAGTCGCGGCCCGCGATCCCCGGAAGAACCTGCCAGAAGCGGCCGAGGGCGAGGATGGGGCCGCCCGCGTCGTACATCTTGTTTATGGAGTAGCTCATCTCGAATGACTTCTGAGTCTTGCCCTTGAGGCCCTCCGAGAGAGCGGTAAGGATGCTCACGCAGTCCGAGTAGGTACCCACGCAGAGGCCGTACCAGTACCAGCCCTCGACGCCGCCGGGGTTGAGCTTGGTGGCTAGCTCCCCGAATTTCATGCCGTCCCTGACAGCGGCTTTCGCGAGGTCTTTCCAGCCTGCGTACTCCTGCGTGACCATCTCGTCCCCGTAGAGCCGGCAGGCCTTCGCCGCCGCCCAATTGGCGCCATAGTCTCCCGCGGCGGCGATCGCGGCCGCCACCGCCGAGTCCGCATCGGCCTTGAGCTGCGGCACGCTCTTGGCAGGGTCCGCGAAAAGCGACGCGGCCAGTAGCGTCAAGGCGGCGGCCGCCAGGGCCGCGGACGCCAAAGGCGTCCTCGCGAGACTTGTTCCTCTCATTCGGTCCTCCTGTCGAAAGCAAGATCGTTAGCCGGGCCCCTCGGAGCCCGCGCGGGGAGTATCAGACGAAAAAGTCGTACCGGGAGCTGACTCGCTTGGCGTAGCCGGGATCGAAGCCCACGTTGAAGGCTCTCTCCGTGCCGACCGTCGAGGGCGGTCCATGGCCGGGCAGGATGATGTACTCGTCTGGCTGGTCGAGTATCCTGGATTTCAGCCTTTCCGCGAGGGTGATCGCATTGTAGCTGCTTTGGGTCTTGCCTATGAGCCCGGCATGGAGGGCGTCGCCCGTGAATAAGGCGCCCCCGATGCGGAACACCAGCGAATCGGGGGAGTGGCCCGGGACCGAGTATGCCTCGATTTCGAAGCCTCCGGCCCTGAAGATCTCCCCGTCCCTGAGGGCGTGGCAGGGGAATCCAGCGACCGAGGAATTGGCCGCATAGACCTGGGCGTTATAGATCTTGAGCATGGTCTTGAGGCCGCGGACATGGTGGACGTGGTTGTGGGTGACGAGTATGGCGGTGAGGGCGTAGCCGTTCTTCTCGATATGCCCCAGGATGCTCGCGTTCATCTCAGCGGGATCGACGACAAGGGCTTCTTTGATTTCGTCGTTGCCCACGAGGTAGACGTTGGAAAAGCCGTACAGCGAATAGTGCTGGTAGATCTTCATTCGTCGCTACGCTCCGTGTACCGCAAGGAAACTATTGTAGTGGTCGCCGCCGCGACTTCGTCAGAGATAGAGATGCTCCAGATCCTTTATCGCCTCCATCGTGTTGGAGCCCTTGAACGAGACCCCTGACTGCCGCGACGGGATGAAGTAGACACGCTTGAGGTCGCAGTTCTCGAAGTCGCAGGCTCCGATCTCGCCGCTGATGAAGCGCGAGTCGTAGAGATTGGAGCCGCTGAAGGTTGTTTCGGTGAGCCTGGCCCCATCGAAGTTGCAGTGGATGAGCTCGGAGTTCTCGAACGAGGTATTGACTATCGATGAGCCCCCGAAGGAGCCGAATTCGACGTTCGCTCCGGAGAAGTCGCAGGCTTCGATGCTAGAGCGGTCGAAGAAGCAGAGGAGGAAGGTGCAGCCCGTGAACAGCACTCTCCTGATGGAGGCGCCGATGAAAGAACAGCCGATGAACTTCCGCCCGGCGAGCTCAAGGCCGTCGAGCTTGATCCCGGCCGCATTGAGGTCCTTGGCGCCTGGTTCGGATGCCAGGAGGGCCGCGATTGCCGTCTGGGCGGCCGCCGGGTCGGGATGGTGGGCCAGGCAGAGGCTCGAGCCCTGGAAGCTCAAGGACCCGCAGCCCGGCGCGGCGCAGCGCTGGAAACCATGCATTGGCCAAGCGTACACGTTCGCGGCCGCCGGCACAAGCTCCGCTCCTGCGCGGCCTTGCGTCTGGGCGCGCGTATGCGTAGAATGTCGGCATGTGCTCGTATTGCGGGTCGCCCATGGACTCGTCGTCCGCGCCCGGCTTCAACTCCACCTGCGAGGCCTGCGGCAAGGACCTCCACTGCTGCCTCAACTGCCGCTTCTACCGCAAGGGCGCGAAGTGGGATTGCGCCGAGACCGTGGACGCTGGCGTCGTCGATAAGGAAAGGCGCAACTTCTGCGAATGGTTCAGCGCCGACCCTAGGCTCTTCCAGCGAAGCGAGGGACGATCCTCGGAAAGGTCGGCCGCCGAGCGGGCGCGCTCGGACCTGGATAGGCTCTTCGGAGGATGAGCGAGCCGACGCGCCAGCCAAGGCCCATCGCGATCTTCGACTCGGGGATAGGCGGTCTGCCCTACCTCGAGGCCGCGCGCGCCCGCCTAGGCACGGAGTCCTTCGTCTACCTCGGGGACCGGGCCGGCTTCCCCTACGGGAGCAAGAGCCGCGAGGAAGTCAGGGACCGGGTCCTAGGCATCGTCGACAGCCTCGTCTCGGCCTTCGGCCCCAAGGCTCTTGTGATAGCCTGCAACACCGCCTCGCAGGCCGGACTCGAGGCCGCCCGCGAGGCGCATCCCGGCCTGCCGATCATCGGCACGGTGCCGGCGGTCAAGCCGGCGGTCGAGCGCTCACGCAGCGGGGTCGTGGGGCTCATCGGCTCTGCCGGCTGCGTCGAGGACCCCTACCTCGACGCCCTCGTCGCGCGCTACGCGAAAGGCGTCGAGGTGGTGCGCGAGGGAGCCCAGGCCCTCGTCTTCTTCGTCGAGCGGCGCGCCGCGGTCGCGCTCGAGGCCGAGCGGCGAGAGGCCGTGGCGCCTTTCGTGAAGCCTTTGATCGCTCGGGGCGTGGACGAAATCGTGCTCGCCTGCACTCATTTCCTCCACGTCGGCGGCGCGATCGCGGCAGAGGCCGGACCCGGAGTCGGGGTGATCGATTCCCGCGAGGGCGTGGTGCGCCGGCTGGTCCAGGTCCTCGCGGAGCGAGGCCTTCTCGCGGCCGGGACGAGGATCGGCGGGAAAGACCGGTTCGTGCTCACGGGACAGGCTCCTTTCGAGGAAGAGTACTTCCTTCTCGCCGAAGCCTTCGGTCTCTCGGGCCCTGAGCCCTTGCCAGGCTAGGCCGAGCATGCGGGGAACAGTCGCCTCGGGCGCCAACAACCTCTTCTCCGTGCTCTGCGAGGATGGCGAGAGGCGGCTCTGCGCCATCAAGGGCAAGCGCATTCGGGACTGCGCAGGAGTCTACAACGCCATCGCCGCGGGGGACGAGGTCGAGGTCGCGGCTTCCGAGGAGCCGGGCAGGGGATTGATCGCGGCCCTTCTGCCGCGGCGCAACGTGTTCGGCCGCTACAACGAGAAGGGGAGGGCCGACCAGGCCATCGCCGCCAATGTGGACCTCGTGGTCTGCGTATCCTCGCCCTCCCTGCCGCCCTTCAGGCCGAGGTTCGTGGACCGGGTAGCCATCCTCGCCGAGGACGCCCGCGTACCCCTCCTCGTCGCCCTCAACAAGGCCGACCTCGGGATCGGCGATGATGCCCTGGCCAGGCTCGTCCTCTACGAGGAGCTCGGCTACGCCTATCTGACCTGCTCGGCCGCTACCGGCGAGGGCCTCGAGGATCTCGTCGCAGCCATTCGCGGCAGGACCTCGGTCCTCGTCGGCCAATCGGGAGTAGGCAAGTCGAGTCTCCTCAACGCGATCGCCCCCGGCGTTGAGCGGCGGGTCGGGCAGGTGTCGACGAAGTACGCAAGGGGCCGGCACACGACGACGATGTCCGAGCTGCTGGAGATCGAGGGCTCGAGCCGCGTAATCGATACCCCCGGAGTGAGGCGGCTCGCCCTGCGGGGCATAGACCCGACTACCCTTGACGCTTACTTTCCCGAGCTCAGGCCCCTCGCTCCGTCCTGCGATTTCGGACTCTCCTGCACCCACACGGACGAGTCCGGCTGCCGCATTCGGCGCGCCGTGGAGGAGGGCGAGGTGCACGAGGACAGGTACGAGAGCTACCTGCGGGTCAGGTGGGAGCTCGAAGCCAACTCGTCGCATCCCGCCAAGGAAGGACGGAGCGCCCCGCGATCGAGCTCCTCGGGAGTCCGCCGAGGCGACGGCGCGCGGAAGACGGCCCGAGCCTTCGGGCGGCTAAAGAACGAGGGAGAGGATGACTGACGATCGCGCGCTGAGGCTCCTGGAATTCGCGAGGATACGTGAGAGCGTGGCTGGCTACTGCCTGACGATCGAGGGCTCCGAGGCCCTGCTGGCGGAGCTGCCCCGCGTCGACGGGGCTGAGGTAGCCGGGCTGAAGTCGAGGGTCTCGGCCCTCCTCAGCCTCTTCCAGGAGGGCCTCGAGTGCCCGAACCTCTCCTTCCCCGACATAGCCAGGCCCGCGAAGAGCGTCTCAAAGGCCGGGTCCTCGCTCGAGGTCGAGGAGCTCTACGCCCTCGGCCTTTGGGCCGAGTCTTTCACCGCTTTCGTCTCATTCCTGCGCGGCGCCGAGAAGCGTGGCCCATCGCTCGCCCTGGCCGAGGCGCCCGACCTCTCGGGCGTCTCCAAGGCGGTCTTCCGCGTGCTGAACAAGGACGGCAGCCTTCGGGACCTGCCCGAGCTCCGCGATGCGCGCGACCGCATCGCGCGCGTCAACCGAGACATCGCCTCGATCACCGACTCCTTCTATAGGGATTCCGACTTGAGGGCCATGCTCCAGGCCGACGAACCAACCTTCCGGGACGGCCGCACCGTGCTGCCCGTCAAGGCGAACTACAAGGCGCGGGTCAGGGGGATCGTGCACGAGGTCTCGGCTACGGGCCAGACGGTATTCATCGAGCCCGAGGCCCTCGTCCTCAAGAACAACGAGCTCGTGCAGGAGGAGGCCCGCTACAGGCAAGAGCTGCTTCGCGTCCTGAGGGAGGCGACGGCGCGGCTCTTCGAGTTCGCGCTGTCCATAGAGCAGGCGCGCTCGCGGGTCGCGGAGCTCGACGGGATCTATGCCCGCGCGAGGCACGCGAGAGTCGGGGGGCTGTGCATGGCGCGCGACCTGGCATCCGGCTTCGTGCTGCGCAAGGCTAGGCACCCGCTCATCGGCCCCGTGGCCGTGCCCATCGACGTCGAGCTGCCCGAGGGCACGCGGACGCTTATCGTCACGGGGCCGAACACCGGCGGAAAGACCGTCACGCTCAAGACTATCGGCCTCCTCGCCATGATGAATCAGTTCGGCCTGGCCCTGCCCGCCGCGCCCGAGACGGGCTTTGCCGTCTTTGACGCGGTGCTCGCGGATATCGGCGACGAGCAATCGATCGACCAGTCCTTGTCCACCTTCTCGGGGCACATCCGCGCGATAGGCGACATCATACATACGGCCAGCAGCTCGAGCCTCGTGCTCCTGGACGAGCTCGGGTCGGGCACCGATCCCGAGGAGGGCTGCGCCGTCGCGATGAGCCTCCTCGACTGGTTCATCGAGCGAGGCTGTCTGGCGGTCGTGACGACCCACCACGGCATCTTGAAGAACTACGGCTATTCGAGACCGGGCTGCCTCAACGCGTCGATGGACTTCGACCGATCCAGCCTATCGCCCACCTACCGCATCCTGATGGGCGTGCCGGGCGAGAGCCGCGCCCTCGAGATCGCCTCGAAGAACGGCCTGCCGCAGGCAATCGTCGAGGGCGCTCGCCGCTACCTGGCCGAGGAGAGGGCCGACGTAAGCGAGCTCATCAAGGGCCTCACCGAGAAGCATCGCGAGCTCGAGGGCCTGGAGGCCGACCGCCGCAGGCGCCTTCGCGACGCCAAGGAGGCTCAACGAAAAGCCGATCTCGGCTCACTTCGCGTTCGTCAGAAGGAGCTCGAGCTCCGTGAGCGAGGCGTGGCCGACCTGCGTCGCCTCCTCGCCGAGAGCAGGAAGACTCTGGAGAATCTCGTGAAGGAGATACGCGAGGGCGAGCTGACGGGCGAGAAGACAAAGGCTGTCAAGGATTTCCTCGCGCGCCTGGCGCGGGAGGCCGAGTTGGAGGAGGAGAAGTTCGAGGACCTCAGGTCCATGGAGCTCTCGGATTCCCCCGTAGAGGGGGGAGAAGACCAAGGGGAGGAGGGGTCCGGTGAGGGCCGGCCACGGAACTCCGCGAAGGTCCGAAAGTCGGAGCCCCTGGCGCTCGAGGAGGGCTGCCAGGTCCTCGTCGGCTCGTCCAAGCGGCGCGGTCTCGTCATACGCCAGGCCAAAAAGGGATACTGGGTAGTGGAGACGGAGTCCGTTCGGCTCACCCTGAGCGAGACCGAGCTCTCGCCAGTGGCCGCCTCGGCTCCGACCAAGCCGCTGGTACAGGTCGAGCTCGCTCCCCGAGGAGAGGGCGGAACCTCCAAGGCCGTCTTCGAGCTGGATCTAAGGGGCTATAGGCTGGCCGAAGCGCTCGAGGCAGTCGAGAAACAGGTCGACTCGGCCGGACTTCAGGGGCTGGCGCTTTTCCAGATCCTTCATGGCACGGGCGAGGGCGTCCTCGGCAAGGGCATCCACGAGTACCTGCGCAACCGTCCCGACGTAGCCGACTACCATTTCGCCCGGCCTGAGGAAGGGGGCTACGGAAAGACAATTGTCAGGATGAAGTAGCCCCCTGACGAGAGCCGGAGGCCCGATTCCGCCGCCCGCGATAGCGGGCACTACAATCCCTTCCCCTCGGTACAGCGCCGGAGGCGCTAAGAGGGGGGCTACGGAAAGACAATTGTCAGGATGAAGTAGGACGGCGCGGAAAGTCGGTCGCGGAGCCGGATCGCCGAGCCGTCGGCGCCCCGAGCTCGCGCAGATACCCGGCGCTCCGACCCGGCGGCCTGAGTCCTCTCTCCCCGCTCTTCGTCTCTGCGACTCCGCGGTCTTCTTTTTATCTTCCTCCGACGTCCTCCCATTCGAGGCCTTCGCCCGAGGGAAGGTCCCGAGCGGCCTTCCTGCCGAGAACTATCGGTAGAAGCTCCGGCTCCAGTCCTGGCCGCAGGACTTTTTCGGTCCGCAAGAGGGCGAGGTTGGCCTCGGAGAAGGTCTCTCCGATTTTAATGTCGCGCAACGCGTGGATCGATCGGTTGGTGCGGCGGTAGTTCGCCGCCTCGCTCGGGGCGAGGCGCTTGACACCGTCCCCGAGGGCGGCGGACACGGCCTCTCGGCCATAGGCTGAGGCGAGATCGGCCATCGTAGTCTCGGGCCCGGCCTCCTGTGCCCTTCGGCAGGAGCGGACCATGGCCGCGAAGTCGGCCGGAGGCAAGGCGATGGGATCGTCGAGGCCTTTCTCGTCCCTTGAGAGACAGATGTGCTTCTCGACTATCGCGCCGCCGACGGCGATGGAGAGGGCTGGGACGAGGATCGGGTCGAGGCTGTGGTCCGAGACGCCCACGGGAAGGCCGAGAAGGGCTGCCAGGCCGGGCAGGAGGCGAAGATTGTAGTCGGAGGCCGGGGCCGGATAGGCGGTTACGCAGTGCAGGAGGGCGGCCTGCGGGGCCCCGCTTCCCGCCCAGGCCTCTGCGAAGGCCCGAAAGGATCTGTCGATGTCAGCCAAGGTAGAGACGCCGCTGGAGAGAATGGTCGGCAGACCGTATGAGGCGATTTCCCTGACGAGGGGCAGATGGTTGAGCTCGGGACTGGCCACTTTCATCGCGGCGCAGCCGATGCGTCTCAAGAGACGGGCGCTTCGGAGTCCGAAGGGTGTGCAGAGGAACACCAAGCCCCTAGACTCGACCTCGTCCTTGAGGGCTGCGTAAAAATCCTCGTCTTCTTCGAGAGCGAGGAAGCGGTCATAGAGGGCTGCGTGTCCTCCAGGCAGAGGCACGAGGCCGGTATTGGGATGAATGATCTCGTCCGCGAAGACGCACTGGAATTTCGCGCAGTCGGCCCCGCCCTCCGCCGCCGCTGCCACGAGTTCCCTCGCCCTTCCAAGCGA
>Ga0181529_10004242_pt1 | contig 15651 bp, 6 predicted proteins | sample PEATcosm2014_Bin_36_FD_119763 | JGI IMG/M metagenome (GOLD analysis project Ga0181529, IMG submission 119763) | Peatland microbial communities from MTU Mesocosm Facility, Houghton, MI, USA - PEATcosm2014_Bin10_30_metaG | ecosystem: Environmental > Terrestrial > Soil > Wetlands > Peat | place...
GCCGCCTGGCGCGGGCCGGCCTTCCACAGGCTCGCGGAAATCGACTGTCTCCGCGGCGAATGGGCGCGCGCCCTGGAACATCTGGAAGCTTCTCTGCGTTCCGATGTCGACAATCTGAACGCGCGCAATCTGCGCGTCACGGTGTTGCGCCTCCTGCATCGCCAACAGCAGGCAGCGCAGGCTTTGGCCGAGACCCGCACCCTCGATCCGCTCGATATCTGGAGCCGCTTTCTGGCCACTGGCGAAGTGCCCGCCGACGGCCAGCAACGGCTCGACCTTGCCTTCGATCTGCTGGCCGCGGGCATCTTTGAAGATGCGCGCCAGGTGCTTTCCGCTCCCTGCCAGACCGCTGCGGACGGCAGTCAGGCGATGATCCTTTACACCCTGGCCGGCCTGCACGGCCGGCTGGGCCAAAAGGAAGAGAGCGCGGCCGCGTATCGCGCTGCAGCCGTGGCCGATCCCACCTACGTCTTTCCCAGCCGTCTCGATGAGATGTTGGTGCTCGAGCGGGCTGCGCGCCAGAATCCGCAGGACGCGCGCGCCCATTACTACCTGGGCAATCTCCTCTACGATCGCCGCCGCCATCAGGAAGCTATCCTCCACTGGGAGTCCGCCGCGGCCCTCGATCCGGCCTTCCCGACGGTTTGGCGCAATCTTGGTTTCGGCTACTTCAATATCCGCAACGACGAGAAGAAGGCGCTGGATGCCTTTGCGCAGGCGCGGCTTCGCTCGCCGCTCGATGCCCGCATCGTCTATGAGCAGGATCAATTAATGAAGCGCACCGGCGCCTTGCCCGCCCAGCGCCTCGCCGCCCTGGAAGCGGTGCGCGCCCTCGTCGAGACGCGCGACGACCTCAGTGTCGAACTCGCAACCCTTTATAACCAGTCGAATCGCCCCGAAGAAGCGCTCGCGCTCTTGCTCTCGCGCAAGTTTCAGCCCTGGGAAGGCGGCGAGGGGCTGGTGTTGGCGCAGTATGTGCGCGCCCACCTGCTGCTGGGCCAGGCCGCGCTCGCCGACGGGCAAGCGCCCTTTGCCCTCGAACACTTCCAGCTTGCGCTGCATCCGCCGCAGTGCCTGAGTGAGGCAAAGCACTTTCTGGCCAACGATAGTGTGATCTTCTATTGGCTCGGCGAGGCTTGCCAGGCCCTCGGCCAAACCGCCAAAGCAAAAGCGCACTGGCAGCGCGCCGCCGCGCAGGACGGTGACTTTCAGCAGATGCAGGTGCACACCATCTCGGATTCCACCTTCTGGTGTGCTCTGGCGCTGCAGCGGTTGGGAGAAACCGGCAAGGCTGCCCTTCTGAGCCAGGAGATTTACGATTTCTCCCTGCAACTCGAAGCTGAAACGCCCAAAATCGACTACTTTGCCACCTCGCTGCCCGCCATGCTGCTCTTCGAGGAGGACCTCCACAAACGCCAGCATGTTCTCGTCTGTTTCCTGCGCGCTCAGGCCCTCGTCGGCATGGGAGATCCACAACGCGCCTTGCCTCTCTTGCAGGACGTGCAGCAAATCGACCACAACCATACAGGGGCTGCGGATTTGCTCGCCAGTCTCACGGAAAAGGTGAGTGAATGGCGTTCGTAACGCATCGGCCCGATCCCCTGGAGTGGCCCATACAGGCGCCGCAGCCGCGCTTCACCGGATATATCTGGGGAATCGCCATGGTTGCCGCGATGGGCGGCCTTCTCTTTGGCTATGACTGGGTGGTCATCGGCGGGGCTCGCCAGTTTTACGAGTCCTATTTCGGCCTGACCTCGAAGCAGATGGTCGGCTGGGCCAACAGTTGCGCGCTGACCGGCTGCTTCGTGGGCTCTCTGGCGGCGGGCTATCTGGGGAATCGCTTCGGCCGCAAGCGCATCCTGCTGGTTGCCGGTGTCCTCTTTGCCGTCTCTTCCGTATGGACGGGTTGGTCCTATCAGTTCCAATCCTTTATTCTTTGGCGGATCATTGGTGGGGTGGCCATCGGGCTCAGCTCGAACATCTCTCCGCTTTATATTGCCGAGATCAGCCCGGCCTCGATTCGGGGACGACTGGTGAGCTTGAACCAGTTCGCCATCGTGGTCGGCATTCTCCTCGCCCAGGTCGTCAACTGGAGAATAGCCCAGCCGATTCCCGACGGCCTGAGTGGGGCGCAGCTGCTGGCCTCCTGGAATGTGCAGCAGGGGTGGCGCTGGATGTTCTCGGCGGTGGCTATCCCCGCCGCGGTCTTCACCCTGGCTTCTCTCTTCATCCCCGAAAGCCCGCGCTGGCTTCTCGCTCGCGGGCTCGGCTCCAAAGCGCGCGACACGCTTCGCCGCATCGGTGGCCAGGCTTATGCCGACAGCGAAATCCACACCATTGTCACCGCCCTGGAGCGCGAGGCGGAGCATCGGCAAAGCTGGCGCGTCCTGCTCCGGCCCGGCTTTCGCAAGGTCCTGTTGATCGCCGTCCTGCTGGCCTTCCTGCAGCAGTGGACGGGCATCAATATCCTCTTCAACTACGCAGCCGAAATCTACCGCAGCGCCGGCTACGGAGCCAATGACATCTTTCTGAATATTGTCATTACCGGAACCATCAATCTGCTCTTTACGGTCTTAGCCATGGCGATTGTCGACCGCCTGGGGCGCCGGAAAATGATGATCTTCGGCTGCGCGGGCATCGGAATCTCGCACCTGCTGGCGGGGCTGGCCTATCGGGCCTCCTGGCATGGCTTGCCGATCCTGGTGCTCACCTTGTGCGCCATCGCCTGCTATGCAATGACGCTGGCGCCGGTCACCTGGGTTCTGATCGCCGAGATCTTCCCCAACCGCATTCGCTCTCTGGGAGTTTCCCTGGCCGTCAGCGCCCTTTGGGTCGCCTCCTTTTTGCTCACCTATACCTTCCCTTTGCTCAACGGACTGCTGGGAAGCGCAGGGGTGTTCTTTGCCTACGCGGGCATTTGCCTGCTGGGCGGAATCTTTGTGCTGAGCAGCGTCCACGAGACCAAAGGGCAATCCCTGGAAGAAATTGAAGCTGGAGTCCTGGAACGCGCCCTGCGTTCCTCCGCCAAGTAGCCGCGCAACGTGTACGCTCCCGGAATACCGCTTCCTGGAAGAGGTGTTTTGAGGAACGTACACGTTAATAGTTTGTGACGTTTTACAGCGTCATTATTGATTACGCTCAATATATAAGCGTGTGTGAGATTTTCCCTTGACAGTCCAGAAATCGCCGGTGTAGGGTTTTACGGTAACGTACACTGTAGATCGCGAGCGGCGTCATTCTCTCCTTTTTGGCCCAGTGCGCCCGCCCCCGATGACCAGGTCCGAGACATGCAGTTGTTCGAAAGGAAAGGAAAACTAGAATGTGGAGTCAACATTTGAGGCGAGCACGCAGCGCATTTCTCTTGTCTGTGGTCTGCTGGATAGGGTTGTTCACCCTTGCAGGCCGCACCGCGTATGGGCAAGCCGATGAAGGTGCCATCACCGGCGTCGTTGAAGATACCTCCCACGCCGTTATTCCCGGCGCGGAGGTCACTCTCACGAGCATGGACACTGGCCTGGTTTTGAAATCAAAGGCCAATGCCGTCGCTGTCTATGTCTTTACACCAATCAAGATCGGCAATTACAGCATCAGCGCCACGGCCCCCGGCTTCAAGACGGTGACCCGCGCGAATCTGCATCTCGATGTCGAGCAGCGCCTGAATGTGGTTCTCAACCTCAGCCCCGGCGCGGTAACGGAAACCATCACCGTGACCGATGAAATTCCCTTGCTGCAGACGCAGGAAGGTTCGGTTGGCCAGGTGCTCGACACCACCACCATCTCCGACACTCCGCTCAATGGCCGCAACTGGGTCTACATCGCGCAGTTGACCGCCGGCGTGGCGCCGCCCTTCGGTGGCACCCGTGGCAGCGGCTCCGGCGATTTCGTGGCCAACGGCCAGTCTGCCGAGCAGAACAACTTCATCCTCGACGGCGTCGACAACAACACCAGCCTCGTCGACTTCCTGAACGGCTCCAGCTATGTCATGCGCCCTCCTCCCGACGCCCTGGCCGAGTTCAAGCTCGACACCTCCAACTACAGCGCAGAATTCGGCCACTCGGCCGGCGCCGTGGTCAACGCCAGCATCAAGTCCGGCAGCAATCAACTGCATGGAAGCTTCTGGGAATATGTCCGTAACAACGATCTGAACGGAACCAACTGGAATGCGGCTCCCGGACAGACCCTGCCCTACCACGAGAACCAGTTCGGCGCTACGACCGGCTTCCCGATCCTGAAGAACAAGCTCTTCTACTTCGGCGATTTTGAAGCCAACCGTATCTCCATCGACAACGTCGCGATCCTCAGCGTGCCCACGGTGAAGATGCGCCAGGGCGACTTCTCCGAAATGCTGAATCCCAGCATGACCGGCAAGCCCTATCCGGTCTATCTCTATCAGCCCAACACCGGCGGCAATCAGGACTCGACCGGACAGAGCAACGTCAACCGTCTTGTCTGCAACAACCAGCCCAACGTGCTGTGCGCCAACCAGATCGATGCGGTAGCGCAGAAGATCCTGAATCTCTATCCCATGCCTGCTGGCCCCAACGCCACCTCGCAGGTCTTCAACAACCTCTACGAAAGCACTTCGCAGCACAACTACACCGCGCAGTGGGACCAGCGCCTCGACTGGAACCCGACCAGCAGCGATCAGGCCTATGCGCGTTACAGCTACAACCACGTCCAGACGCTCAACACGCTTCCTTTGGGAACGGTGCTCGACGGCAGTGGCTACGGCGGCTACAAGAACAGCTCCCTGGCTGAGAACTTCATGCTCAGCGAAACCCACATCATCAGCCCCACCATCACCAACGCCTTCCGCATGGGCTACAACTGGGGATTCTTCTCCTTCCTCCAGGCCAATGCCAACACCAACGAGTCGGCGAATCTCGGTCTGGGCGGCGTGCCCTTTGGCGCGGCCTACCCGTTGAATGGCGGCCTGCCTTCCGGCACCGTTTACGGCCTCAGCGGCTGGGGCTCTCCGGGCACTTCGGTGGAATCCCAGAACGTGATTCAGGTCCTGGACAACGTCACCAAGATCTATCGTTCCCACTCCATCACCGCCGGCGTTTCCATCTTCGACATGCGTTACTTCTACCGCTATGCAGGCGATCCCCGCGGTTACTACGGCTACACCGGCACCTATACCAGCAGCCCCGCCGCCAGCATTACCACCGGTTCTGGCGTGGCCGACTTCCTGGTCAACCAGATGAACTATGCGGGCATCGCCAATGCCCCCTCCATCAACGATCAGCAGTGGTACAACTCGGCCTACATCCAGGACGACTGGAAGGTGCGCCACAACCTCACCCTCAACCTCGGTATCCGCTACGACTACTACCAGCCGTACAAGGAAAACTCCAACTCCCAGGCCAACTTCGTTGTCAATGGCCCGCTGGGCATCGGCACCGGATCGGCTATCTTCAAGATCGTCGAGCGCAAAACTATCGTGCCGCTGGGCGACAAATTCACCAATCTGCTGGCTCAGAACAACGTTGCCATTCAATATGTTGAAAACCCGCGCCTCATCTCGGCTCAGCACCTGAACCTCTCGCCCCGCGTCGGCTTCGCCTATCAGTACAACGAAAAGACGGTTCTGACCGGCGGCTTCGGCGCCTTCTTCGGCGGATTGCAGGCTGAAGGCAACGGCAACCTCGGCGCCAACTTCCCATATACGGCGGGCGGTTCGTTGAATACCCCCAACTGCAGCTATGCCAACTGTCCTTCGCTCGGCGTGACGCTGGAAAACGGTCTGGGTTCGTACATTTCCCAGGGCCTGCAACAGTTTGTCTCGTACCCCGGCTTCCATGCCATCGACGAGAACATCAAGACGCCCTACACCCTGAACTACAACCTCACGGTGCAGCGCTCCCTCAGCAAGGACGTGGTCGGCACGCTCAGCTATATCGGCAACGTTTCCCGCCACCTTCCCACTTACCTGGATCCCAACGGGTACTCGCCTGTCCTGTTGGCGCCGGGGCAGAACACTCAGTCCTATCACTCCTTCCCGACATTGGGCGGAGCAGGAACCGTCAACTACGCCGGTGTATCCACCTACAACTCGCTGCAAGCCAAGGTGGAGCGCCGCTTCGCCAATGGCCTGAGCTTCCTCGGTACCTATACCTGGGCTCATGCTCTGGGCGATGCCAGCGATGCCGGAGGTCTCGAGTCCGCCATCGGCAACCGCAATGAGCGCATTATCCCGATCATCCAGGAGTACACCAACTCCGATTACGATGTGCGCAACCGCGTCACCGTGAACAGCCACTACGACCTGCCCTTCGGATTGGGCAAGGCCTATCTCAACCACTCGGCCCTGCTCGATACGCTCGTTGGCGGATGGTCCACCAGCTTGACCTTCGCCGGCCAGACCGGTACTCCGTTCACAGTCTCCCCGGCCAACGTGCAGACGGCTGCGGGCGGCAGCGCCCGCGCCAACCAAGTGCGCAATCCCTATGCAGGCGGCGGCTCGCCTGATCCCTCCAACCCCGCGATCTCCTGCCCGGCTTCGGTTCACAACAAAGCGCACTGGTTTAACCCCTGCGCCTTTGCCAATCCGCTGCCAGGCAACATGATCACCACGCCGGTTACCGACATTGCAACTGCCAAGCTTTACCTTGGCGGCCGCTCGAACCAGCTCTATGGCCCCGGCTATAACGCGGTGAACATGTCCGCCTTCAAGGACTTCAAAACCTTCCGCGAGCAGAAGCTCGAGTTCCGCGTGGACTCCTTCAACCTGCTCAACCATCCCACGCTGGGGAATCCCGATGGCAACATCGACAACACTGGCGGCCAGATCACCGGCACGAAGTTCTTCCAGAACGACACGCCAGACGCCCGCTTCTTCCAGCTTTCGTTGAAGTACAGCTACTAACCCGCAGCGGGCCGTCTCCTCGATCTACCGGGGACGGCGCCGCGCGGTCTCGCAACAGGGCGCGCCGGCTTGCAGTCCATGCAGTCGCACAGCCGGCGCGCTTTACTTCACACGTACCACGCACACGTTTGCCGCATGACTGTCGTTGACGCGTCAAGGACGGGGCCGCATCGCGCGCTGAATCTGAAGGATTGGATCATGATGAACCACCAACATGCGCCCGCCGCGACCCTCCAGCGTAGAGAGGCATCCAAGCGGAATCGCTTTCGTCTCTCCACACCATTGTTCCTGTTCGCCCTGCTTTCCATGGTCTGCGCCTGCGTTTCCACGGCATATGCCCAGGTCAACGGCGTCGGAAAACTCCCCGATCTGGGGTGGGGAAGCTTTAGCCAGCAACTGATGAATTCGCAATCCTGGCTGAACGAAGCCAACATCAAGGCCCAGTCGGATGCCTTGAAAGCCTCCGGACTCCAGTCGCACGGCTATGTCTTCATCAACCTCGATTCCGGTTGGCAGAGCGGATGGGACCAGTACGGCCGTCCTGAGGCCAATCCCGGCCTCTTTCCCGATGGCCTTGCGGCCACCGTGCAGTACATCCACAACAATGGCCAAAAGGCCGGCATCTACTGGATTCCCGGTATCGAGCAGCCCGACTACAACGCGGGCGGCGTCATCCAGGGAACCTCCTACCCACTAGCCCAAATCGTTGAGACCAGCGTTCCCGGAAACGCCTTCAGCTACGGCACCACATGCTGCAACTACTACCACATGAAAATCGACTTCACCAAGCCGGGCGCGCAGTTGTACGTCAACTCGGTGGTGCAGCTTTTTGCTTCGTGGGGCTTCGACGCCATCAAGCTTGACGGCGTGACGCCCGGCTCGGATATCGACAATCTGTTCATCGATAATCGCGCCGAAGTGCAGGCCTGGTCGCAGGCCATCGCGCAGTCCGGCCGGCCCATGGAACTGACGGTCTCATGGAATCTCGATCACGACTATCTCAGCACCTGGCAGCAGTATGCCAATGCCCGCCGCATCGAAGACGACGTCAACTGCTATTGCGTCACCGAGACGCAGTGGCCAGAAATTTCCCGTCTCTTTGGCGATCTTGAGAAGTGGCAGAACGACGCCGGCCCAACCAAGGGATGGAACGATCTGGACTCCCTGCTGGTCGGCAACGGTGCAGTCAGCGGCCTCACCCAGGACGAGCGGCAAAGCGCCATGACGCTCTGGGCCATCTCCAATTCGCCCATGATCATCGGCGACGATCTCACCCAGATCGATGCCTTCGGATTGCAACTCCTCGGCAACGACGCCGTCATTGCCGTAGATCAGTCGGGCGCGCCGGCCCAGGAAATCACCGCTGGCCAGAATCCGGTATGGGCTTCTCCGCAACTCGCCGGGGGCAGTTACAATGTCGCGCTCTTCAACCTGAACAGCAGTGCTTCCACGACCACCGTGAATCTGAGCAGCCTGGGCATCACCGGTTCGGCGGACGTATACGATCTGTGGGTGGGCCAGGATCTGGGCACCGTCCAGACCAGCTATGCCGCCCCGCTCAACAAGCACGCCTCGGCGCTGCTGCGCATTACGCCAACCAACTCCCTGCAAGCGCCTGCCGCCCCGGCTCATCTCACTGCAATTTCCGGCAATGCGCAGGTCGCGCTTAGCTGGAACGCCAGCACCGGAGCCAGCAGCTACAACGTCTACCGCGGTACGGCCTCCGGTGGAGAAATCCTGCTGGCCCCCGGCCTCTCTTCCACCAGTTACACCGACACCAGCGTCATCAATGGTTCAGCGTATTACTACGAAGTTTCGGCGGTAAACAAAGAGGGAGAAAGCCAGAAGTCAACCGAAGTATCCGCGACCCCGCAGCTTGTTCTGCCTGCCGCTCCCACGGGCCTGACCGCCGTGGCGGGCAGCGGCAGTGTCACTCTTGCCTGGACGGCGACTGCGGGCTCCTCCTCCTACAACATCTATCGTGGCGTCGCCTCCGGTGCGGAGACCCAGTTGGCGACCGGCGTTTCGTCGCCCGCCTATGCGGACAAAACCGTCACCAACGGCGTCACCTACTACTACGAAGTCACGGCCGTCAGCGGCGCGGGAGAAGGAACAAAGTCCGCGGAGGTATCCGCGACTCCGCAGCTTGTTTTGCCGGCCGCACCCACGGGCCTGACTGCGTCTGCCGGCAACGGCAGCGTCGTGCTGACCTGGACCACCAGCGCTTCGGCGACTTCCTATAACGTTTATCGCGGCGCAACATCCGGTAGCGAGAGTTCGTTGGCGACCAATGTGAGTTCGACCACTTACACCGACTCCACCGCCGTCAACGGAACCTCCTACTTCTACGAAGTGACCGCAGTAAACGGCAATGGCGAAAGCGTAAAGTCCAACGAAGTAAGCGCCACTCCCACAGCGGGATTCACGCTGACTTCCTCGGCCACTGCGCTCACGCTTTCCAATGGCAGCGCCACTTCTGTCCTGACTATCACTCCCAATGGCGACGCTCGCACCCTGACCTTCACTTGCACTGGCCTGAACGCCGCCTACACTTGCGGATTCAGCCCGTCGAGCCTTCCTATGCAGGGAGTCACAACCAACAAGACCGTGACGCTGACGGTCTCAAGCCAGACTTCCCGCGTGGATCAAACGAGCGGAAAGCCGGCGCAGACCGGCCGCATCGTGGTTGCCGTACTGCTTCCTTCCTTGTTCTTCATGGGCCTGCTGATGCCCGGCGCCTGCAAAAGAGGCCGCAAGGCATTCTTGGCGATCGGCGTTCTGGCTGTGCTTGCGAGCCTCGGCGGATGCGGTGGATCGTCCGGCTCGCAGCAGCAGCAGCAAAATCCCACTCTCTATAGCTTCCAGGTGAATGTTCTTGCCAACGGAAGCTCCGTGCAAACCCTCGATTACAGCCTTTCGGTGCAATGACCGGAAGCGCCGTTCCGGCCGTAAGACCGGGTCGGCGCAGCCTGTTTCAACTCTGAACGAACGTACCAGGTAGTAGATGCTCGACTGATTGGAGAAGAAATGATTTGTGACGCAATGAAAAAGAAAACTGTCGTTTGCGGACTGGCTTTGGCCGGCTTGACTGCAATCACCATCCTGGCGGGTTGCGGCGGCACAGCCACACCCGTGATTAGCTCTGTTACCCCCACCGACCTTTCGCCCGGCGGCGGCACGGCAGTCACCATCATGGGCAAGAACTTCACGCCAGACGTGCTGGTCACCTTCGGCGGCAATCCCGCGCCCAGCGTGAAGTGGGTCAATAGCCAGGAACTCATCGTGGTTTCGCCCAAGTCCAACACCACCGCGTCGGTTCCCGTCGCTGTCGGAAAATCTTCGCTGCCCAATGCCGTCACCTATGATCTCGACGGCATCACCTGCACCGGTGCCGTCTGCACCTATGCCGGCGACGCATATTACAACACGCTCGGATCGCAGGCGCAGATCCACAGCTGCACCGGATCGCCCGACGGCAATTCGGCTGGCAACATCAACGCCAATCCCGGTTCCTATGTGATCATCAACGACATCCAGGTGCCCACCACGGGCAACTACACCATGAATGTGTATGGCGCTACGGCGGCGGTCCGCGATTTTGCGGCCTACGTCAACGGCAGCACCACCATGATCGATGTCAATTTCGTAAACCCTGGTTCCAGCTGGAACGCCCCCGCGCCTCCGGTCGCGGTACAGGTTCCGCTGCAGGCGAATTACAGCAACAGCATCGAGTTCTCCGGCAATCCGAACGGATCTTACTGGTCGCCCGATCTTTGCTACATCACCATCGGCCCCGGTCAATAAGAGCAGAAAGCGGCCGTCCTGTTTGTTCGCATGGGACGGCCGCCACTCGCTCCTGTTGTCTTGTCGAAACCCGTTCACATCCGTTCCGCAATCCCTCTTAAACCATAAGACCGAGGAGGCCTCTGCAATGAAGGCGCTCCCGTGAGGTTATGCCTGTGTATCTCTCTTCTCTTCGTAGAATGGTTGCTTTGGTGTCTATGGCAGGTGGGATGACTCTCTATGCAGCGGGTCAATCCTCTCTGATGCTTGTTTCCCCCAATCAACAGCTTTCGATCCAGTTTGCGGTTCAGCCCGTAGATGGCTCTTCGCCCCAGAGCGGAAAGCTTGTCTACACTGTCGCCTTCCATGGCAAGCCGGTTCTCGATCCCTCCGCGCTGGGCCTGGAGATGGAAGGCTATCCGACCCTTGGCTCTAACGTTCGCGTGGCTGGCAGCGAAGCGGCTGCTGGCGTTGACGATTTCCCTCTGATCGCCGGCAAAACATCCAAAGTGCATGAGGAGTACAAAAGCCTCACAGTGCATCTGGAAGAGCAGAGCGCCGCGCATCGCATCCTCGACATTGAAGCGCGCGCCTACAATGACGGCGTGGCCTTTCGCTATCTGCTGCCGGCGCAGGAACACATGAAAGAGCTTCGCCTCAAGCAGGAGGATACGGAGTTCCGCGTGGCCGGTGACGCCACCACCTGGGCGCTGGAGCTTCCTAACTACCGCAGCAGTTATGAGAGCGAGTATGTCAAGTTGCCCATCACCGCCTTCAGCAATCAGGGCGGAGTATCCAGCAACTTCCTCATTGGCATGCCGCTGCTGATGCATTTGCCCGGCACCGCGTGGATGACGCTGACAGAAGCTGACCTCGAAGGCAACAGCGGCATGTATGTCACCAATCCCTCGGGCAATTGGGCAGGGCATTACTTCGTCTCCCGGCTATCTCCGCGTTTCGACGATCCGGGACTCGCTGTGGTTGGATCTCTTCCGCACCACTCGGCGTGGCGCGTGCTGATGGTGGCGAGCGATCCGGGCCGCATGATCGAATCCAATCTCATCGATAGCCTCAACGGTCCCAACCGCCTGCCGGACACAAGCTGGGTCCGCCCCGGTAAGGCCTCGTGGAACTGGTGGGTGGCCGATGTCGGTCCCGATGGCAAGACCGCCTACACCACCACGAACATGAAGTACTACGTGGACTTCGCCGCGGCCTCCGGTTTCCCCTACATGATGCTCGACGCGGGCTGGTCGGACGGCAGCGATATCACCAAACTCCGCGGTAATGTTGACGTCCCGGAGCTGGTGCGTTACGCAGCCACAAAGAACGTGAAGGTGTGGATCTGGCTCTACTCCGCCTCGGTGATGGAGCAGATGAAACAGGCCTTTCCAGTTTATGAAAAGTGGGGCGTGGCCGGGTTGAAGATCGACTTCGTCAATCGCGACGATCAGGACGGCATCAAGTTCTATTACGATGTGGCGCGCGAAGCGGCCGCGCATCATTTGATGGTTGACTTTCATGGCGCCAGCAAGCCGTGGGGCATCGAGCGCACTTACCCGAACGTCGTGAGCTACGAAGCAGTGCTGGGCATCGAAAACAACAAGGTGGGCAGGCGCGATAGTCCTGTGGATCGCACCGTATTTCCCTTTACGCGTCTGGTTGCCGGCCCCATGGACTACACTCCCGGCGGCTTCAACAATGTAACCGAAGACGATTTCGTGGGGCGCGATGTAAGTCCCATGGTAATGGGCACGCGCGCCCAGCAACTGGCCCTGTACGTGGTCTTCCAAACGCCTATTCAAATGGTTTCTGATAGTCCGCAGTCCTATGCCAATCAGCCCGAGTTCAAGTTCATCAAGGACGTTCCGGCGGCCTGGGATGAGACGCGCGAACTCAATGGCGAGCCCGGCGAATATGTCACCATCGCGCGCCGGCGCGGGGCCGAATGGTATCTGGGCAGCATCACCAACTGGAGTGCGCGCGCATTGCATGTGCCCCTGGGATTCCTCGGCGCTGGAACCTACACCGCCGAAATCTATCAAGATGCCGGGGACGCCGATCGCAAGCCTACTGGCGTTGTCATGCGAAAGCAAAACGTCAAGGCGGGCGATACGCTCGATCTGAATCTGGCCAAGGGCGGTGGTTGCGCCATACGCTTCCTTCCGCAACACAATAACGATTGATCCGGCAACAAATACTGTATGGGTGCCCCATCCTTTCCCGCGTATTTTGCGGGAAAGGGTGGGAGACAACGACACTCAATTCTTGCCGGATCAATAAGAAAGAAGTGGCATGAGCCATCGACAAAGAGTTCCGAAGCAAACAGCGGAGCTTGTGCGACGCGTATCCATGCCAGCCGTCTCGTGCTTCATATGGGCCCTCGCGTTCCCCGGTAATCGAAGAAGGAGAAAGAAGAAATGAATCGTAGCATCAACCGAATAGCATCCAGAACCAGCGGCCATCGCTTGCGCGAGTCGGGGAGCAAGAATAGCTTTTTATCCTTTGCGGCATTTTTGTCCTTCATCTGCGTTTGTGGCGCATTGTTTCCCGCAACGCTGAACGCGCAAGCAAACGCCGCCTCGATTCGTTTCGATAGCAAGACACAGGTCTTTCGCCTGGATGCGGCGGATACGACCTATGCTCTCGGCGTGAACGAGCGCAAGCAGGTGCAGACGTTGTATTGGGGCAAGCGCCTCGCCGACGCCGACACCTTTCCCGCGCCTCACTCCGATCCCGGTTTGTCGTCTTTCGATAGCCCGGTAAATACCACGCCGCAGGAATTCGTTGCATGGGGCGAGGGTCTCTACGTCGAGCCGGATCTCAAGGTGACCTTCCCAAATGGCAATCGCGACCTGGCCCTTCGTTATCTCTCGCATTCCATTCAGGGCGATCGTCTCACCATTGTCATGAAAGATATCGCGCTGGATGTATACGTCGATCTGCAATACCGGATCGACTCTACCACCGGAATTCTGTGCCGGTCGGCGCTCGTTCACAACCGTACCAGTGAGCCCATGACCATCGATCAGATTTCCGCGGCGACGTGGAATCTCCCCCGCAGCGCGCAAATGAGACTGCGTTATCTGAGCGGCCGCTGGGCAGGCGAATGGAGTCTGCACGAGCAGTTGATTCAGCCCGGCAAAACCATTCTGGAAAGCCGCCGCGGATCGACGGGGGATCAAAACAATCCCTGGTTTGCCATCGATCGAAATGGCTCCGACGATCAGGACAATGGCGATGTATGGTTCGGTGGCTTGGCCTGGAGCGGTAATTGGCAAATCAGCGTCGAGCAGGATCAAGTGCAGCAACTGCGCATCACGGGCGGCCCCAACAGCTTCGACTTCGGTTATCGTCTGGCAGCGAATGCGGACTTTCAAACTCCCAACTTCTATGCGGGATACTCGCATCAGGGAATCGGCGGCGCATCGCGCCTCATGCACCGTTTTGAGCTTGCCAGCCTGCTCCCTCATGCGCCTGCGCCCAAGCTGCGGCCCGTTCTCTATAACTCATGGGAAGCTACTGAGTTCAACGTCAACGAAGCGGGACAGGTAGCGCTGGCGGAGCAGGCTGCGTCAATCGGCGTCGAGCGTTTTGTCATCGACGATGGATGGTTCGGTCAGCGCAACAGCGACCGCGCCGGACTCGGCGATTGGTATGTGAATCCCAACAAGTTTCCCCACGGCTTGAAGCCGCTGATCGACAAAGTGCACGCGCTGGGCATGGATTTCGGACTGTGGGTCGAACCGGAGATGGTCAATCCCGACAGCGACCTCTATCGCAAGCATCCCGACTGGGTGCTGAACTTCTCCGGACGTCCTCGCACGGAAGGCCGCAATCAGTTGGTGCTCAACCTCGCCCGCAAGGATGTGCGCGCCTACGTCTTCTCGTTCCTCGACAAGCTTCTTTCGGAAAACGACATCGCCTTCCTCAAGTGGGACTACAACCGCAACTGGTCTGAACCGGGATGGCCCGCGGCAGCACCTGACGCGCAAAAGAATGTCTATGTCGACGCAATTCGCAATCTCTATTCCATTCTCGACGAGTTGCGCGCCAGGCATCCCGGCGTAGAGATTGAGAGCTGTTCTGGTGGCGGCAGCCGTGTCGATTTGGGCATCATGCGTTACACCGACGAAATGTGGCCCTCCGACAATACCGATGCCTTCGACCGCCTATCGATACAGGATGGATTCACTTACCCCTACGCCCCCGGTGTCATGATGGCCTGGGTCACCGATTCGCCCACCTGGGTCAATCAGCGCAATCTTTCGCTTGAGTATCGATTTCTCTCGGCCATGCAAGGTTCGCTGGGCATTGGCGCAGATCTTACCCACTGGCATCCAGAGGATTTCGCGGTTGCCAAAAGAATGGTTGATGAGTACAAGCAGATTCGTCAAACCATCCAGCGCGGCTCGCTCTATCGCCTGATCTCTCCGCAAAACGGCAGCGAGCAGTCGGTTACCGAATCGGTCTCGCAAGATCGCCGCCAGGCGGTGACGTTTGCCTTTCTGCACTCCAGCCAGAAGCTCTATCCATTCCCCCGCATCTATCTGCGCGGTCTCGATCCCGATGTGCGCTACACCGTTCATGCTTTGGCGGGACGGTTGAGCGACGGGCAGCCGTCGGAGGCAAGCGGCGCATACTGGATGCAGCATGGCGTCGACGTGGAACTGCGCGGAGACTTTCAGGCCGCGGCGTTTAATCTGCAAGCAGTGGGCAAATGATGTTATAAGGGTGCGGGCGATGTTATAAACAAGTTGTTTGAATTCGCCGGAAAGAAGCGTGCGTGCCTCTCTTCTGAAGGGCGCGCACTACCAGATCGCGAGGGAATCATGGACGCTGTTCGCCGCAATTTGTTGAAGGCCGCGGCAATTTTGATCGTGGATCAGTGGGCGGGGCTGCATCGCTCCGCTCTCGCGAGTGTCCCGCCTGCGAGCGCCGCACGAAAAGTCATCGTTGTCGCGTGCGGCGGAATCCGGCGTGAAGACAGCTTTTCTGAA
>Ga0181529_10004243_pt1 | contig 15647 bp, 15 predicted proteins | sample PEATcosm2014_Bin_36_FD_119763 | JGI IMG/M metagenome (GOLD analysis project Ga0181529, IMG submission 119763) | Peatland microbial communities from MTU Mesocosm Facility, Houghton, MI, USA - PEATcosm2014_Bin10_30_metaG | ecosystem: Environmental > Terrestrial > Soil > Wetlands > Peat | place...
GGTATCCTTGTACAGCGAATCAGTGGAGCCGACCCCGACCGCCATATGTGATTCCGGGGAGAAGAGAAGGAGCGACACCTTGTATCCCTCACGGGAGAGGAGACCGGCAAGGAGTACGCTCTTGTCATCGCAGTCTCCCGCACCCTCAACAACGGTTTCGACCGGGTACTTGGTTGGGTTGTCGGGAGTGGTCTCGTAGGTGAGGGACTGGGTATACGCGGCCATCAGTTCGAGGTACTCATCGCTCGAAAGCCCCTCATCATCACGGATCTTGCGAAACTGCGCGATGAGGTTGGCATACAGCTGCTCCTGGGCGGGATCATTAACCATTTCCCGGTAACTGTCCGTCACCCAGACGTTTTCAGTCACGTTACCGTAGATGGAGACCGATTTATCCGTGGATTTTGCCGCGTTATAGACCGCTGCATCAACCGGCACGGTGATGGTGATCTGATTTTTTTCAAAAGGGAAGGTATGAGCAGCCGTTATTGGTGCAGTATCATCGGATCCTACGACGATGTGAGGGACAACTACTGCCTGTCGGGCAGCGTAAAGGTACCCGGCTGCAATGGCGATAACCAGCAGCAGGAAGACGATGACAATGAGGAATCGTTCGGTTCGGGTCATGGTACTGTTACAGGAGTGTTCCGATATCGCAGATGGAGTTTATAATTGCCGCAGGAAGAATAGTGCTTTTTTCGCATACATCTTTTCTGAACTTGCCGGTTCTGACAAGGACGCCCCGTATTCCGGCTCCTTGTGCCCCTCCGATGTCGGTCTGGATATCGTCACCGATCATTACGACTTCTTGAGCGGCAAGTCCCATATCATGCAGCGCAAGCTCGAAAAATGCCTTTGCGGGTTTTCCGATGATCGTCGCGGTCTTTCCGGTTGCAGATTCAAGTGCCGTGACAAACGGCCCGGCTGAAAGCGAGAGCCCGTCCGGAGCCATCCAGTACCGGTCTTTTTCGAGTGCAATGAGGTCTGCCCCCCCCATCAGGCAGCGGAAGGCATGGTTCATGGAAGCATATGTTACCTTGTCCCCCGCATCCCCGACAATCACGTAATCAACGGCTGTTGAGCCGTCATCGGTGCAGGTACCTTCAAAGTCCCGGTCCACATCCCCGGTCGTCAGGAGGTATGCCCGGTGTTTCCCGGTCTCCTGCATGAAGCGGATTGCGGCGAGCGGCGGGGTAAAAATTGCGCGTTCGGGAATATCAAACCCGAGTTGTCCGAGTCTCGCTGCTATGGTCGCGCGGCATTTCCGTGTCGAGTTGGAGACGCACCGGAACAGGTAGCCCTCTTCTGTGAGGAATGACAGTGCTTCCAGGGCCCCCGGAATAGCGGTGTCCCCGGTATAAAGTACTCCGTCAAGATCGATGAGAAATCCTTTCACATCCCCAAGATCCATCCTGTTCCCCCCATTCAGATCTTCCAGCCGTTACAGAACGCGTCCATTATTGCGCTGCAGAGCGTGCGGTTTTTGCTCATTTTCTTTTCTGCCTCTTCGGTCATCGCCAGCTGCTCATCATGACCGAGGTCATTTGCCCAGTATGCAATCACAGGGACGGTCACCTCAGGGTGGAACTGGACGCCGAGTGCATGGCCGAGCAAAAACGCCTGGTTGGGGACGATCCTGCCCGTTGCAAGGAGTTCTGCCCCTTTTGGGAGATCGAAGGTTTCCCTGTGCCAGTGGTAGACCTCAAACGATCCCGGGAAAAGCCGCTGCCATGCCGGTGCGCAACCGTGGATTGTCCGCCAGCCCAGTTCTCTCTCGTGGGGATAGACCTTTTCTCCGCACGCGGCCGCGATCATCTGGGCGCCAAGACAGATGCCGAGCACGGTTGAGCCCCGGGAGACTGCCTTTCTCACCAGTGCTTTTTCAGGAGAAAGAAACGGGTACATGCTCTCATCGTTGACGCTCATCTGGCCGCCAAGGACAATGAGCCGGTCGGGCGGATCATCCGGAAGCGTATCACCTTCGTAAAGCCTGAGGATCCGGAAGGGCTCGTTTCGGGCCTCGAGGTAGTGCCCGATAGAACCCGCGGGTTCGTGTTCCCCATGCTGGAGGATCGTGATCATCTGAAAAATGGTGCGCGTGGCAGCATGATGAGGGTTCGCATCACTTTCACCCCCCGCGGCCGGTCTTTAACCATCCGGTCCCCGGATTTTCTGTACAGATGACCGTCATGCAGGCAGAAGTCAGGATCGGGGCGCTCTGGCGGCAGCGGATGGATGCACTGCGGGAGTACGACGTTGTCCGCGACGGGAACGTCTTTCGTGCGGGACTTGCCGGAAGCTGCGTTTTCTCATCAGAATACGACAAGGTCCGTGTCCTGCTCGGCAATCTTGTCGCCCGGTATGACGGTGTTGCATTCGACTCCCTTTTCCCGGGCACGGAGATCACAAATGACGGTGGTTCCTGCACCGCGCTTGAGAGCTGTCACACCCTGTCCGCAACCACTGTCGACAGGGAACGCCTGTCGCAGGAAATGTATTCCGATCTCACTCTCGTGCGCGGGGTGGGTGCTGTATCAGAACGGCACCTGAAAGCGCGGGGTTACCGGACGATCGGGGACCTTGCAGGGCACCCGAAGTTCCGGTCGGCAGCCCGGCAGGTGCTCGAGCGGCTGACCCGTGCGGATCCCCATGATATCATGGACCTTGTCGGCAGCCGGCATGCAAAATCCCACCCGTTTGCCCTTGGGATTGCCGGTTCGTTTGAGCCCGAGGATTACGTGTTTCTCGATATAGAAACGCTCGGGCTCTTTTCCCGGCCGATCATCCTCTTTGGTGTCGGCACCATCGAGCATGAGAATCTTGTTGTCCGCCAGTACCTGCTGCGCGATATCTGCGAGGAGGCTGCTGCCCTCACTGCGACCGTGGAGCAGGTATCGGGGGATCACCCGGCACTTGTGACTTTCAACGGTAAAGCGTTCGATCTCCCGTACGTGCAGGACCGGCTTGCTTACTATGGCCTTGGTGCGATATCCCGAATTCCTCATTTTGACGTGCTGCACTTTTCACGGCGCCGGTGGAAGGGGCAGTTTCCTTCATGTCGGCTCTCTGCACTTGAATTAGAGATCCTTGGGATTGCCCGGGTGGACGATGTTCCCGGCCAGATGGTGCCGGAGTTTTACGAGACCTACCTGAAAACAAAGAACTGCGGCCCTCTCGTCCCGATAGTTGACCACAACCGGCAGGATGTGGTCTCGCTTGCTCTTCTCTTCTTTTACCTGCTGGGGGAGACCTGTGGCCATCGCTGATGTGATCCGGCTCCTAAGGACAAACCCGGTGTACCGCAGCCGGGTAACCTGCCATCAGGTTTTGGACCCGGAACCGGCCCGGTACGGCACGCTTAACGATCCGCTCCCCGGGGCGCTTGATGCTTACCTCTCCAATAACAACATACGGCTGTACTCCCACCAGTGCGAGGCGATCAATGCTCTCCGTTCCGGGAAAAATGTGATCATTACGACACCCACTGCCAGCGGCAAGACCCTTGCGTTCAATATCCCGGTGTTTGCCGGTCTCGCTGCCAATCCCGATGCCCGGGCACTCTACCTGTACCCGACAAAGGCACTCTCAAACGACCAGTATGCAACGCTCAAAGTGATGGAGAAGTTCACCGGCATACCGGCAAAACCGGCGATCTACGATGGTGACACGCCGCAGTCGAAACGGGCGGCCATCCGGGAGAACTCCCGGATTGTTATATCCAACCCCCACGAGATCCACCAGGTTCTGTCGTGGCACGCGAAGTGGAGCCCGTTTTTCTCGAACCTGAAGTTTATTGTGCTCGATGAGGCCCACCGGTACCGGGGGGTCTTCGGGTCCCAGATCGCGCTCCTGATCCGGCGGCTCCTGCGGGTCGCACGATTCTACGGCTCCGACCCGCAGTTTGTCCTCTCGACTGCAACCCTTGCAAACCCGGAGGAATTTGCCGGGCGTCTCGTGGGCCGGCCGTTTGCCCTTGTCGATAACGATGGATCCCCTCACGGCACCCGGCATTTTGTCCTCTACAATCCCTTCTACGATGGGATCGGGGAACGTTCAGCCCACCAGGAGACAAAAGATCTCCTTCTTTCCTGCGTCAAAGGAGATCTCCAGACGCTGTGCTTTACCGGTTCGCGGAAGATGGCGGAGCTCGTCACCATCTGGACCCGGGAAGATGCCCGGCGCAGCTCCGTGCGACTCGCAGAAAGTATTTCTGCGTACCGGGCTGGCTACCTGCCTGAGGAGCGGCGCACAATCGAGCGGCAGCTCAAGAACGGGGAGATACGCGGCGTGGTCTCAACGAATGCACTCGAACTCGGCATCGACATCGGCTCGCTCGATGCGGTTGTCATCGATGGTTACCCGGGTACAATGATGTCAACCCGGCAACAGGCAGGACGTGCCGGGCGAAAAGGCGGGGAGTCGCTTGCCGTGCTCGTAGCGCAGGCCAACCCTCTCGACCAGTACTTCATGCACCACCCGGATCAGTTCTTCTCCCGCTCGCACGAGCACGCGATTATCGATACCGAAAATCCCTACATCGTCTCGGGTCACCTGCTCTGCGCCGCGGCAGAACTGCCCCTCCGTGAAGATACTGATGCCGGTTTTTTCGGGGGATCGTTTGCACCCCTTCTTGCGGAGCTGGCGAAAAACAGCCTGATAACAAAGACGCCACGCGGGTGGGTGTATTCCGGCCGGGGCCGGGCAGCCGATGCGGTGCAGCTCAATGGCATGGCGGCCGAGAGTTTCCGGATCGTATGCCACGGCCAGCTGCTTGAGACCATGGACCGGGCGCAGGCCTATCGGGAGGCACACAAGGGAGCGATTATGCTCCACCAGGGTGAGACCTACGTGGTCAACGAGATGGACCTTGAGACCCACACGGTCCGGGTGACCGAAACGGATGTCGATTACTACACGCAGCCGTTAAAATCGGTGGATCTCCGCGTCATCGAAACGCTGGAAACCCGGGACGTAAATGGCGTAAAATGTGCGTTTGGCGATGTCGAAGTGACCGAGCAGTACACCGCGTACAAGATCAAGAAGGGCGATATGATCCTTGGTGTCGAGCCGCTCAACCTCCCGCCGCTCACGTTCCGGACAAAAGCATTCTGGTTCATCCTGCCGGACCCGGTTGCTACCGCCGTCTCCGCTGCCGGCCTCGATCTCGCCGGCGGGCTGCACGGCGCGGAGCACGCGCTCATCGCGCTCATGCCTCTCCATGTCATGTGCGACCGCTGGGATATCGGGGGATTATCGACTCCCGCATTCGGTGAAAATGGCGAGCCGACAATTTTCGTGTATGACGGATACGAAGGGGGCATCGGCCTTGCAGAGAAAGCGTTCGGTCTCCTTCCTGCCCTCTTTATGAGCGCGTACGAACTTGTGCGCGACTGCCCGTGCGAAAAAGGCTGCCCGTCCTGCATCTATTCCCCAAAGTGCGGGAACGACAATGTCCCGCTCGATAAGGAAGCGACAGCAGAAATTCTCTGCGGACTGTCACGGGTGCCGGAAAAATGTGATGGGATCGGAAGTGTGGCCGGGCCGGAACCTGCCCTGCCGTAGATCTTTTGTATTAGTCCACGAGCACGACCCGGATCTCGGGTTCAGGCTCGTCATCTTCGAAGATAAACAGATCATCGATCGTCGTGTGCAGGGCCTTTGCGACATCGTGCGCCAGCTTGAGGGACGGGTTGTACTTCCCTTGTTCAAGAAAGACGATCGTCTCGCGCCGCACACTTACTTTTTTTGCAAGGTCGTCCTGCGTCAGGGAATGACAGGTGCGGTATTCCTTTATCCTTGTCTGCATATGGGTTCACGTTCCATACGTGTTATTTATTTCTAACACTCTCGGAATATTAAAGTTATCTATTTCTAACATTAACGGGTGAAAAAATTCGGCGCGATCAGCCCGTGACGTGATCTTAATGACCGATGGCATCGCAGGTACCGTTACGCATGCCCCGAGTTCCACCGTTCAAGGAGATCATCGCCCGCTCTCCGCTTGTCTTTGTGATTGGCGTCGCTGGTGACAGCGGGTCGGGGAAGACGACGTTTACAAATGCCATCCGCCAGATCTTTGGCCCTGACCTTGTCGCCACCATCACGCTCGATGATTATCATAAGTACGACCGGGAAGAACGGAAACGTCTCGACATCACCCCGCTCTACCCGGATGCGAACAACCTCGCGCAGCTCGAAATGGACGTTGCCCGGTTAAAGGAAGGGTACGCGATCACAAAACCGGTCTACAACCACGAGTCCGGAACTTTCGATCCCCCGGTCCCGTTTGTCTCAAAGAAGATCATCATCCTCGAAGGGCTCCACACATTCTTTACGCCCCGGCTCCGGGAACTCATTGACTTCTCTGTCTTTGTCGACCCGGACCGGGAGATCAAGTACGCGTGGAAACGGCAGCGGGACACTAAAAAGCGTGGGTATTCCCCGGCCGAAGTAGCAGAAGAGATTGAACGGCGCGAAAAAGACTATGAAGAATTTATCGCGCCGCAGCGGTGCCTTGCGGATGCTGTCATCCGCATCAGTGCATCCCGGTACGGAAAGGAGAAAGGGCAAACGGAGAATATCTACCGGATCTCCCTCCTCCAGCACCGGATGAGCAGGGTGATTGCCGATGCAGACCTCACAATCGACCTCAATTCGCTTCTCCTGTTCCACGACCGGGACTTTTCTATCGAGTTCTCGACTGAGGCAGTTGCCTGCGAGCGGATGCGGGCGCTCACCTTCGATGGCGAGATGAACTACGAAACGGTCCGGAAACTGGAGAAAAGCATTGAGCAGCAGACCGGCGTCCACCCGATCGCAATCTTCGAGAACCGCAAAACCATCGCCGCGACCGATCTCGTCCAGCTCATCCTCTCGTGGCGGATCATCCACCGGCGGATTTTTTTGCAGGACCGCAGCTGATATTCCCGGTCAGGTGTGGAATCTCCCTGGAGTGCGGATGTGAAAAAAGATTTTAGTCAGCGAGTGCCGACTTTACTGCTAAAAAGACCGGTCCCCTGACATCGATCTTCTTCTTATTGTCGGTGATTGCCCGCATCGCGCAATCTTCAATCTTCAGGTTGATATCGCTCGGGTGCTTGGCCATCTTGACCTGCACGAGTGTCCCTTTCCCGCACCGGGCGGCCTGCTCGATCTCCGATGCCGCAAACGCGGACGCCGCGGCAAGGTAGGAGATCCCGGTCGCGATGCCGGTTGTCCTTACATCCTTCCACTTCTCTACATCGGGCACGCCGAGGATATTTCCCTCGTGGACAAAGATCTCGTTTGCGCACGCCGGCCCGCAGAGTTTCGCGTTAGCTTCTGTCTCTTCGACTGTCACTTTCACGTGCGTGCCAAAGAGCGTGCCGTCCCATGCCTCAAAAGAGCAGGGCCCCTGTGCCGTGGCATTTGTTGTGGCGACCCGGGCAATCGCGAGTGCGAGCGTCATTCCTTCCACAGTGACCGGCTCCTCCCTGAGGTGCACGGCCCGTGCGGTCTCACGGTCGGTCAGCGGCCGGGGGAAGAACTGGGGATACGAGAGCTGCCGTACATCGTTTGAATTATACGCGATCATCGCAAGGCGTTCGACGCCAAGGCCGAGGTTCATGACCGGGACACCGATGCCGTACTCTCCGAGCGCGGAGGGGGAGTACATGCCAAAGGTCGCGACCTCGACCCAGCCGTGGACCGGGTGCTTCGCGTAGACTTCGGTCTGTGAGTCTGGCATGTAATACTTGGAGCGCTTGTCATCGGGCTGGAACCGGAAGTCCTCGTACCCGAACGCTGAAAGGAGCGCCTCGCTTACGGCCTTGCCATCGTCGATGGTGACATCCTCGCCCGCAACCACGCAGGACGCGGAGTGGTAGGTCATGAGCCGGGTCGGGCCTTCAGCCTGCTCGCGCCGGAAGCAGCGGTCGACCGAGAAGAGACGGATGGGCAGCGGAGTCTTCTCCCAGATCGAGCCGAGCGTCATGAACCAGCCGCTTGTCATGTGGCTCCGGAGCGTGCTGCGCGAGGACTCGGGAACGAGCGATTTGAATTCGGGGAAGACCGAGTCGAGGATGTGCACCACGTTCCCGTCATCGGTGTCGAGCACTTTTGCGAGCTCGTGCGTGAGTTCATCGCCGTCGATCTCCGACTTCTTGTACGCGTGGAGGGTCTCCCTTAGTTTCTCCTCGGTCGCAGTTGGCATCTGTTTTTTGAGGATCTCGTTGATGGCGTCGAGCTGCGCCCGGGCGATCCCGACATTCGGGCGTGGGAGACCGCCGATGTAGAAGACCCGGTCCAAAACGGCCATTGCTTCGGGGCCGAATTGCCGGTAGATGTCGCTTTCTTCGACGATCACCGGGTTCTCGATCTCATCAAATCCCAAAGAGAGATAAATTTCCCGTAACCGGTTGATGGTCTCGAAGATCGGGTGCGGCTGTGCCCGTTTGTACTGAAGGCGGGGGTATTTTTTGTCTTCGCACGGCGGGGTGACGACTGACGGGCCTTCGTGCCACGCCCCCTCAAAGTTTGCATGCGATTTTTCTTTCCATTCCTGCGGGTTGAATTTCAAGTTTCCTCACGCTCCAGGCAGATGACCCTGCTTAAGGGATTTTCATCCCGGATCTTATAATCGCACGATGCAGTAATTTTTTCGGCAAATGCCCGCACCTGTGCATGCTCCGGCATGTTGTTTCGTTGCAAACGATTTCTACTGTATCCCAGATACATGTATCCTTTTACCTCGACAAATGTTGCTCCCGCGTCCTGGAGGATCCTCGCGTACCCATCAGGATTTATGTCGTTGTGCCCTGCCACGAGCGTGATCCGCACGGCAGAACGTTTTGTGGAAAGCTGACCGAGGCTTTCTTTGATCCGGCTCCAGAACCCATCAGCATCACCCATGGGCCGGCAGGTCTTTTCATATGTCTCCAGGTCTGGCGCATCGAGCGATACGTACTGCTGGAATGGCCGGCACCGGGCGAGCACGTCCGGGTTCGTGCCGTTGCTCACGACAAACGTGGTGTAGCCGTTCGCGTTGAAGAGATCAACCAGTTCCGGGAGCCGGCTGTACAGTGTGGGCTCGCCCGAGAGGGAGATCGCCACGTGCTTTGGTGCGAGCGCCTCTTTCCAGCGTTCTTCGGTTACGGTGTTGTCGAGCACCGCGTTGTAGCCGGCAAGCGCCTTTTTCTGGAGCTTGTGCACGCCGGCGAGAATAGTTTCGGGCGGGCATTCCTCAACTTCCGCCATCTCGTGCTCGAACGATCTCCAGCAGAAGAGGCAGCGCTGGTTGCAGCGCAGGGTTGGGGTCATCTGGACACAGCGGTGGCTGTCGATCCCGTAGAACTGGTGCTTGTAGCACATCTCTCCTCCCGTGAGCGCCCGCTTGCACCAGAGACAGGGCTTGAGTGCGGCAGTGGACGTAGGCGAAAAAAAGAGGTATCCCTGTTTATTCAGGGCTTTACATGGTTCGGATGGCATCGATCCCGAGCGTCTCAAGCGATTCTTTTAAGGTGTTCTGCACGGCTTTCACAAGAGTAAGCCGGCGGTCCCTGACCTTGCCCTCGCTCTTTAAGACCGGCTCATAGTGGTAGAACGAGTTGAAAGTGTCGGCGAGCTCGTGGGTATAAGTGGCGAGAATGTGCGGGCGGAGTTCTGTAACCACTTTCTCTATGACACCGGGGAACTTTGCGATCTTCTTTGCGAGCGCGATCTCCTGCTCGGTTTCGAGGTCGTAGCACTCGATAAAGGTGCCGGCCTTTTCAAGGATGCTGCATGCACGGGCGTGGGCATACTGGATGTAGGGGCCGCTCTGGCGCTCGAAATCGAGGGCTTCCTTCCAGTCAAAGACCGTGCTCTTCTCGGGCGAGATCTTCACGATGTCGTACCGGATGCCGGCAAGGGCGACAGACTTTGCGATACTTTTGCGGTTTTCTTCGTCGAGTTCCGGCCTGCGGGTCGTGACCTCGTTAAAGGCACGCTTTGTGACTTCTTCGATCAAGTCGTCGGCCGAGACAAATTTTCCCGCCCGGGTGCTCATCGAGCCTTCGGGCAGCGAGACAAACTCGAAGTTCACGATCTCCGGGGCTTTCTCACCGAGGAGTTTTAGCGTGCACTGGAGTTGTGCTCCGATCAGCTTGTGGTCGGCGCCGAGCACATCGATAGCGCGGTCAAAATTCACACTTTTCCAGGTATGGAAAGCAAGGTCCCTGGCCGCGTAGACCGAGGTGCCATCGCTCCGCCGGATCACGTACTTGTTGGTAAAGCCGAACTCCGCAAGGTCGAGCGCGAGGAGGGTATCCTCGTGACGTGCCTGTGGGAGTTTCTCGATCTTCCCGATGACCCTCTTCGTGTCGCCGTTCCTGACAAAGTCGCTCTCCCAGACAAACCGGTCGTGCTTCACGTTGAGGTTCTTTAACGTGACCGCGAACCCGTCAAGGCAGCGGGCTACTTCGTTCCGGAATTTTTTTACCGTTTCAGCATCGCCGCTCTCCACCAGCTGCATCAGTTTGTCAACCTGCTGCGTGACGCCGGGGTCCTTCTCGATCTCCCGATTGGCCTCGATATAGATTCGGGCGATATGGGCATCCTCTTTCTCACCCTCGTGTTGCGCATGTTCGAGGTGGTCGAAGCCCCAGGTCACAATCGCGATCTGCCGGCCCATATCGTTTACGTAATACTCGACTTCGAGCCGGTAGCCTGCCTTCCTGAACGCCCGGGCGAGCGTGTCGCCAATGATTGAGTTCCGGATGTGCCCTACGTGGAGCGGGCCGTTCGGGTTCGCGCTCGTGTGTTCGAGCACGATCCGGGTCTCCTTTGCCGGGAGCGAGCCGTAACCGGGTCGTGTCGCCGCTTTCACGGCCGCACCCACGTAGGCACTGCCGAAGACGAAGTTGATATACGGCCCTTTTGCCTCGACTGTGATCCCCTGCTCTGCGAGGTCTTTGTTGTTTTTAAGCGCTACAACAATATCCTGCGCTATTTTTACCGGGGCCTGTTTCTTCTGCTTTGCAAGGCCGAACGCGACGGTCGAGGCGACGTCAGCATGCTCCCCGCCATCGATGAGCTGGACATCCTCGGTGCCCGCACATTCGATCAGTGCTTTTTTTATTATTGTCGTGGTGTCAAAAACCATTTAGTATCCCGTCCTGTACCGGAGAATGGCCGCAATTCCGCCGAATGCCGAGAAGAGGATCGACCCCTCCTCGAAGTCGTCCGAGATCAGCTCAACTTTCGCACTTGAAGCATCGGCGAGCTTTGCCAGTTCTTCGATAATATCGATCTCCTCGTCGAGCACGAGCGGCGCTGTGCACTTCGGGCACGAGCCGAACTCAATGTCGCGGACGGTTTTTCCTACCGGCATGCTCACGGTCCGCTCCTCGGTGTAATCGCAGCTCTGGCATTTTATCTTAAGCCGGGACTTTCGGAGGTTCGAGGAGAGGAGGAGCGTGTCGACTGAACCGAGTTCGAGGTTTTTCCTGATGCTCTCCTCCCCGTATGCAGCAAGGCCGTTATTGTCCTTTACCAGTTCTTTTAAGAACTTCTCCATGAGGGACTTCTCTTTGATGACCGTCATGCCCGAGAGCGCGTCCTTTGCGGCATCCACAAGTTCGGGGAGGCCGTCCTCGTTCGTGTAGGCTACATCAAAGAGGCCGATGATCTTTTTCTGGACCTCGTGGTGGAGGAAGTTCCCTGCCTCGAACTCCTCTTTTGTCGGGCTCGGGCCGCCGATTAAAAGACCCTTGAAGCGCTTGAAAAAGTCTTTTTCCCCAAGGAAGATCGCGCTTGACCGCTCGCCGACTTTCGTGTAGAACTCGTTAATGGCGATCTCACGGAGCCGGCCGAACCGTGCCGCCGACTGGCCGCCTTTGCGCATTTTACCGGGAACAGTTGAGGTTGAACCGCCGATGGGTTCGATTCGGTTGCCGCGTAAAAATCCCCAGTACGCCTCCCGCCGGTCAAGTACCAGCAGGCCGTAGACGTACTTCTCCTCGAGCATCTGCTTGAGCGGCTCGAGCTCAAAGTTCGAGCTGCACCGGTACATGTAAAGGTTGAGGGGCTCGGGAGGTTCGATGACCGTGCACTGGAGATCGGTGCGATCACCGTAGAGTTTGACCGTGCCACAGAAGACCGCCATGCCCTTCTCGGGCGGACGCTTGTAGTACTTGAGCCGTGAGAGGATGGAGGAGATGGCGCTCTGGACGTTTGTCCGGGTCTGCTTGCTCTTGATGTTCGCGCACTGGCCGTACTCGTCCTTTAACTGGCCGGTCACATCGTAGATCTGCTTATCGGGGGGGATGTAGAGCGTGATAAGCTCTGTGCCGTCTCCCTCCTGTGCCTCCAGTTTTTCGAGCGTCTTTTTGAACTCGTAGCGCTTGCGCGCGTCGTCCATCTCCACGGGTTCTGTCATGTGCGGAATTCAGCCTCTTTTCTAAAGCTAGTACCTATTCACGTTTGCGTACCATAAATTTGCGCCCATAGTGCTATGAGCCGGGCATCGACATCCGGGTTGATCCCGTGGTCGCCGTTGAACTCTGTGAATGTTTTTGGCTCGTTTGCCGTTGCAAAGAGGGATTTACCCTGGGCAAACGGGATGATCGGATCGGTCGCGTTATGGAACATCCAGACCGGGCGCGGGGAGATTGTCGGTAGATAAGTACTCGGCTCAAGCGATGTGGCAAACCGCAGGATATCCCCGGTCCCGCCCTGCTCAGCCACTGAATCCCTGATCCCCCAGTCGGAGGTGGAGATCCCCACGTACCCGGCAAAGTTCTTGTCAACTCCTGCTGCTACGGCCGCATACCGCCCGCCGTTACTCCCCCCGACCGCGTAGATCGGGACACCGAACCGGGCGGTAAGCATGGCCTGGGCTGACGAGATGTCGCAGATGGTCAGGTAATATTCGGGCCACTCCTTGTTCTCGAAGAGCGTATAGTCCGTCTGTGGGTTGAGCGGGTACCCGGTAGTCTCCCCACCCCGGCCCCGGTAGTCGAGGAACATGAAGGCGTACCCGGCCTCGGCATAGGTTACCATCCGTTCCGCGTGGCCTGAAATTTTCTCCCCGGCGCCCGGTAAATAGAGCATCACGGCCTTTGGATGTGCCGGTGTACTCAGGTACGTGACCACGTCGCCTGTCTGCGTGTGCAGGATAATTTTTGATTCGGTATAGGTCTGGTTTGAGAAGAGCACCGTCTCGTTTGTCGTGACCGGTGCGCAGGTTACCGAGAGGACACCGTTATTATCCACAGAATATGAGGGGGTTGCAGTGCTGCTGGTACAGCCGGCGAATGCGGCAAGCACCACGAGGCAGGCAAGTCCGGCGGCGATGAACGGGACGCGCATCACTCATCATCCCTGCCGCACCGGTGGATCAGGCAGATCGTCTTTGCATCGCAGATAGTGCCGTTTTCTACCATTGCGTCCATCTCGTCTTTTGTGACATCTATCACTTCGATGACCTCGTCAGCATCTTTTTTGAACTCGCTTGAAGGCACAAGGCCCCGGGCCTCAAAGAGCCAGATCTTCTCGTCCGTGAACCCGGGTGTGGTGTAGATGAAGCCCTTCGGTGTCATCGTTGTTGCCGCAACGCCAGCTTCTTCGATGAGCTCGCGGTGCGCGGTCGCTGCCGGGTCCTCGCCGTCTTCCATTGTCCCGGCCGGTGCCTCATAAATGTACTGGCCAATTGCGTACCGGTACTGGCGCAGGAGCTTATACCCGGTTGGAGTGACCGGCAGGATCGCAACCGCGCCTCGCGGGTGCACGATCACTTTTTCCTGTTCGAGGCCGTTTGGGAGCATCACCTTCGTATTTTCTATCCACAGGCGCCTGCCCCGGAAGATCTCCATTACTCCACCTCGTACGGGATCGGGTCTTTCATACCGAGTGTACGAAACGCCTCGCGCCGGAAATGGCACGAGCCGCAGGTGCCGCAGGCCTTATCCTCGTTCTGGTAGCACGACCATGTGTGCTCGTAGGGAACATGGAGGTCTTTACCGACCCGGAGGATATCGGTCTTGGTCATGTGGATGAATGGTGTGAAGAGTTCGATATGCGAGCTCTCTTTTGTCCCGAGTTCTATCACACGCCTGAATGCATCGATGAATGCCGGCCGGCAGTCGGGGTATCCGGAATAATCGAGTGCCTGCACACCGATAAAGATTGCATCTGCTTCGTTTGCCTCGGCAAAACTGGTCGCGATTGCGAGCAGGTTCGCGTTCCGGAACGGCACATAGGTATTGGGAACATGCGCCCGGGCCGGATCAAACCGGTCGACTGCGATCGTTCTGTCGGTCAGGCTGCTCGCCCCGAACTGCGCGAAATACCGCAGGTCGATTTCGGTAAATACCTGTGCCCCAAGCAGCCCGGCAATCTTTTTCGCGCAGGCCCGTTCCTTCTTCTCTGTGCGCTGACTGTAATTTGCGTGGAGGGCGAGGATATCGTAACCTTTGCTCTTTGCCAGATAGGCAAGGGTGGACGAGTCCATCCCCCCGGATATAAGACAGACCGCCTTCATCATTTCACCCCGAGCACCTTGTGCAGCTGGATCTGGAACCGCACGGGCAGGTTGTTTGCAAGGATAAAGTCCACGAGCGGCTGGTAATCCGTGCCATAGACCGGGGAAAAGAAACACTCGCCGGCAATCGTATGGTGCTCCATCACATCCCTGGCATACCGGCAGTCCTCTTCGTTTGCGACAACAAATTTCACGCTGTCCTCAGGCCGGATTGCAGCGAGCAGCGACAGGTCGCTTTCCTCGCCGGATGACGGACACTTCACATCCATGCAGATGGATGCATACGGCTGGACTGCGGCAAATGCGATCGTACCGTTTGTCTCGATATCGATTGCCGTGCCGCGTCTTGCAAGGGATGGGAGCAGGCGGGCGAGTTCATCGATCTGGAGCAGTGGTTCACCACCTGTGATACAAATCGAGCGCGGGTTCTCGCGCCAGCACTGGTCGAGGATCGCCTCGCAGCTCATCTCCGTTCCCTCTCCTTGCGCGTATGCAGTGTCGCACCAGCGGCAGTGGAGGTTGCAGCCCGCGAGCCGGATAAAGAGGCAGGGTTTTCCCTGGTTTCTTCCCTCCCCCTGGAGGCTTGAAAAAATCTCTGCGATCTTCATTCAACGATCTCGGCAAAACAGTTCGGCGATTCCCAGACCCGGAGCCGTGTTACGTGCGCCGCGATCTGCCCGGCCTTACAGAGTGCTTCAATATCGTCCCTGAAGACTCTCGCGAGCAGTTCACTTGTCGGGTCGCCCGGGGTCGTGAGCACGTGCTGGAACTTCTCAATGGCAGCGACCATCGGGTCGTCGCGGTTGAGGATGATCTGGTGGTCGTACTTTCCGATGACCTGCTTGATCACGTTGTAATCGATCAGGATCCCGGTTGTCGCGTCGGGTTCTCCCTCAACCCAGACCTCGACTTTCCAGCGGTGGCCGTGGAGGTTCGCGCACTTCCCCTTATAGTGGAGCAGCCGGTGGCTGGCATCGATCTGGACTTCCTTATAGATCGCGACGGTCATGGTTGCTAAATATTGGCCGGATGAGGATATAATATTATTACGAGTGAGGGATAATAGTACAAGACAGGCAGGTGGAATGCCACAATTTATAAATCGGTTCCCCGCTTTACTATATATCTCAGTGTGGGTTATCGATAACCA
>Ga0181529_10004245_pt1 | contig 15644 bp, 12 predicted proteins | sample PEATcosm2014_Bin_36_FD_119763 | JGI IMG/M metagenome (GOLD analysis project Ga0181529, IMG submission 119763) | Peatland microbial communities from MTU Mesocosm Facility, Houghton, MI, USA - PEATcosm2014_Bin10_30_metaG | ecosystem: Environmental > Terrestrial > Soil > Wetlands > Peat | place...
CACCCGGGCTTTGAACTGCGGACTGTACTGTTTCCTCGTCGTTGTCATCGACCTCTCCCCATCAATGACTCCGCCGAAATTTTAGCTTATTGCCTGGTCTGAATTCCTGGATCCACTATAGTCCTCAATGATCTGCGAAGCCTGGAGGGTTTGATTCACAACGTCGTCGGACGCCTTCAAGGTCTTCAACGTGTCCATAGCGAGCGCATCGCTCATGTCCACCCGCTGGCGGTCTCCGGGATCGATATCAGTCACCGGCGGAAGCTGCTGATAGGTCGTCCTGTACGTCTGGTTGAACTGCCCAAAATCCGCAATTGACCCGTTGCGCATGATTGCCTCAAGCGCGGAAGGATTCGGCAGCGTCGCGCTGCGGACGTTGATGTTGTCAATTGCCGTAATCAGTCCGCGGAACTGCGCGATAAGCTGCGTGACCAGCATCCGGGTCTGGTTGATGAGAGCGATGGGGTAAACGATGTTCTCCCAGAGGTTGACCAAAGCCTGAAGAAAGTTGTTGATCGAGCTCAGCAGCCCATTGGCAGTGCCAAATAGAGCGCCGATCGTATTGGTAATCAAGGCGACGACGGCCGCGGCGGCTGCCGCCACACCCAATGCTCCGATTTGCGCCACCGCCGGTCGAGGCGCGACAAGCCCAAATCCGATCAGCATCACGAGCAAAACGGCTATCGTGGACCTCCCCCGTCCAACCAAACACAATGCGAAGAGTTTTTTGCAGAATTCCATGACAGATTCACCTCGTCACCGCGGTTGCCGCAATTGTTTTCACCGCGCCGGACATCTCCTCCGGCAATTCCGCAACGTCTGCCAAACCAAGCGGGAATTTCGCCGCGAGCTTTTCATAGATCTGAAGGAGGGCCAGGCTACGATTGGTCTCAAGGAACCAGGATCGGTACATCCGTTCCCGCTTGAACGTGGTGCAAATCCAATACTCGACAGGCGTCGGCACGATGTTGATCGTCTGAGTCGTTTCCGCCTTCTCACCCAGCACGAGAAGCGCTTGGGCCTTCCGCCCCTTGCGGGGTGCGCTAAAGCCGCGCACCTCGTTGAGGGCCGTCTGGTTCAAGTGCAAATAAGTGGCGAGCGGCGTCAGATCACCCTGCTGCTGTCCGATGATCTTGGTCGAGACGTTCTTGACGATACCCGGCCCGTGCGGACGCGGCCGGGCTTCTGTTCCCACGAAGTCCTCCAGAGCTTGACTGATGCCCCAAATACTCGCTCCCCGCTTTCTGCCCGTTCGAAATAGCTGCTCCACCTGCGGCGCCAAGACAGGGGACTCCAAAAGCGACCAGCATTCGTCGAGAACCGTGATATTTGCCTGCCCGCTTCTGCCCGACGCTCGTTCCGACATGGCATGCGCGATGATCATGCTCATTGAGCTCTCTAGTTTCGGGTCGGAGGTCAAACCCTCGACATTGAAGAACAGCCAGTTCTCGTCTGTCCGGATCGTGGTGGGCTGATCAAAAAGCCGGGCATACACCTTGTCCCCGGTCCATTCCCGCAATTTCACCGCGGCGAGCTGAGCTTCGTCGCGAATTCGCTCCACTTCGGATTCGTCCCGCCAGGTTTCCAGCTCCTGCCGGAGATCGTTGAAGGTCGGGACAGGCCTATCTTCTCTGGTCCTGCAGCGTTGATAGGTTGATACGATGGCGTCGGTCAGCAGGTTGTCCAGAATCGCAGTGTCGGCGGCCGGACTGCTCATTCCGATCATGTGCCGCGTCAGATTCTTCAGAAAGGCCAGCTTGTCGTTGGACGGCACGGTAGTTCCCGGAGGAAGATCCCACGCATTCAGGGTCTCGGCGCCCTCAAGGTCCACGTCGATGCAGCGGCCACCCATCAGCTCGACAAGCGGTCGATACGAATTCCCCCGTTCCAGAATCGAAATGAGGGGGTTGAGGCGAGCCATCATCGTCAGGAACATCTGCGCCATGAACGTCTTGCCGGCGCCCGATTTCGCGGTGATCAGCACGTTGGCGTCGCTCAGGCCGGGGTCAAACGGGGAAAACGGAGCGAGCTGCCGGTACGGCGTCTCAAGGAGAATCAGTGGTGAGTTCGGCGTCCCTTTCCACGGCGACTCCACCATCAGCAGGTCCGCCGCATGCAGCGTGAAACAGTCGTGCTCGCGCTTATTCTCCTCCGTCATTCCCGGCAGTCCATTGATATAGAGGCGCCGCTTTGCCAGGTCCTCCGGCAGTCCCCGGGCGCCATTCATTCGCATGATGGCGTGCAGCGCCCGTTGCCGGCGGTCCGCGAGCACTCGTTCCTGCTCCTCCAAATCCCGGCGACTTTGGATCGGCGTTGACGTCCTCACGGCAATGACGACGCTGACCTGTGCGCTCTTCAACGAGCTTGAGATCAGATCCTGGAGAGTCTGCATCAGTTGCCCTTCGGCAACCCGCGCATCCACGTTGACCTTGAACCCGCCTTTCGAGTCCCGCTGAGCGGCGGTCATGCGGCGTAACCGCCCCTTGAACAGCTTGAGCCGTTCGGCTTGGTCCGGGATGGCGACCTCGGTGTTTATGACCATGGGAAAGTCGAGCCCAAGCAGTTCGCGAAGAATGCCGGGGTAGGTGGCGTCGGGGAGGTCTTTTAGAGAAAGGAACGAATACAGAAGTCCTCCGATCTTGATGTAGGTCTCCTGATCGTCCTCGATGTGGGTGTTCGCCGCCTGTTCCCGCGCGCTCCGGTAGTCGATCGTCAACTCGGGCCGGTGGTATGCGATGTCATCGCCCAAGAGGGGATTCATTGCACGCTTCAGCTCCAGGAACATTTCTTCATCGGTTAGCCGCCGTACTGCCATGCCGGTCGTGTTGAGCGTCTGTTCGATGCCCTTCAGAATGGACTCGAACTCCGAAATCAAATCTTCGTGTTCGCGGCGCGTCCGCTGGATGCATTTCGCCGCGGACGCCGTCCAGCCGCCCGCCACCTTGCTCAGCTTCTTCCCGGCGCCGGTCTCGGTAGCCTCGTGATGAATTCGTGGGTCCCAATACAAATACGCATGCAGCATCGGCGTGAGATAGAAGCCTGACTGCTCCTTCTGCTTCCAGGCCGCCAGTCGGACCCGGTCCAGGCTCTGGACCACTGGATTGTCCGAACGGAGTTGGTCCCTGTAGCGGGCCGGAAGCTCACCCAACCCTTCGACCACCTCGAAGCGCACCTGCATTCGCATCGACCGCTCCGTCAACGACCGCACCAGCGCCTCTAGAGAAAACTTCGTCTGGTTTCGTGTTTCGTCCGAATGGTAGTAGGAATTGATTCCACCGAGATCGTAGCCGGCCACCAGCGAGCCGTTGGACCGGACGATCACATTGTCAAGGTAATCGCGGACCGGCAGTAGCTCGCAAAATGCCGGTTGGTGCATATCCGCCTCGTGCTGTCGCATCGTTAAAGGCATTCCGGTTCGTCCTCCTTCAGGTACATCACTTTTTGCTGAGAATCCCGCTCTATGCCGCAATAGATCCGCGGCTTCGTGTGCCACTCCAGACAGTCGAAGAGGTAGCGCCTGGGCTTTCCATACTTGAAGGCGATCAACATAGGAATCGCCAACACAGGAACGACATATTGGAGGAACACGTTCAGCGGTATACCCGCAATCTCCCTGTGCAGGAACCGTCCGAAGACGTTTGTCATCGCCGCGATTCCCAGAATCACGAACGCGTCTTCGAATTCCAGGTAAAGGAATGTGACCCGCGTGTGCAGGTTTCGGTGAACGTGTGTGATGTTCAGGCCGCTCATTATCTGATTCCTCCAACGCCTCTCTGAACAAAGAACTCCGCGAGTCGCAACAGGCCGGACAGCGCCAGCGCCATTCCCGCCGCCGCAAAGTGTCGGATCCACGGGCTCCCGTGGTAAATCCGATGGCCGACTCCACCGTACGCGAGTACTCCTTGCACAATCTGAAGGACGGCGTAGACGGGCATAAACACGTTGCAGGTCCAATTCACGAGGCCGCGTAGCGTTGTCCAAATGGCGTCCGGGTTGTTCCAGGCCGACTGGGACGTGAATGTTTCGAGCCCGCGCAACAGGCCCGAAACCATCAGGCACATCAAACCCGACCAGGCAAGGTACTGGTGGGGATACCCGCGCGCGTACCGGACGACGGCAATCGCGAAGAATAACCCGGCCACGGTGGGCATGATGACGTTGCCCATCCAGTTCGTCAAATTGGTAATTCCATTCAGAAGGTTCATAAGCTCATGGCGTCACATCATCGAGACAATCAGCCGCCACAGGGCGGACACCGTTAGGAACCCGGCCCCACAGCAGATCAGCCTCATGGCGGGCTTACCGAATGCGAAGTTCAAGATCGCGCCGATGATCGCCAGGCCGGCGGCGACTGGAAGAATTCGGCTCGCCGTGTACGTCCACAAGCCCGCGAGAACGTCGGCGGTGGCAAATTTCGTGCCGGAATTCCACCCTTGCATTAGAGCCTGCGTGCTGGCGATGGCCAACAGAAACATGGCGCCCAGAATCGAGTAGAGCGGGGATCGCCCCTCGGAAATCTCCACCACTCCGCGAAGCACCAGCCATGCGGCCATCACTGGCGCGAAGTAGCCGACCACAAACTGATTGACGAAATTGGTCACGTCCACCTGAACCAGATTCAGGAGCGCCGTGCCTCCGCCAGCGGAGCTTGGCACTGGCACGCCGAAACCGGAGAACCAACTCAGGATCTGAGGCAGTGTCAGCATTACGGCCGCCCAAAACATCCACAGGCCGAATCTTCCGTTCTGAAGCATCGATCCCTGGTTCCGAAGCGCCAGGCCCGCGAGCACAAGAGCCACCAGTGCCGCGACCGGCGCCAGGCCCAGCAACAAGCCGATTCCGTCATTGATCAAATTCATGGATAAGGACCTCGAAGAATGCTGGGCGAATGGAGGAACCGCGCGACACCACTCGCCCCACCGTCGTGGTTGCAGCCTATGGAACTCCCGCGCCTCCCTGCGCGATCCAAAACTCCAGCAACCGGGTCAGACCCGAGACAGCCAAGAGTCCCAGAGCCGTCCCGATCCAGCGGAGGTAACCTCGGCCGCTGGCATATGAGACGATTCCACCGACCACGGCAACGCCGGCGCCCACGGGAGCGATGACGTTGCCAACCCAGTTGACGAAGTTCAGGAACGCGCCTTCCGGCTGCGCCCCGGTTTGACCTTGGACTGCAACATTGACCTGCGGCGCAGCGCCGAGGTTTTGAGCGAGAGCCACGGACTGGCAGACCACCAGAAGGCAGACTGCCAGAGCCATGAACGCAATACGTACATCCTTCATCTACGTGTAGACCTCCATCGGGATTCCGCCCCTCGCCGCGGCGACCTGCATTGCCGCCATCAGTGCATGGCAACTTGGGGCTTGTGAGAATCCTATGGCAAGATCCGCAAAGCTCAAAAAACGCCACGGCACGGATCCTGGTGCGTCGGTGTGAATGGAGATGACGGTCTTCGACGGCTTGCTGTCCTGGCCGCAGGGTCGACCGGCTGCACCGCCGATGTTGGAGAGTTGCTTATAAAGCCGACTCATAGGCGAACCGCGTCAACGGGTCCGGCGACGTTACGGTCAAGCGGTCGGGATTCGTGGATTCGTGCTGTCAACTGCCGCCATCGGCGTTCACAGAGAGATCGCCTGGACTGCCCCGAGGCTTCCAAATGAGGACTTCCTGGGCGTTTGGATGACACATCAGCGGATCCGTATACGTTCCGGTGGAATAACTGCGCATCATCTGACAGCAAGCCTGAAATCACGCTCGGTTATAATCACGGTCATGGACGAGCCTGACAGACGCGCAGAGGCTTGCCGGTTGACTGCAACCGAGTTCATGGGTGTGTGGGAGCCGAGTTCACAGCCGCCGGACGAAGGCGCGATGCAACCGATTCTGGACGAGTTCACAAACAAGATGAACTCGTTCCCGCACGAGTGGGCGAAGGCCGAGCAGCGCCTCGTACGGGAACGACAAAACTACCGTATTCACGCCTTCGCAGGTGCGATTTATTTGGTTCACCAGTCCGCTTCAGAGACGGCGGTGGTAGGCTTGTATGCCGGCGACACGTTGTTCCTCGCGAAGGAACACAGGCGCAAAGGCCTAGGCTCGGAGTTGGTCTTGGCTTTATTTGCTCAGCACGGACCTTCTGAGTGGATGAACCGGAGACACCAACTCACGGACGACGCCGTGCGGGCCTTCGGTGGCGCCCACAAACTCGGGCTTCACTCGGCACGAACCTCGTTGCTTAAATCTCTAATGAAGACAGTTGCGAGCACAAACGCTACAACATACTTGAGTCTGCAGCCAGACGTCCCAACTCATCCAATTCCCTATTTCGGCGATCCGGGCAGCGCAGTCATAGCGACAATAGGCGTTAATCCCAGTGACGGCGAATTTCGCGGAAGAGGCTGGCCCAGCACGCTCGACGCGGCGGCCCTTGATCACCGCCTGACCGCGTACTTCAAGGGGCAAACGCCACCGCACCCGTGGTTTCGCGGCTGGGAAAGGGCGCTAAAGCTCCTTGACCACTCATACTACCGGGATGCCGTGCATCTCGATCTCTCGCCGCGAGCCACAGTCAGAATGACCGACGCCGATCCGCAACTCTTTCGGCAAATGGTGGAGCACGACATGCGTTGGTTCTTCTCGTGCTTCGAAATGAGTCCACACATGAAGTGCCTCATGATGGCGGGAGGAGTAACAAACATCTATATTTCAGAGTTTTTCAGGCGACATTTACCTTCGGGTTATTCAGTGGCGACCGGCCCAACGCTACCCCTTTCTGGAGGGGGTGCTGGCGCGGCGAAGCTATTCACACTCCACGCTCCTAAACGGACATTTCCGGTTTTCTTCTATGGCGTCTCGCCGAGCAAGGATCAGGGGCGAGGTGACCGTTTAGTTGCTGAGGTGAAGGAGCACTTGGAAACACTGAAAACCGTCGGGTTTTGACATAGGCACTGATCTTTTCCCGTCGGCCTCAGGCGCAGGTGCTTCAGATGGCGGGATGGGTTTTACGGCCAAGTGGACCGTGAGATACCCCTTCCGGGAAATCGGTCTCTTTTGTCCACAATGGTTGCATACCTGGCGCTTGGTGGCTGCCGTCGGGTTGCAAGCATTTTGCGAGCCGAAGTCGTTGGAGGGAGGGCGCGCTGACTTTGGAATCAACGCTGCTTAAAAGGCGGCGACATCTGGGGTCGACTATCCGTGAATAAAGGAGCTTTTGCATGTACAGGAGCCAACGGGTGGCGTCGTTGTGTCCGAGGGCTGTGTCGATCTGCAACAGCGCAGCCGGGAGTGGCGATCTTCCTGGAGAATCCATGAGAGCCTTAGTTCCCATTTCGTCATCGGGCGCGGCGCAGCCGCTCCTGTCCGCGGGGCACAGAGGGTACCCTGCACTGCATCCCGTCCCGGGTACCCGTGCGAAATGCGGGCTGATACAAATACTGATCCTTCTTTGCATTTTCGCAAGCAACGCCCATGCCGTCGGAACGACCTTCTCGACCATCCTGGCGGGCAGCGGGCAGGACATAGCCTTGGCGGTGACATCCGACGCCCAAGGCAATGTCTATGTCGCTGGCCTCACCTATTCACCCGACTTTCCGGTTACGCCGGGCGCTTATCAGACCACGTTCGGTCAAACCTGCGACGCCTTTATTACTAAACTCGGGCCGAAGGGCCAGATCGTTTGGTCCACTTACCTGGGCGGCATTCTTGACGATTTTGCCACCGGGGTAGCCGTCGACAGCGCCGGCAATGTATGGGTGGCCGGATATACACGCTCGGCGAACTTTCCGTTGGTCAACCCCATTCAGGACACGCTGGACGGTGACAACTTCGCCGCCTTCGTGGCGAAGCTGAATCCCGCCGGATCCACGCTGCTGTACTCCACGTTTCTAGGCGGCGCTGCCCTCAGCGGAGCCGCGGGGCTCGCGCTCGACGCTGCCGGGAACGCTTACGTCGCCGTGAATGTTGACTCCGCCACCGGCTATCCCGGCACCCAGAATGCTCCCAACCAGTACGGCATCGTTGCTACTAAGCTGAATCCGCAAGGCGCGCTGGTCTACTCCTTCTTTCATCCCACTGGCACTGCCGAAGGAATCGCCGTGGATGCGGCCGGCAGCGCCTACCTAACCGGAACCAATGGAACGATTTTTTCCAATGGCCCCAGCACTACCCAGCAGGTATTCGGCGAATCGGGCCCGTCGCAAGCCATGGTCTTCAAGATCTCTTCCGATGGATCGACGAAAATCTACGAAACCACGTTTGGGGGCAGTGTCCAGACGGTGGGCGCGGAGATCGCCGTGGATCGCGCGGGCGACGCTTACATTGCGGGAACTACCTCGTCGGCGGATTTTCCCCTGGTGAAACCTTTGCAGAGTTCGACTGGCGCGCGCCCGCTGTGGCAGAGTTCCGATGGTGGAAATACCTGGACGCCCATGGACAATCTGCCTTTCGCGCTTCCGCAGGTGACGGTGGTGGACCCAACCACGCCCACCACCGTCTACCAAGCCACCGGGGACCTGGGCGTCTTCAAGAGCCTGGATGGAGGCGCCACCTGGACCGGTTCCAATAGCGGGATCGCCGGCACGAACCTGCATACACTGGCCATCGATCCGGCCCATCCGCAGACCTTGTACGCCGCCACCGTAGCTGCCAATGGGACCAACGCAAGTGCGGTTTATAAAACCGTGAATGGCGCCACCAGTTGGACTCTGATCGACTCACCGCCGCTGGCAATTTCGCAACTGGCCGTGGATGCGCAGAATCCCAACATCGTCTGGGAAATCGGCGCTTCCCTACGGAAGAGCACCGACGCCGGCGCCACCTGGAATCCTGTGGCGTTCCCGGGCACCGTCGCATCCATGGTGCTCGACCCGCGTGTCAGTGGCAACCTGCTGGCAATCTCGAGCCCGGTCTTCTGCGGCCCCTTTTGCGGCAGCGGTCAACCCGCGTATCTCTATCGCAGCACCAACGGCGGCACCAACTGGACCCAGGAGGCTTTGCCGTCGCCCAACGGAAGCCTGGTGCTAGTGGTAGATGGCTCCACCAACCCCTCCACGGTCTACGACGATCTCGCCTATCGCAGCGTTGATGGCGGCGTCACTTGGGCAGCCATCACTCCTCCCGGAGGTACGGCATCGAGCTACAGTGCGGTCGCGGTGGATCCCGGTGGAACGCTGTATGCGGCTATTGACGACGTGGGGAATTACGTCTCTAGAGACCACGCGCAAACGTGGACCGCCATTGGCTCGTTCATTCCGCCGCCAACCAGCGCCGATGCCGCAGCCCCCGCCATTACCAGCCTGGTTCCCGCCGGTTCTACCGGTATGCTCTACGCCACCATCAACCAGTTGGCTACCGCGGGCTTTGTCACCAAGCTCAGCGCCGACGGGTCGAGCATCGTCTACTCTACTTACCTGCGGGGCCACGCCTCCATGGAGTCTTTCGTCAACGTCCTGGCCGAACCCGGCGTCTTCCAGACGCAGAATTGGATCTCCGCCATCGCGCTCGATGCAGCCGGAAACATAACCGTGGCCGGTGGAACACGCGCCGTCGATTTTCCGACTGCCAATGCGGCGCAGCCCGCCAGCGCCGGACTGTCCGACGCTTTTATCGCGACCATTTCGGCGGACGGCAGCAAGCTGAATGACTCGACGTATTTCGGCGGTTCCCAGGACGACGGCGCGCTGGCGGTGGCGCTGGATTCACAGGGTAACGCGATCTTCGCAGGACAGACTTGGTCAGGCGACTTCCCAGTCCCGGGCGGGGAGCAGTTGCCGTACACTTATGGCAACGCCTTCGTGGTGAGGCTGGCAGCGCCGGGCCCGCCGGTCATCACCTCGGTGCTGAACGGGGCCAGCTTCCTGCCGGCCATCGAAGCCGGTTCCTGGGTGACGATTCAAGGCATCAACCTAGCCAACGCTTACCCGGGGCAAACCTGGACCACCGCAGATTTCGTTGGCAACAACCTACCCACCCAACTTGCAGGCGTAAGCGTCACCATCGATGGCAAACCGGCCTTCGTGGAATACGTTAGTCCTACGCAGATCAATGTGCAGGCGCCTTCGGACATGACGACCGGCACCGTCAACGTAATCGTAACGAATAACGGCCAGATCAGTGCTCCCTCGACTGCGCAATTGCTGGCGGTCGCGCCGGCGTTCTTTACGGCAGGGACGACCGCCAGCGCCTCGATTCTTCCCGGCTACACGCCGGTATCGGCGACCGCCCCCGCGATGCCCGGAGATTTCGTAGTGCTCTGGGGCACTGGATTCGGCACCACCAATCCCCCCACGCTTGCCGGCACGATCGTCAACGGCGCGCCAGTCACGTCGACGATTCCGATCGTCACGATCGGCGGAGTGCAAGTGCCGGTTATCAGTTCGGTCCTCACCACGGGAACGGCCGGCCTCTACCAGATCACGATACAACTCCCCGCCACCGTGCCCACTGGCACGCCAGTGGTACAAGCGTCCATCGGTGCTGTGCAAACGCAATCTGGCGTGACGCTGTTCGTGGGTGCACAATGAAAATTCAATCCAACTCAGGCACGGTTTCTGGGACTTGAATGAGGTTGTAGCCCCAGGATCGCGTTCTGTCAACGGCTAGAAGTGAGCCTGCCGGTAAAGCGGATTCCATTGGCCCCGTGGGCCACACGATTGAGAAGAGTCATCTCGTACTTCTGCCACTCAAGGGTCCCGAAACACCGCGAGGAATCCTCGCCGGATCAGTCCCGATAACTTGGCCGCGGTGCGGTCTCCAGGCCGAAGCTGGCGAGTCTGAAAACAGCAGAGGCACCGGGCGGGCCGAGGAATTCCAGTTTCCAAAAGATTCAAAGGTGGACCTGGTTCCGTTTGAGAGCCTGCTCAAAGTCGTCCCAGATTAGGGGCGGCAAGGTCGCCTCTCCGGCCTTCATGCGATTCATCGCCATCCTTTTCGCTGTGCTCACCAGGGCCTGCAGATCCGCAGGCGAAATGCCCCTTATCCGGCCGAGGATAACCCCGCGGGTAAGAGCGGCGGCAAGCGGGATCGATCCCAGGTATTTGTCGATGAGGCGCAAGTAGCCCTGGTCGTCGGGAACGCCGATTTCGATTTTCTCGGTGAATCTTCCGCCGCGGAGCACTCGCGGATCGATATTGCCGATGTGGTTTGTGGTGCCGACGAGGAATACTTGGTTTCCGGGATCGAGCTGACTCATCAACATCAACGCCTGTTCAACGAATTGGAGCTGGTGGTGTCCCATGAAGTAGCAATTGTCGCCGCGCGGCAGAAGACCGTCCAACTCATCGATGAACAGGATGGAAGGACTATGTTCACGAGCCCGGGCGAAGACCTGCACAAGCCTTTCGGCAGTGGGAACGTCGGCGGGAGCGATCGCGTAAAGGCTGCGACGCGTCTGGGTAGCAATCAGGTATGCGATGGAAGTCTTGCCTGTGCCGGCGGGGCCAACCAGGAGTAATCCTGTTGGAACGGGGACCTTCAGTCTCTCAGCTTCACGAGCATCCATCAGCCGAATCAGATTTCGCAGGTCCCGTTCGACCAGGGCGGGGAGGACGAGGTCGTCCCAATCGACAGGCTTTATCAGCGGCCGATCGGCGCCGCCGCCTTCGTCGAATGCCTGCTCCACGTCCCGCTCTTCGATGGGGCGATTCTCAAGTGCGGCACGCGACGCGGCTCTATTCACTAAACCCGTGAGCTTCGCAGCGCTCCATCCCGGGGTCTTATTCGCAAGGGGCTCAACCGGAAATGGCGTCCACGGCCTTTTCGACAACTGCGCCGTGAGGATGCGTGCCCGCGCGGCCTCATCGGGGAGGTCCACGCGAATCTTCTCGTCGAAGCGCATATCCCTCACGAGTGCCTCGTCCAAGCCCTCGTAGAAGTTCGTTGCTGCCATCAGGATGAAGCCGGTCGCACCGCGATACTGGTCGACGCACTGCATCAACTCTGTGACCACGGAGTTGTAGAGCTTGGCGCCTCCCCCACGGTCGTCGTCTCGGCCCAACTGCTGGCGCTGGGTGCCTATCGAATCGATCTCGTCCAGGAAAAACAACACCGGCCGGTGCGCGTAAGCGCGGGCAAATGTTTCTCGGATATTTGCCTCACTGCTGCCGATCCAGCGTTCAACGAGACTGGTCGGCTTTGCATACCAGTAGTTAATCCCGAACTCACCAGCCGTCGCCTCGGCCAGGAAGGTCTTGCCCGTGCCGCGAGGTCCATACAAGAGAATGCCGTTTTGAACGACTCCGTGCTGTTTGAATCTTTCGGGATGAAGCCGGTTTTGTACGACTGCGCTAATCCGCCGCTTTTGTTCGTCCATGCCGCCGACATCGGCAAACTTTCGCACCGGGACGTTGGACCATCGGGGCTGGCTGTTCTGGCGGTTACTGGAACCCCCTGCGGCAGCTTGAACACCAGGAACCCTGGGCCGATGGCGTATCACGAAGATCAGGCCCCCTGCCGCGACTACCGCAAAAATCAGCCCATACGCCAGTTCAAGCGGGGAAGCGCTGTCGCGGGAGAGCACCATGCCGGTCACGGCGTCTTCGTGGAAGAGGAACTCGTTAATCGAATTGAACCAATGCAGAACGGGGAGCAACGCGATGAAGTAGAGCAACCCGCGGTAGGTCCCCTGCATTCGAGTATGCCAGGTCAGCAGGAGAAGGCCGCTACCGACGGTGAACCAGGCCAGCCACGGGCTGATCTGGAACGCGAAAACTCCGAGAACAAGCAGGATGATTCCGATGGTGAGCTGTTCGCGCGCAAGGCGCCTGACGAGATGCTCCAGGCGTGACGCGAACGACGCAGCAATCCGAGAATCCTGCCTCGGCTGCACGTGCCCCTCCCTTGCGCCCAATCTACCGCAGATTGGGCGCGAGTTAGGATCGCGGCTGGTGTTGTTCGGCACAGTCTCAAATTCGGGGGGTTACTGCTGGCCATTTGGCGCTGTGGTGCCGGCCGTGCGCGTAGCCGCCACATCTTGATACATCCGATTGAGCTCCGCTTTCAGCTCAACCAATTCGCGGAGTTCTTCCGCAGATGGTAGCGGAGACGTGCCGTTCGCAGCGACCTGCGTTGTGTCGTGGGCGCTCGTCGGTGCTGTTCTGGTGGGCGCCTTCTGCCCGCTCCCCTCCAGCAGAACAACGAAGAACCTGGTGTTTCCCGGCACCGAGACTACGATATTTTCGTTGGAAGCAAGGCCCTCAACCTCCTGCTCCCCCGCGAGCCCGGCGTTCGACGCGATGCGCTCGCGCAACAGAATGCTGTTGTCGAGCTGGCCACTTGCGCCTCCCAGGCCACCCGGCCCGCCAACTAGATAAGCCGCCATTGTTCCGACACCGGTCAGGGAGCGTACCAGGATCCGCTTCACTGCGTTACCACCGGAAACAGAACCCTTCAGCGGGCCGTACGCGAGGCTCATCGAGACTGCGTCAATCTTCTCGGTGGTTCCATCCGGCATCTGCAGCGTATGGAAGTGGATCCCAATGTTGCCGTTCCTGTTCGCCTGCTGGAGTTCCCCAAAGGCTTTCGCTCCCGCCGGGATGATGATCTCACCATCCCTCTCATAGTTGTATTCGATGGCGGCAACCACCGGCGCCTTGACGGCCGTGCTGACGGCGGATTGCAGCCGCGCCACTAGCCGGCTGCCATTCGGGAGGAGAGCGGTGGCTCTTCGTTCGAGAAGAGCTGGCTCGGTCGTCATCAATGCGGGCCGAATCACGCTTGCGGAGGCTCCGGAATTGGCGCTAACAAATACCAGCGACGATTTCTTGAGGGCGTCCCCGTCATTATGGGCAGGCACTGGCGCTGCTACCGGGACGCTTGCGACCATTGGCGGAGGTTGTGGAACAGGGTTGCCAGCTTTCGCTTGCCGATACGCCTCCAGAGCCGGGTCCATTGGGGGGATACTGGCGAGAGTATCTCCAGGTTTCGGCTGGGGATGCACGCGTAATCGTCCAGTTGCCTTTACGTCATCTGCGCTGAGTTGATCGCTGTTGCCATCCTGACCGCTCACATCCGCATTCAGCAGCGGCGTCACCGACCCCCGGTTTTCTGCGGCTCCGGCTCTGACGTCCGGCCTGCCGAGACTCGGCTTCGTTCTGTTTCCGGCACGGCCCTTCGTTCCGCTCGAACTTGAGAACATGCCCAGAAATACGAAGATCATGATGATGACAGCGACGGCAAGAAGCAAAAGTCCTTTGCTTCGGTCTACGCTCTTCGCGGTTCGACTTTGCTTTTCCGGCTGAACCCTCTTCCGCCCATCCCGGGCACGCTCGTACGCATCTCGAAGCGAGCCAAAAACGGTTCTCGCTTCTTGCGGTTCGGTCGTCTCGGGTTGTTCTGCTGCACCGGAGGGGATACGCTGTGTTGCGTCCTGATCGGCGCCTTCTGGTAGTCCATCGTTCTTGTTCATTTCCGGTGTCATTCTATTTGGCTCCTTTCTCTCGAAGACTGCTGATTCCGAAACCGATCGGTGCCAGGGCCGGTCGGTCGACGGCTCCGGAATCGGCCATCTGAAGCAATAGGGTTTCGTTGGACTGTTTGAAGCTCGGACGCTGGAAAATCAAGACGCCGTCGGCACGCTCCCCGGGGCCGATCCGGCGCTGGCTCATGCGGAAATCTTCCACCGGCAACTGCTCCGAATTGGACCACACGTAGTGGTGCCCAATCGTCCCCTTCTTCACCTTGCCTCCTAGTTGCACTTGCGGTGGCATCAGCTCGACCGCATGGTTTTGCACGTTCACCACGGAAAACAGCACCACCACTTCTTTGCCCTGATCGATCACCTCGCTGACACCAGCCTTCAGCATCTGTTTGCCTAGAGGGGCGGTCCCCGGCTTCTCGCCGTAGAGGTCCGGTAGAGGGGCCTGCCGCTGTCGCTCCAGCAAAGCATCGAGGCCGAGCCCCCCGTCGTCATTCTGGGTAGTCGGTCGAACACCGACGAGTCCCTCAGTATCCGTCGCGCGGTCACTCCGGCCAGCGTCGAAGGAAGCGGGTTCGACGGTCGATCTATTCTCCCCTTGCGGCGTGCCGGTCTTGGGCTGAGTTGTCGGAGAGAGGATTCCCGGCGGTTCCGCTATCCGGTCAGACGTTGGCAAAGCAACAGTTTGAGCGACTGACACAGAAGGTGCGCTTGGCTCGATGACAAATCTCCCGGCCGGGCGGTATCGCATCATGAAATCAACATCTGGTTGCGTCCCTGCCGCTTCGCCCCGGCTGATCAGCAACAGGTTGGCCTGATAGCCGTGAGCGGTCGAAATGAGGAGGTTCGTCTGCGCCGCCTTTGCGGTAATGGGCTTAACGAAAACGATTTGTGGCTCTCGTTCCGAGTGCTCGGCCGTGAATGAATCGGGATCACCGAGGACAACGGAATTGACCGCGTCCGGCATTCGAATAGCCGTCGCAAATCGCGGTGCCAGATACACCACTGTGACTTGGCCCTCCTGGACTGCTCGACCCGCCACTTGCGGGCGAACGACAGGAACTTGGGCGCCGGCAACTAAACACGCACAGACGCCGCCGATCACTATTCTCAGATTCTTCATGGATGTTCTGCTCCTTTGGTTGCGTACATATCAGTGGTCTTTGCGACCATCTGCCGTTTCTGATAGAACCGTTGGACCGCGTGCACGTAGCGATAGATGTCCGCATCAGC
>Ga0181529_10004246_pt1 | contig 15640 bp, 14 predicted proteins | sample PEATcosm2014_Bin_36_FD_119763 | JGI IMG/M metagenome (GOLD analysis project Ga0181529, IMG submission 119763) | Peatland microbial communities from MTU Mesocosm Facility, Houghton, MI, USA - PEATcosm2014_Bin10_30_metaG | ecosystem: Environmental > Terrestrial > Soil > Wetlands > Peat | place...
TCACAGTGGGCGATAGGGTCTTCTTGCTGGAGACGCCTCTGCGCGGCGATGTCGCGCTCGTCAAGGCCAAAAGGGCGGACAAGTCCGGCAATCTCCAGTACGCCAAGACCGCGCGCAACTTCAACCCCCTCATGGCGAGCGCCTGCGATCTCGTCATCGCCGAGGTCGAGGAGATCGTCGAGATCGGGGAGATCGACCCGGACCAAGTCCACACGCCGTCGATCTTCGTGGACTACCTGGTTCTGGCCGAGGGGCGAACGATATGATCGAGTACGTCGAGAACAAAGAGATCATCGCGAAGCGGATAGCGCGTATCTTCAAGACCGGAGATGTCGTCAACCTCGGCATCGGCCTGCCCACCCTCGTCGCCAACTATGTGCCGAGCGACGTCACCGTGGTTCTCCAGTCGGAGAACGGCATGCTGGGCCTCGGGCCCGCGCCCGAGGCCGGACGCGAGGACAAGGATCTCACCAACGCGGGAGCGGCGCCGGTCACCGTCCTTCCGGGCGGCTGCTTTTTCGACTCGGCGACGAGCTTCGGCATAATTCGCGGGGGGCATGTCGACTATACCGCGCTCGGGGTCCTCGAGGTCGACCAGGAGGGCAACCTCGCCAATTACAAGATCCCAGGCAGGATGGTGCCGGGCATGGGCGGGGCTATGGACCTCGTCGCCGGCTCGCGCGTGGTGATCGCGGCGACGACGCATTTCGAGAAATCGGGCGCCTCGAAGCTAAAGCATCGCTGCTCGCTGCCGCTTACCGCCGCGAGGGAGGTCGACCTCGTCGTGACCGACCTAGGCTATTTCGAGATCCTTGGCGGCAAATTCCGCCTCCTCGAATGGTTCCCTCCGTACGAGCCTGATTGGATAATCGAAAAGACCGAGGCGGAGATCGAGGTGATGAGCACGTGCCGCTGCTGCGACTTCGCCTGACTGCAGGCCGTGGGGCCCGCGCCCGTTCGGGAAACGATTGCCGCCGCGGCGTAAGCCGAGTAAGCTAGTCGCTATGACCGAGGATTTCAGGGGCCTCGCCTCGATCGTGCCCTTCAGATACCTGAAAGCCGCCGAGATCGACTCTCTCGAGGCCGATTCCTCGTTGAGGAACTTCGAGCCGGGCGAGTACCTGATCCGCCAGGGCGACGCCGACTCGCGCGAGGTTTTCGTGCTCGTCGCGGGCTCGGCCGAGTCGGTGGACGAGAGCCGCCAGCCTCCCTTCAGGCTCAACGTCATCGATTCCGGTTCCTACTTCGGGGAGCGCTCCTGCCTCTTCGAGTCGCCCCGGCTCTTCGCGGTGCGCGCCCTGCGCGAGTCGATCTGCGTCGTCATTCCGGGCGATCGCTTCCTCGAACTCCTCGCCTCGTCGCGGCCCTTCGCGCAGGCCTTCGGGACCAAGCTCCGCGAGGGGCTGGGCCTCTTCGACGCCTTCGATCGCTTCAACGCCGAGCTGGCCCGCTCCGTAGGCTTGGGCCACGTCGAGATCCGCCGCCTCGCGGAGCTCTACAAGGTCCTCGGGCCCGCCCTCCATCCCCTGGCCGGCGACGAAACCCGCATCGACTGGGGCGCCCTCGCCTACGCGGTCAGGCGCCTTCCCGAGAACGTCACGCGCACCTTCGTCTTCCTGCTCACCGACAACCTGCCCGCGGTCTACGCCAGGGTCGAGCTCCTCTTCCCATTCGTGCCCACGGAGGCGCGGCACCGCTTCGTCTACGAGATGATGCCGGGCAAGGACATGGTCCTCATCCGAGACGGGCTCTCGGACCTCGCAGACTTCGTCACCTGCCTCTGCGCGTTCGCGGTCGAGGCGCGCAAGATCCGCTATCGACTCAACCACCCGGACCTCATCCGCGAGATCTCGCGGCTGGACTCCGGCGCGCCCCTGGAGGACCTGCCCTTCGACGCCGAGGAGAGGGCGGCTCTTAGGCGGCTCTGGCCGGGCGGAGCCGCTGACCGCGTGCGCGACATCGTGTTCCATCGCCAAGCCTATTCGGTCGACGTTCGCAAGCAGGTCAACAACTACAACGGCCGACTGGCCGAGCTCTGGGCCAGCCAGGTCGGCGAGGCCGCAGAATCGCTCATGGGCTCGAGGCCGAGCGACTTCCCCGAAGAGTTCGAGGTGCACATCGTATCTTCGAACACGCACTCGGTATCAAATTGCCTCAATCCCTTCTTCGCTCGTCGCCGAGGCGATATCTTGGCCTGGGCCGAGGCGGCGGGCCTGAGAGAGGGCGGCTGGGACGTGGACTTCGACGAGGTCTACCATTTGGCGCGGCCCTTCCTGGCGGCCCATCCCGAGGCTAGGCGCGCGCTTGAGGACTCGGAGGCCGAAAGCGGGATCCTGCGCCTGGCCGAGACTGTCACTACCGGGATCCAGGTTCAGCTCGTCGACGTGGAGAAAGTCTGCTCAGGCGGCCCGGCCGATCCGGCTCTCGCGAGGAACCGATGCGGCCCTCCGGCCCTCATCATCAACATCGACTACGCTTTCGGGGAGCAGGCCGAGGAGATCATGCGCACTCTCCTTCTCCTCTTCGGGCGCAACGTGAGGAGCATCAACGTCCTCGGCAAGGCGGGGGCCCTCATGGGAGGCCGGGGAGGCGTGATCGCGCCTACCGCCTTCATCGAGCAGGCCAACGACGCCTTCGAGCCCCTGCCCGGCGAGCCGCCCGAGGCCCTCGAGCGGCTGCGGGACGCGATGCCCGGCCGGAGCGTCCTCTCGGGACCCCTGCTTACGGTAGGAGGCACCCTCCTCCAGAATCGGCCGATGCTACAATTCTACCGGAGGATTTGGGGCTGCGTCGGTCTCGAGATGGAGGGCATCTGGTACCTCCGCGCGGTCCTCGAGGCCGAGGAGCTCGGGGTGCTCAGGCGGGAGGCGAGGCGCAGGTTCCTGTACTACATCAGCGACCTCCCACTCGAGGCTGGAAACAGCCTTTCGGAGCGGCTTTCGCCGATAGAGGGAGTCCCGCCCCTCTATGCGATCACCCGTGAGATGCTCGGCGGTCTCCTCGGCCGTTAGCAGGGCGCCGGCAAAGGCGATTTTGCCCTTATCAACAGCCTGTTGGGGCTCGCCGTTGAGGCCGGACCGGGAAACGCCGATATAATAGGGACATGTTCGAAAGGATCGGCCGGGCCGCGATCGGCGCCGTGGATAGGTTCCTCTACGCCCTCGGCTTCTTCGCCCAGGTGGTCAAGGAGTCCGCACTCCTTTTCAAGCGAAGGCAAGTCGGCTTCGACGTCTTGATCAAGCAGATCCTGTTCACCGGAGTCGAGGCACTGGGAATCGCGGCGGCCATGGCACTGGCGATCGGCGCGGCCATCAACCTCATCGGCTCTTCCCTCCTGGCCGAGTTCGGCCAGGGCAAGCTCATGTATTCCATACTCATCGTGGTGATCTCGCGCGAGCTCGGCCCCCTCCTCACGGCCTTCGTCGTCATCGCGCGCTCCGGCACCGCGATAGCGACCGAGCTCGGAGGCATGGCGGTCGGGCATGAGCTCGAGGCCTATGTCGCCGTCGGGGTCAATCCCGTCTCCTATATCGCCGCCCCTCGCTTCCTCGGCGTCGTCGTGTCCTTGGTCGTCCTCAACATATATTTCAATATCTTCGGCCTCCTAGGCTCCTTCGCCGTCGTGCAAGTCCTCAAGCCGATCGCCTTCGACGTGTACTTCCGCAACCTCTTCGCCGTCCTCACCCCAGGCGACCTTCTCTCGGGCTTCGCCAAGAGCTTCGTCTTCGGCATCATCATCTCGGTCGTCGCTCTCTACCGCGGCTTCGGAGTGGAGCGGTCGGTGACCGAGGTGCCGGTCGCCGGCATCAAGGCCGTGGGATCGAGCTTCATGCTCTGTATCTTCGCGGATATCGTCATGATGGCCATGCAGTATCTGGGCTAGCGGAGTGGAAGGGACATCGCTCGTCGAACTGCGCGGCGTCAGCGTAGTCCGCCAGGGTTACACCGTGCTGCGCGACGTGAACATATCCCTGTCGAGCGGGGAGACTCTTTTCGTGATGGGCGTCGCGGGCTCGGGCAAGTCCATGTTCATCAAGGTCGCGGCCGGAATCACCATCCCCGAGGAAGGCGACATCCTCTACAAGGGCAAGTCACTGGATCGGCTCGCGCCGCGCGAGGAGGCCGCCTTCCGCAAGTCCTCGGGCTTCGTCTTCCAGGACGCGGCTCTCTGGTCCAACATGAGTCTCTTCGAGAACCTGGCCTTGCCCGTGCGGGTCCATGAGCCTCGCCGGGGCAGGGCGGAGGTCGACCGCGCCGTAAGGAGGGCCGCCGAGCTCGTCGGCTACGGCCAGGACCTCGGGGTGCGGCCCGCGGAGCTCTCCTCGGGCGAGCGCAAGCTTATTGGGCTCGCGAGGGCCCTCGTGCTCGATCCCGAGATTCTATTCATGGACGATCCCACGGCGGACCTCGACGAGACCTCCGCCGCGAGAGTCCCGGCCATCCTCGACGAGCTCAAGTCGCGGGGGAGGAGCATGATCATAGCGAGCGCGGTCTCGGAATTGGCCCAACGATGCGCCGACTCGATAGCGGTCCTCGTGGAGGGCGTGATCGCGGCCCGCGGCCCCTACGGCGATGCGATGACCTGGTCGGACGCGCGCGTGCGCGAGGTGACCGGCAGGCTTAAGGCTCGTGACGCCCCAGAACCTGGGTGGCTCAAGGGACTGGCTGGAGCCTGGGTCTCGGCAATGGCCGACGGAGTAGAAATGCCGGATAGCCGGGGCGAGCCGCGCGACGACCTTGCCGGCGGCGGCCTCGCCGGCGGCGAGGGCGGGAAGGACTGACGATGAAATTCAGGATAAGGCACGCCGATAAGATAGTCGGCATCTTCGTGGTCTTGGCGGCCCTCGTCCTCGCGGGAGGCGTCATCCTCCTCGGGGCGAACCAGCGCTGGTTCGCCAAGGACATCCGCTTTGCGGCGCGTTTTCCCTCCGCCGCTGGCGCTTCCCCGGGCACGGCGATCATGCTTAGCGGCTTCCAGGTGGGCAAGGTGGCCAAGGTCACGCTCAACGACCGCAACGAGGTGGACGCCGAGGTCGTCATCTACGACACGTACTACCCGAAAGTGAAAGAATATTCACTTCTCGAGATAGTTACCTCGCCGATCGGGCTGGGTACTCAGATGCTTTTCCACCCGGGCAAGGGAGACAAGCTCATGAGTCCGGGCAGCTTCCTTCCGCTCGCCGATTCCGACGAGGGCAAGGACCTGATCGAGCAGGGGCTCGTCGACATCCCGCCGAAGGACGACACGATCACGCGACTGCTCGCAGGGGTGAATCCCCTCATCGAGAACGCAAACAAGACCATAGTGACTGTGAATCGCACCCTGACCGAGATCAATCGGGCCTTGGCCGGCCAGAGCTCGGGACCGCTCGGGCAGATCGTCGTGAACGCCTCCGACGCGGTCGGGAAGGCCGACTCGCTGGTAGGCGACGTCTCCACGCAGGCCAAAGCCCTCCTGGACAAGGCCAACGCGATTGTCGACTCGGCGAACCAGATCGCGACGAACCTCGAGCAGACGAGCGAGGTCCTGCGCGATCCGACCGGTCTCGTGCCCAAGCTGCTCGGCGCGAAGGGCACCATTCCGGCCTTGCTCGACGACAAGAACGAGCTCTACAACAAGATCAACGCCAGCGTCGAAGGCCTCCAGAACACGCTCAAGAACCTCCAGAGCATCTCGGACCAGCTGAGCGGCGAGGTGCCTTCGATCGCCGTCACTATCGACGAGGGGAGGACCGCCATCAAGCAGGCTCAGGACGTGCTCACCGGACTGAAGAACAACCCCCTGCTCAAAGGCGGGATTCCTGAGCGCACGCCCCAGCAGCCCCTCAGCCAGAGCCTCAGGGAGGACAGTTTCTGATGCGCCGCCTCGATCTCGCCCTCGCGCCCCTCGCCCTCGCCGCGTCCCTCGCGCTCGCCTCGTGCTCCACGGCCCCAAAACCGCCCGAAGGCATCTTCGATCAGCGCAACAAGGCGGCCGAGCTCGCCAAGCTCGGCGACGGCTTTATGGCCAAGGCCCAGTACTCCAAGGCCCTCGAGTACTACGAAGACGCGTTGAAGGCCGACTCGGCGCTCGACGACCTGGAAGGAGTCGCCGCCTCGCACGCTTCGATGGGCAAGGCCTACCTCGCCGCGGGCCAGGCGACGGACGCCGCGAGGGAATACGCGGCCTCGCTCGACTACGCGCGGTTCGCGGCTTCTGGCGCGGCCCAGGCGACGGCCTTGTCCGGGCTCGGCGAGATCGCATACGCGTCTGGCTCGAAGGACGAGGCCCTCGACCGATTCGCGGAGGCCGTGAAGCTCGCGCGCGCGGCGGGCATAGGCGCGGAGCAGGCCCTGGCCGTGGCTCTCCACGACCAGGGCGTCGCGGAACTGGCTCTCGGCAAGCGGGAATTGGGCATGGCGGACCTCCAGGCGGCCGAGGCGATGAACCTAAAGGCCAGGCGCTGGATCGAGCTGGGAGCCAACCGCTACACCCTCGCCTCGGCCCTATCGAGCGCCGGGCGGCCTTCCGAGGCGCTGGCGGCCGCGCTTGGCGCCCTCGACGCGGACAAGCGCGCCGAGAACGCGCGCTCCGTTCCCGCCGACCTGGCGGCGGCCGCGTCGATAAGCGAGAAGCTCGGCAAGGCATCCGATGCCTGGGACTATTGGCGCAGGTCCTTCGACGCCGCGCTTTCCGCCGATGATCCCGCCGCTACGCGCAAGGCTCTATCGGCGCTCGTCCGACTCGCCCTTGGCCTAGGGAAAGATGAGGATGGGAAGCGTTATGCGAGCTTGCTGACCCAGCTGGACCAGGCGGAATCCGCGGCCAAGTGACGGCAGCATCCATGTCGGAAGTACCGCGCGGGGCCGGGGCGACGGGGGGAGCGAGGAACATGAGCATATATGACTGGAAGGACGAGTACTCGATTGGCATCCCGTTCATCGACGGCCAGCATAAGAAGATAATCGACCTGATAGAGGAGCTCATAGAAAGCATCAGGGATTCGCGCGACGACTATATCATCGGCGACGTGCTGAACGATCTCACGGAGTACTCGAAAAGCCACTTCGGCGTCGAGGAGAGGCTTTTGAAAAAGTACGACTATTTCGAGGAGCCTGAGCACGAAGCGCGGCATAGGGAATTCGCCGAGAGGGTCAATGAGTTGAAAAGCGTGCATGGCGCGCACTATCGGGATATTCCGAAGGAAACGCTGAACCTGCTGAAGAGCTGGTTCTTCGAGCACGAATTGACCATGGACGCTTCCTATATCGCCTTTTTCAGGGGAAAGGGCCTGGATAATCAAATACAGAGAGAATTGGCCGAAGGCAAGATCTAGACGGCCGACCGGGAGACCGACGCATCGGACCTGGGTTCTCATCATCGCCCTCGCGGGGCTTGCCCCAAGCGCGGCGTTCACGCTCTCGGGAGAGACAGCGCCCGCCCGCGTCTCTCTAATTACCATCCTTCCCGGGAAGGCCCTGTACTCTTCCTTCGGCCACACGGCGATACGCGTCAGCGACATGGCCGCGGGAATCGATCACATGTATAACTTCGGACTCTCCGAGAAGCCCTTCGACCTGAGCTTCGCATTGAACATGCTGCGGGGGCGGATGGACTTCACTGTAGGAGCCTTGGACAGTTCCTCGACCCTGGATTTCTATCGCGAGGTCGAGAACCGGACTATAGTCGAGCAGGTCTTCGACCTCGATGCGCCTAGCAAGAAACGCCTCATCGCCGCCCTCGAGCGCGCGGCCGGGCCTGGAGAGAGCGACTACAATTACCGCTTCTTCGCCGACAATTGCGCGACGAGGCCCGCGGCGCTCCTCAGGCTAACGGCGGGCGAGGATTCGCCGCCCTTCGCCGCGTATCCCTCCAAGACGATCAGATCCTCCGTCGACGAGGTGCTTGGGAAAAGGGCCTGGCTACGCCTCGCCGTCGATTGCCTCCTGGGGCCGCGCGCCGACCGTCGCATCCCCATGGGGCCGATCTTCCTCCCCGAAGACCTGATGAAGTGGGCGGCTCGGGCCACGATCGGCTCGGTCCACGGGGCTCATGCCCTCGTGAGCGAGACTCGCGTCCTTTACGAGGCGAAGCCGGAGCCGAGGAGGCCGCTCCTTCCCTCGCCCCTCGAGGTCTCCCTCGCGATCCTGGCGATCGCCATCCTGGCCTCCGCCTTCCAGTCTCGGGCGGCGAGGGCCGCTCGCGTCTTCGATCTCGTGCTTTTCTGCTTCGCCGTCCTGCCCTTCATCTCGATCCTGGTTTTCCGCTTCTCGGCCAGGTACGAGGAGGTCGGCGGGAATCTCAACCTGTTGTGGGCCACGCCGGTTCCCCTCGCGGCCTTGGCCCTCTCCCGCGGGGGTCCGCGCCGCGCCACGCCTCGGGCCCTTTTCGCGTTAGCCGCGCTCGCGGCGGCGGCCATTTCCGCGGGCGGGGGGTATGGATGGCAGTCCGTCCCCGCAGAGGTCCGACTTCTGGCCGCGGCGGTTGCCCTGCGGTGCGCCTTCCGTCCCGGATTGCTCGATGCTCATCGCGAGGACTGCGCGCCAGATCAGTCCGGCCCGATAGTCGTGCCCGTGAAGGACGAGAGCTCGAGCATGGAGCGCAAGTTGGCCAGGTCCCGCCCCGCCGCGCAGATTACCGTCAAATGAAGCTCAGCGGCCTTGCGTGTCGCGACCGGGTCGAAGGGAAGGTTCTTTCCAGGGCTCCACTCGTCGCCGACTATCGCCCGAAAGTCGGCCCAGGAGATTGCGTCGATGGGCTTGGCCGAGCTGTCGACCCTGGGATCGGCCGTATAGACCTTGGCGATATTGGAGAGGTTGAGCACTCGATCGGCGCCGAAGCGCTCGGCGAGGAGTACGGCGTCATAGTCCGTCGAGAAGCCGGGCTTCCAGCCAGCGGCGACGAGGACACGTCCCATGAAGATGGAGAGCGAGGTCGGGTCGGTCGCGACGTCCTGGGGGCAGAGCGGCCCTAGCAGCGCCTTCACGAGTTGGGCGTTGAGCCTCGTGGCCATGACTCCGATCCAGTCCTGGGCCTCGTGGTCCTCGGCCCTGCCTCCCGCCTCGCGATAGGCGCGCTGCCAGGCCCGAGCCGGCCCGCCGCCGCCGACGACGAGGATAAGGCGGCGCTCGGCGTCGACGGCGAGATGCTCACGCGCGAGGGCGACGAAGGAAGAGAGGAAGGCGGGGTCAGGCCCCTCGGGAGCGACGATGGAACCTCCAAGCGAGAGTACGGTGGTCATGCGCCAATGATAGCCGCGCCTGGGCAGCGCGTAAAGCGGCTTCGGTCTAGACTCCACCCAGCTTGTCAACATACATTGCGGCATCCGCGGCCTTGAGCATAGACTCGACGTCGCTTCCGTCCTCGGGGTAGATCGCGATGCCGATGCTCACGCCGATCCGCTCCGACGATCCCGAGGGAAGGGCGACCATTTCGCCTAACGCGGCGCGGATCTTGATCGCCACCGCGCGGGCATCCTCGGACCGGGATATCTTCTCCAGCAGGACCGTGAACTCGTCGCCGCCCATGCGCGCGGCCGTGTCGGAATCGCGTATCGCGGCCCTGAGCCGGCGGGCCGTCTCGAAGAGGAGATAGTCGCCGGCGTCGTGCCCATGGCGGTCGTTGATCGCCTTGAAGCCGTCCAGGTCGAGGTAGAGGAGCGCGAAGCGCCTGCCCTCGCGCCGGGCCCTGGAGACCGCGCCCTCCAGCCTATCGAAGAAGAGGGCGCGGTTGGGCAGCGCCGTGAGGGAGTCGTAGTGAGCCAGCCGCTCGAGGCGCTCCTGGAGACGGCGGCGCTCGGTGACGTCCCTAAGCACGGCGACGATGCCCACCGGCTTCCCGGAAGGTCCCGGGACCGGGGCGATCGTGGCTTCCTCGACGATCGATGCCCCGTCGGCGCGCCGGGCCTCTACCTCGCCGCGCCAGCGCTCGCCCCTCGCGGCAGCCGCGAGCGCCGCCTCGGCGTCCGACTCGGAGAGGCCGAACACTGCCCGCCTTGAGCCGATGGCCTCGCCGGCCGGCGAGCCGGAGATCCGCTCGTAGGCAGGGTTGACGTACTCCGCCTTACCGTCGAGCCCGGCGATGACGATGATATCCGAGGCGGATTCGATCGCGACGAGCCGAGCCGAGAGTTCGTCGCTGCGATTGATGTTCCGTATCGCGTAGATGGACAACACGCTCATCAGCGAGATGATCGCGGCGGCCGCGACCGCGTACGACGCCAGCCGTCTATGCCATTGGGACAGGATCGCGGTTTTCCTGGCGGCGACGGCGACGAAGAGCGGGAAGTCCCCGACGCACACGGAATATATGGCGGATCCCGTCTCGGTCCGCATCCGGCGTGGCCGGGCGTCTCCCGCTGCGAGGCCGCGCAGAACGTCGCTTAGCTCCCGGTCGTTCAGCGGCAGGCCTACGGCGCGCGTCATCTCGGGCAGCATGGCGACCAGCCTGCCGCCCGAGTCGGTCACCGCGACGACCAAGCCGTCGCCCAGCTCCAGGCCCGCGAGCTCCTGCTGGACTTTCGAGAGGTCGATCCTGGCGGCGACCAGGGCCACGAGGGCGCCGTTCTTATCCTTGGCCGCCCTGGCCTGGACGAGCGCGGCCCCGTATGGCCCGAACGAGGCCAGCGTCGAACTTTTGAAATAGGTATCTCCCGAGAGTCCCATCGCGTAAGGCTCGCCCGCGGAAGCGCGGTCGATCGGCGGGCTCGAGGCGATGGTCCTTCCCCCGAGGTCGAGCACGGCGAGCGATAGGGCCTGGGGAAGTGTCGCTCGCTTTGAGGCCGCGAGCGCGGAGAGCGCCGCCTCGTCCAGTCGACCGGAGCCGCCCCGCATGTCCGCCACCCTGTCGGCCATGTCACCGAGCACGTAGTCTACCTCTCGGACCGTGCCGTCGAGCTGCTCGGAGATGAGCCTCGCGGTGTTATCCCCGTCTTCGCGTGTCTCGTCGAGGGCCTGCCGCCGCGAGGCCACGAGGTCGAGGGCGAACATCGCGACTATCGCGAGGCCGATAGCCGAGACGATCGCCGCCGTGCGGCGGCGCGCTCCCGCGAGGGAGGCGCTGCTGGGCATCAGAATCCGTCGGGGGAGGCGAAAAAGTCGTCGTCGCTCGAGAAGACGCCCCCATCGGGGTCGCGCTCGATGTAAAGGGCTTCGATGTAGCGATACCGCGCGACCTCGTCCGCGAGTTTCTGGCGATCGGCCTTGACCTGCTTCAGGAAGTCCGCGGCGGTCAAGCCAGGCTTGAGCTGCCGTTTCTCGTCAGGAGTACCGGCTATCGCGTCAGAGATCTCGTCGACCCGATAGTAGATACGCTCGAAGATGAAGAGGACCTTGCGGATATTGAGGAGGTAGCCCGCGATCTCCTTCTTCTCGCGCAGCACCGAGGGATCCATGGGGTCTATCTTGGCTCCAGCGCGGTCCTGGTCCGCCCACTTCTTGGGAGTGGGAGATTTGAGGAAGGGATCAAATGCGGCGGTGAACTCGGCGGAGAGGTCGATGTAGCGCTTGGCGTAGCTGGCGAGCGCGCGGGGAGCGTCGGCCTTGAAGGCCTCGATCTCGTCGGCGATCCATCGCTGGGTATAGTCCTTGACTGAAGCGTCGGCCACCGGGATGAAGCGGAGCTTTTCGCCCGGGCGCTTCTCGAGAACCTTGCCCGCGGGGACCTCGACCTCCTCCTTGCCGTCGTTGACTGCTACCTTGCTCTCGGTGCAGGTGACCAGGGTCGCTTGCGAGGAATCGCCGTCGTCGTTCGCGTTGATGGACACGGCGACCGTGTACTCGGTGCCCCGGACCGCCATGACGGCGCTGCTCGTAACCACGTTGACCGTAGGGCTTCCGGCGATCTTGGTGGCCTTGGAGCCGATGGCGCCGGTCAGGATCTGGACTTGCGTGCGGGGCTCGCCCTTTATGTCGCCGAGATTGATGTAGATCGAGGACCTCGCCTGCACGGTGATGGACCCGTTCATGCCGGTGCTCCGGTCCATTGCGATCACGAGCATCCCGTCCGACTGGGTCTTGATGAGATCGCCGGAGAGGATGGGATCCCCTATGTTCGGCGAGAGGATCGCCCTCCCGTTGCGGCTGATAGAGGCCCCACCCTCTACGTAGTCGATGCTGCCTACTGTCGGCACCGCGAGGGCGAAGGCCGCGATAGCCGATACAAGGAATACTGCGCCGACTGCGAGGCGTTTCACTGCGAGTCCTCCTTGGCAAGGCCCTTGCAGGACCTTGCCACCGTACAGTATATCTCGTCGGCGCGACGCTTGCGAGGGGCTCGCGAAATCCTAGATCTTGAAGCCTATAAACCACTTGGGCCAGACGGTGAAGCCTTCGCCGAATAGTTCGCCGGACCAGGGATTGCCGGCCTTGAGGCCCTCGGGAACGCGGTCCCCCAGGCAGTCCAGGTCGATGTCGGCCTTGAGGCCGCCAACGATCTGGAGCCGCTTGCCGATGGGCAGCCCGAGGGTGAGCCGCGCCGAGGGGTAGGCCCGGATCGAGCGACCGAACGCGCTCCATTCCTTCTCGGCCTTCGCCTTCGGCACCGAACCCGAGTCGAAGGGCAGTGCCCCGATCGGCGTCTCAGCGGAGACGTCGAAGTCGAGGTTGAGCCCCATCAGGCGTGTCCTCGTTCCGAGGCCGAAGCCTCCGACGAAGCTGCTGAAGTCCCGCATCCAGTCGTTCGAAGGAGCCCCGAGGGTCCAGAGCGTGTAGAGCGTCGGCGTTCCCGTCTGCAGGCTCGAGTAGACGTAGCCGGTCGAGCCTTGGTAATCGAGGCCGATTGAGTCTACGCCGTTGCCGGCTATGTTCACCAAGCCGAGCTGCACGCCCTCGATATCGTCCGCGATATTGACGAGGCCCACTTGGACTCCGGCGACATGATCTGCCTTGTTGAGCACGCCTGCGGCCTGGCCGCCCTTGACCGTCCCCGCGACATTGATGACACCCGCGGCCTGGAAGCCGTCGATCTCGCCTGCCAGGTTGAAGACCCCAGCGCCCTGGACGGGGGACCGGACCTTGCCCGCGATGTTGAAGAGACCCGCCGCCTGAGGGCCGTTTACCGTCCCTCTCGTTATATTGAAGACGCCGGCCGCCTGGATGCCCGAGACGCCCTCGTCGGCCAGGTTGAAGACCCCTGCGGCCTGGACGCCCCTGACCTTTCTCGAGATATTGAAGATCCCGGCTCCCGAGGCGCCGCGGACGTCCCTCGAGATCGTGAAGATAGATGCCCCTTCCACTCCGGAAACATCGCGGACAAGGCTGCCGACGACGCCGACGCTGACGGCGCAATCGCGGTAGCCGCGGGGAAAGCAGAGGCCGGGAGCGAGGGACAGGACGAAGGGCGAGAAGCGCGCGCCGTCCGCCCCGGCGGAATCGCCGCCAGGAGCCTGGGCCGGAGTATCGGCATCCGGGGCCTGATTGTCGGCTGCCTGGCCATCTGGCGAGGCGTCGGCGGCCTGATTGTCGGCGGCTGGAGCGTCGGCGGCCTTGGCCGCCTCATCCTTGCCGGGATCGATGAAATGCCAATACTTGGCTCGAGCGGCCTCGAGCACGGACTTGAGACTCGGACCGTCGTCTTCCTGGGCGAAGACGAGGGCGGCCTGTCCGAGAAGCGCCGCAGCGGCGATGGCAGCTACTATACGTTTCATGGTTCTCCCCTTCGGGCGAGATAGTCGTTGCGCCTCCGCAAGCGGGAGCGCGCGATGGCAGCGAATCGCGGAAGACTTGGATCTCGGGCGATGCATACAAGCTGAAACCCCGCGGGACTGTTGATCTGCCACCTCATGGGCGGATATTCTCTGGCAATGGGCCTCCTTACTCCCTTCCGCGAGGCGCGCAGGCGCCGCATCCTCGAGCGATCGCCTATCGACGAGGAGCTCTGGCAGTGGGCGTTGAAGGAACACAAGATCTTCCGCTGGCTAGGCGAGGCCGACCGCCTGAGGCTCCGCGAGCTCTCCACCATCTTTTTGGCCGAGAAGATCTTCGATCCGGTCGGCGGGATCGAGCTCGACGACGAGATCAAGGTCTCGATCGCCGCCCAGGCTTGCCTGCCGCTCCTCGGCCTGGACCTGGACTGGTACTCCGACTGGTCTACCATCATCGTCACTCCCCAAGAGTACGATGTCACGAAGCGGGACGTCGACGAGGCGGGCGTGGTGCACGAGTACGACGACGAGTTCTCGGGCGAGGCCTTCGACCTCGGGCCGGTCGCCCTCTCCCGCGTCGACGTCGAGGCCTCAGGCTGGGGCGATGGCTACAATGTGGTCATCCATGAGATGGCGCACAAGCTCGACGGGCGGGACGGGGCCTTCGACGGCTGCCCCCCCCTTCACAGGGACATGGACCTGGACGAGTGGCGCGAAGCCTTCCGCGAGGCCTTTGAGAACCTCAAGGAGGAGCTCGGCAAGCCGGCGAAGCGGCGCGGCCCCAAGGCCAGGCGGGGCTCGCGCATCGACCCCTATGCCGCCGAGTCGCCGGACGAGTTCTTCGCCGTCGCCTGCGAGTACTTCTTCGAGAGGCCGGCCCTTCTCCTTTCGGAATATCCTGAGGTATTCCGCCAGCTCGCCCTCTTCTTCAGGCGGGATCCTACCGGAAGTTAGCGCTTGCGGCGGGGCGCCGCCGGAACTAGCCTTTCTACCATGACCCTTGATTCCCGCTCCTCGAGGACGCTTCGCCTCGTCTCCCTCTTACTCTCCTTTCTGGCCCTTGGAACCATGTGCCTGCAGCTCCGAGCCTTCGGCACCTCGCCGGAGCTCAAGGATCGGGAGCGGCTTCGGGAATACGCGGCCGCGGTCGAGCTTTTCCTCGAGCTCGGCAGTCCGGGCGACTGGAGCGCCGCCGGAGGCTATCTGTATAAGGGCAAGACGAGACTCGTCGATCGGGAATCGCTCGGCGCGAGAAGCTCCGCGGCCCTGCCTCCCGATTTGGAGGTCCGCTTCGGGACGGGAAGCGAGCCCTCAGAGGGCGCAGTCCTCGCCGTCGGGCCGGGACGAGGGCTCGGCTGGATCGAGGTCGAGCCGGCCCCCGAGGCTCTCGCCATGGAAAGCGAGCGGCTGCTCCTGGTCGCCGTCCTCGGATTGGCCGGAATACTGTTCGCCGCGATCCCTGCCGTCGCGGGGGCTGGTCGCGGCGAAGACAGGACAGGTTCCCGCGCCTGGCGCGCCGCGGAGAGCGACACCTTGACCGGCCTCATGAACCGTCGCGGCATCGAGAAGGCGGTCGCCGACCTTGTGCACAACCACGGCCTAAGCCACGTCGCCGTGCTGGGCCTCGACCGCTTCTCGGCCGTGAACGAGGATCGCGGCAGGGACGAGGGGGACCGGGCGCTCGCCGCGGTGGCGGAAGCGCTAGTCTCTACGGTAAGAGCCGCCGACCTCTGCGGCCGCTGGGGCGGTGACCAGTTCGTCATCGTCTACAGGGGCCTCGCCGAGGAGTACGCCGGGGCCTCGGCCGAGCGGATCCGCTCGGCCCTGGCCAGGCGGCCCCTAGGTCCGGCCTCGGCGCCCTTCCATCTCACGGCCACGATCGGCATCGCGCCTCTGGGCCAAGGAGGCCTGCCCGCCGCCGCCTTGGCTGTCGAGGCGGCCATGCGCGAGGGCAAGCTCTCCGGCGGCGACCGAGTGGTCGTCGTTCCCCCGGCCGATCGGCGAGCGTCCTAGCGGGA
>Ga0181529_10004247_pt1 | contig 15640 bp, 23 predicted proteins | sample PEATcosm2014_Bin_36_FD_119763 | JGI IMG/M metagenome (GOLD analysis project Ga0181529, IMG submission 119763) | Peatland microbial communities from MTU Mesocosm Facility, Houghton, MI, USA - PEATcosm2014_Bin10_30_metaG | ecosystem: Environmental > Terrestrial > Soil > Wetlands > Peat | place...
ACGCGCCCTATCCCCTCTCTGGCAAGGAGATTCGGAGGCGCGGCTCACGCCGCCGCGCCACTCTTTATGTGCGGAGGACCGCCTATCGGCGGTCATGCTTCCGATGAAAGAACGGGCGGATAGGCTTGCGCTACAAGAAAACATGTTGTCATGAAAACATGAAAACACTTGTTTGCCGACGAACGGCTGGTGCAAATCCGCGCTTTACAGGATCGCTTCGATGCCTTTGCGGCGGATGACGTTGAGCATGGCGAGCAGCGCGCCGGTAGGACGCACAGCGCCGCGTTCCAGTTTGGAAACGTGATCGACGGAAAGATTGAGATATTTGGCCAGCACCGCTTGGCTCACATGCGCCTTTTCCCGCAGAGTGCGAATATCACCGCTGGTCAGCGGCAAAATCACATCCTGCACCGCTTCGCGGTTCAGGTCGCGCAGAGTGCGCTTGTAGGTCGCTTCGTCGATCATCCCGAGGGAGTGCAGATCGCCGAAGCTTTCCGCCATTTCGTCAGCGAAGCGCGCTTTTTCGTGCGTGGTCGTCTTTGTCGTGGTCATTGTCGCACCTCCGCTAGTTTTCCGTCCGTAAGCGCCTGTTGAATCACTGGCGGGCTGGCGGTCAGCCAGTACGCCGCGAGTTGCTGCACCGTGCGTAGTTCCTTGGGATCGAGGTTTTCCCGGTCGCTTTTGGCGAAGCCGTAGAGAAAAACCGAAAAATCCCGAGACCGGAACGCAATCAGGACTCGGTAGCCGCCGCGCCGCCCCTGCCCTTGGCGGGCGACACGCTGTTTGATGAGGCCGCCGGTCAGATCGGCATCCACCAAACCATCCGCCGCCCGCTTGATCGCATCGACGAGACTCTTGTCGTCAATGCGTTCATCCCGCGCGAAACGGGCGAATGTCTTGATTTTGTAGATCGGCACTCGTCCCCCTAGTCATAACAACTGTAGTTATAAGGACGGCGGTTTTCAAGGGAAATCGGCGCAAGGAAATTTCGTTTTACGGAGAATCCGGAGGCGCGACAAAGAGCATTGCCTCAAATACGAAAACATGTTTCTATGAAAACACGAAAACATTGTGAAAACACGCAAACGTGAAAACATGAAAACAGTCTCATTTTTGAGCCAAAAGGGCGGCACCGGCAAAACCACGCTTTGCGTGCATTTGGCCGTGGCGGCGGAGCGCGCCGGAAAGTCCGCCGTGATCCTCGACCTCGACCCACAGGCCAGCTCGGCGGCATGGAAGGATAATCGCACCGACGAAGCGCCGGTTACGGTGTCGTTGCAGTTCTCGCGCCTCAGTCAGACCCTGTCCGCGTCGAGCCAGGGCGGCGCAGCGGTCGCGTTCATCGACAGCGCCCCGCACTCCGATCAAGTGGCGATGGCCGCCGCCGAGGTTGCCGACCTGATCCTGATCCCGTGCCGCGCGGGCATCCTCGACATTCGGGCAATCGCCATGACGGCCAAAATTGCCAAGTTGGCCGGAAAGCCCGCTTTCGTGGTGTTGAACGCCCTGCCCGCTCAGGCAACCAGTTTGATTTCCGAGGTCGGAGAAGCCCTCGCCGTTCACGGCCTCGAATTGGCTCCGGTGACGATCCACCAGAGAGCGGCCTACGCCCATTCGCTGATTGACGGACGGGTGGCGATGGAATTTGAGCCAAAGGGCAAGGCCGCCGCCGAAATGACAGAGCTTTACCAGTGGCTTGCCACGAAGGTGAAAATATGACAACATGTTTTCTTGTTTTCACGCCAACAAGAAAACATGAATAGGTGACAACATGGGAAAGCGCCCCAGCCTCGCCGCCAATGTGAAGGCCGCCGCCGGAGAGCCCTCCGTGCTTCCCGTGCCACGGACGACCGAGGCGACGCACGCCGAGCGCGCAGCGCCGTCCGAGGCCAAGCGCAGCGCCAGCAGGGTAGGCCGCAAGGCCATCTATGCGTGGGTCGACCCCGCCGAGCATCGGAAGCTGAAGAAGCTTTCCCTCGATACCGAGCGCAGCATCGACGCCCTCGTGACCGAGGCCGTGCATCTGCTTTTCGAGAAGCACAACGCGGCCTAACGCTTTCATGTTTTCGTGCAAACATGAAAACAGGTTTGCGCGTTGAAAGGCCCAGCGATTCCCTAGGCGCATGGCGGCGAGGCTTGCCATGCGAAAGGCGGCGATGACACGAGTCCGCCTCCGTGATTCACTGCCCGTCCACCACAGAAACGACGGGGCAGGGGCATGAAAATTAGCCGCCGCGCACTCTTGACCAGCATGGCGGCGACGGCCGCCGCCGCGTTTGTTCCCGCACTTCCGGCCGACGCGTCCGCTTTGTCCGCAAGCCCGATTACGCCTGATATTGATGGCGTGATGGTTGCAAATGTTTTGTTGATTGGGACTGTGTATCGTCAAGTGAAGCCGGTCTTTCAGCTTAGCTTTCTTTTGCGTGTTTGCGACGTTCTTGTTAATTCGCTTTGGCAATATGACAACTATAGCTATGAAAATCGGCCGATTATTCGGCACTGTCCGAGCGGCTTTACTTACGCCGCCAGCAGCGAAGGCGTCGGCTTAATCGCCGTGCGGCGGGTTGCGGAGATTTGTTGCCGGAATGAGCAACGCCATACGCATCAAGAGGTTTTTGTCGGTCATGCCGCGCGTTGTCTTGCCGTTCGCGCTTCGCGTATGGAGAGCGTTTTTCACCGCGAGGGGGCGGTCTTTCTGTCTTATCCTGATATTCAAAGCGTTCTGCATTGGCCGACTTGCAATCCTACCGTTGACGCCGCCCCGCCCATTCGCCTTAAGCGCCTCACCGATCCGGCCTTGATAGCAAAGGCCGACTATGCGCCGGAGCCGATCTTAGACGCCATTTAGCGCGCTCCGGCCGATGTTGAGCCGTCGCACATTGCTCGCCAGTCATTACGCGCTTGCCCGTGCGATTCCTCGTCGTTCGCGGCGGCGCGCGACCACGCCGCGCGAGGCGTTTTTTCTGTCCGAGCATCGTTGGGCGGTCGAGGGGCTTTTGGCGGCGGCGAAGGCGAAGGATTTTTCAGCATGGCGATGGAGCGGCGACGAGCAGGAGCGCCCGCTTCGCTCGCGCCTCGCGCGCACGCTGATGAGCTTGCAGACGCTCGACGCGCCGAGCCCGCTTGAGCTGAAACTTCTCGCCGAGATCGACTATTTTTGGCGAGAACTGACGCGCCCGGGTGATCTGCGCAGCGGATAGCCGCCGCTTCGATATGGAAAGGGCCGGTGGAGTCGCGCGACCCACCAGCCCCGTCATCACCTTGCACGGTCATCGCCGTCCCCGGCTGTACCGTGAGCGAATGCTAGTCCCGCAGCGGATTCTCTGACAACGAAAATCCGCGTCCATCATCTTGCTTAGAAATATCCTCGGGGGTGCGGGGGCAGACAGCCCCCGCCTTGACGACAAGGCGCGCGCGTAGCGCGCACCATTTTCAAAAAGACAACAGCGGACAGGGCAGGGCGGAGCGGGAGCATCGTAGGGGCATCGTGCGCCCGGCCGCGTCGCCTATGCGTCAAGGCGCTTCCACCCATAACGCAGAGAAAACGCCTGCCGCCAAGAGGTGGCGGCGATGGCGTTTTCTTGCGTTCCGGGTCCCTGCGAAGCGCCTTGACGCGCGCCGCGCCCGATCGCCCGACACCCCTACGATGCAATTCGGCATCGCGTTTAAGACAGGAGGAAACACCATGAGCGAGAGCAGAAAACCTACGCACCGCGCCTTTGTCGTGAAGAAGTTCAGCGACAAGGACGGCCACGAGAAGACCCGTTGGACGGAGATTGGGAGCGTGTGGACGCACCGCGACGGCAAGGGCTTCGACGTGAGCCTTGAGGCGTTGCCGACCGACGGGCGGATTGTGCTTCGCCTCGATGAGCCGAAGGCGGCGACTTCGAACGGGGGTGCACGATGAGCGCCCCCAAACCGAAGGCGTATCGCGTCCGCTTTCAGGAAATCACCTGTTACGCGCTCGACGTGAAGGCGACATCGGAAAGCGAGGCGATCGACGTGGCGACCGAGAAATTTTACGGCCTCAGCCTCGCCGATCGCGCCGACGCGATCATTGACGGCGGCGACCTCGACTATTTCGAGGCCGAGGAAGGAGGTGCGGTATGAGTGCCTCTAAAACCTATCGCGTCCGCTTTTGCGAATGGCAGACGTTCGCGATCAATATCAGCGCGACGACGCCGGAAGATGCAATCAGGCTGGCGCAGGCTCAACGCAACGATCACGGCACCGAGCCCTTCGAGGAACTCGACGGCGGCTCCGATGGCTGGGACGCCGAGGAAGGGGGTGGGGCGTGAGCGCCTCCCACATCACCCCCGGCCACGTCCGCGCCTTTCAGGCGGTGACGTCGCAGCTTTACGACAACATCGTGTTGTGGAGCTGCACGATCAACGGCGAGGCGGGCGTGGCGATTGTGATGGTGGATCATGCTGGCGAGAACAAGATCGCCGTCATGCCGCTGTTCGTCGCCATCACGCCGGGGATGGATATCCGCTTTCCGGAGGGCGAAAGCGACTCCGGCGGTGGCGGCCCGAAGCGTTCGACCCGTCAGGAGTTTGCCATCAACCGCGACATGATGACTGGTCCCGCGCCGGTAGGATGAGGCAAGCCGAGAACCCCTGTCGGAGATGATCCGGCGGGGGTTTTTGCTGCAAATAGTTCTTGTTGTTTCGGGCAAATCAGTAGCAGGATTCGGCGTAGGCGCTTGCGGCATGTGCTGTGCAAGCCATAACTTGTGTTACGGAAACGACCGCCACGCGGCCGATTTCCTCCACACAAGTTGCCCCCGCCCTGTGCGGGGGCGGCTTGGCAAGGGGGGCATAGCCCCCCGTTGCATCCCTAGCGGCGAGGCCGCGTCCGCCGGCGGCGGACAAGAAGGCGGGGCGGGCGCAGCCCTCCCCAAACCCCACCGAGCCATGCGCAGGAGGCGCAGGGATGACCGGAGACAGCGCGGCAGCACCGAGCACCACCAACCCAGCGGCCGAGGGCGCGGAGGCAGCCCCAGCGCCGGCGCAGGACGTCGCGCAGGGCAAGAGGGGCGCGCCGTGGAGGGGGCGGCGGAAAGTCGCCGACCCCAAGAGCAAGATCGTCCCGATCCGGTTTTCAGCGGAGCAGTACGAGCGGCTTGAGGAGAAGGCGAGCCGCGCGGGGCTGTCGATTGGCACATGGGCGCGGACGATCCTTTTAGGGTCGCCCGGGCCGCGCGCGGTGAAGCGCCCGCCGGTCGAGAAGGCGGAGCTGGCGCGGTTGCTCGGCGCGATCGGCAAGCTCGGCGGAAATGTCAATCAGATTGCCAAGGCGTTGAACGAGGGGCGGGACGCGCCGAGCCTGGCGGAGCTGGCCGAGATGCGCAGCGACATCGCGGAGATGCGGGCGGAGATCATGGTGGCGCTCGGGCGGAGGTCGGAGCCTTGATTATCAAAGGCACTCCCACCTCGGGCGGCCAACGCCTGGTCGATCACATCAACCGGACGGACACGAACGAGCGCGTGGAGCTGAAGGAGGTGCGCGGTACGGCGGCGGAGGACTTCCGCGGCGCGCTCCTCGAGATGGAGGCGGTCGGCTCCGGGAGCCGCACCAAGCGGCCTTTCTATCACGCGTCGATCAACACGCAGGCCGGCGAGCGGTTGACCGACGCGCAGCGGTTCAAGGCGATCGACCGGCTTGAGGATGAGCTGGGCCTCACCGGACAGCCGCGCGTCGTGGTGGTTCACGAGAAGAAAGATCGCCAAGAGAACGATCGCGAGCACTGCCACGTCGTTTGGCTGCGCGTGAACGCGGAGACGATGACGGCGATCCGCGCGGATCACAACTACCGCAAGCACGAGATCGTGGCGCGGGAGCTTGAGCGCGCGTTCGGCCACGAGCGCGTGCAAGGTGCGCATATCGAGCGCGACGGCAAGCCGCGGCCGGAGCGCACGCCGAGTCACGCCGAGATGCAGCAGGCCGAGCGGACGAAGATCACGCCAGAGGCGGCGCGCAAGCATCTGACGGCGCTCTGGCGCGGCGCGAAGACCGGCAAGGAGTTCGAGGCGGCACTTTCGGAATCCGGTTGGCTTCTGGCGCGCGGCGATCGGCGGGATTTTGTCGTCATCGACCCGAGGGGCGGGACGCACAGCCTCGCGCGACGCATCGAGGGCGCGAAGATCAAGGACGTGCGCGAGCGGCTCGCTCACATCGACATGAAGACGTTGCCGAGCGTGGCGGAGGGCAGGGCGGCGCAATACGCACGTTACGGCAAGCCCGAACCTGTCAGAGCCCCGCGCCGGCCGGCACGGAGCACGCAGCGCGCGCGATCACGACCAGGCGCGCCGATGCAGCCGATCCGCGTCATCGGCGGCGTTGCGCGCCCGGCGGCGGGCGCAGCCGGTGGAGTCGCCAAGGCCGCGGGCAAAGCGCTTGAGGGCGTGGCGAGCGCGTTTGAAAGCCTGTTCGGCGGCGCGCCCGCCAAGCCGCGGGACGACGACAAGAGGCCGCTCGACGCCGGCCCCGCGCCGCGCCAGCCGGAGATCGACGAGGCGCGCCAGCACGAGCAAGATCAACAATCGGCGCGGCGCGCGAAGTATGTGCAGAAATTCTCGCGCGAAGTGCCGGACGAAACCGCGCCGTCGGCCGAGATTGAACACGACAAGAAGGGCCGCGAGCGAACGCGGGGGGAATAGGCCGACCGGCGCGGGGGCGACGCCGGACATGGGGAGGAAGCCCCGCGCATCGATCGCCGGGGCGACGCGCGACGCGCCGCAGCCGTCATTCAGGGTGGCGGCGCGTAACGTCACGAAGAGACACGCGCCGAGGCCACGGCGTCACAGGAAGGCGCGGCGCGGCGGGGGGCAGGGCGCGCGGAGGTTCACGACCGGCGCGCTCGCCGAGGATTATCTCCGGCTCTGCCGCGATCCCATGCGGGATTTGCAGCGCTGGATGGACGAGGACAAGAAACGAGGAAGGGCGGGGCGCAGCGCTCAGCTCATAACGGGAAGGGGGGAGAATGCAGCCAAGGACACCACACGAGCCGAAAATTATCTGGTCGACGCCCAAGGGCTATGCCGCCAGCCATTGCATGAACTGCAAGGCCGGATGGACGCGCACGGGCACGAATGGCGGCGTTCTGACGGTCTGTCTGCTCGACCGCGAGCCGGTGTTGCCGGAGATGACGGACTGCGACCGGCACGAGCCGAAGGGCGAGCCGGAGACGGCGTAAGCCGCTCGATCAGCGACGCCGCGCCGGATGCGTCGTTCGCGTTCAGGGGCGAGCTTGCCGCCGTCAGCGGGTACTACGCCGCGAAGATCGCCGCCGTTCGAAGGGGACTCAAACCGTCCGACATCGCCGCCGTCGTGCGCGCGATCCAGAATGAGCAGACCTTGGCCGTGCGCGCCGTGTTGGATCGTTGGGGCGCGGCGTCGCGCGCGGCGATCGAGAAGCGGCAAGCGAAATCGGCATCCTTCCCGCACGAGGCGCGCGCGCCGATGCGCCCCTTGGCGGGGCGGCAGCCGTCGTGAGCTGAAACAACAGTACATACGTGTTGAATTATTCGTCAGCTCTGGCAATCTAGGCGCACTCGGCTTCCGACTTTGCGGGAGCGAGCCGGAGGAGCATGGCGCGTCGCTTTTTCATCCAAGGACTTCTGTCGATTGCCCTCGCTCTAGGCTTGTTTGCAAGCCATCCTGTTTTCGCCGCCTGCGCCAGCCCGTACGGTGTGTCCGGCAACACCATGATCGGCACCGGCGGCACGTTGTACACGTGCGACGGCACGAACTGGAATGCGGCGGCCTCGCTTCCCTCGCTGGCCTCGACCGACGTGTGGGTCGGCAACACATTGAACGTGGCGACAGCGACGGCCACGACCGGCACCGGCAACGTCGTTATGTCCGCTTCGCCGACGCTGACCGGCACCGTCACCGGCGCGGCGTCGAACTGGAGCGGCCACGTCGGGATTGGCATGTCGCCGGGCGAGCCGCTGGACGTTACTGGCGTCATACGCGGCAATGCCGAAATTATTTCTTCTGCGCTCGGAACCGCGGGCAATATCCGCATGATTTCCGGTAATTATGGCGCTTTCTTCCGCAATGATGGCAGCAACACTTATTTTCTCTTGACCAATTCTGGTGATCAATATGGTTCGTGGAATGGCCTGCGCCCGTTCTACGTCAATGACTCAACCGGCGTTGTATATATGGCTAATGGACTTGATATCACAGGCGGTGTCCTTACGTTCCCTGACGGCACGACGCAAACGACGGCGGCGTCACCGGGCACAGCTTTTTATCAATGTCCTACTATCACCGGCTGTGGTAGCATCACCTGTAATGGACAATACACGACTTCAGCAACGTGCGCTTACGGCGTTCAGTGTGGGTTTAGCTGCTGTAATATGTACAGCACGTCATGCTCATACCTCGGTCATTTCATGCCGTGATTGAACCGTCTAAGTTCAGAAGATACACAACGCCGCGAACGACAACGAAGTCGCCGAGATCGAGCAACTCAAAGCCGCCCGCCGGTGACCCGCTAAGCGCCGGATCATCAGCCCTCGTAATACGGATTCCGCGCCGCGCGCTTGGCCGCTTGCTCGATTTTCCAGTAGGGCGGCGCGAAGAAGCGGACGCCGTTCGCCATGCCCGCGAGCCAGAGCAGGCCGGTTCCCTCGGCGAAGCCCATCAGCTCTTGCGGCAGATAGAGCGCGCGGCCGACCTGGCTCCAGCCCATGCTTTCGCTCACGTGGCCTTTCTCGGCGGAGCGGCTTTCGCTCATTGATGGCGCGAGCAAGGTGGTCTGTCCCGCGCGGCGCGACATCCAGTCCGCCGTCGTTAGGTCATTGGGAGTGAACCCCTGCACCACGCCCGCATTAGCGAGGAAGGACTCCCAGCGCTCCTTATAGAGCGCCTTGAGCTGCGCGAGGTCTTGGCAGATTCCGGCGATCTGCACTTTGTAGCCGCGCACGAGGCCGAAGGCGTCTTCGAGCGGCGCGAGATGGCCGAGGGCGGGCATTTCGTCGATCAGGAGCAAGGTGCGCAGGCCGCCGGGCCGATAGAGCGCGCGTAAGGCCGAGACGACCACCAGGCGCAACCATACCGAATGCGTCCGCATGCGCTCGGCCGGCAGGATCACATAAACCGTCGTCGGCTTCTCTTTTAGCTTCCGAAAATCCACCCCCGGCTTTTTGAGATCCTCGCGCATCGGCGGCGAGAGAATCCAACGGGTTTGTGTGTCGGCGGTCGAGCGGACGCTCGCCAGCTCGCTCGATTGCTCGGTGAAGCGCGCGGCGAGGCTGGCAATCTCATAGCCGCCGTCCGCCACCATGTCGGCGGCGGTCAGGCGCAGGCCGCGCACGAGGTGGTCGTGTTGTTTCCCGTGCGCGTCCAGCATACGCTCGTATTCGTCCGCTTCGGTCAGCAGCGCGCGGACGTTTTCAAGGTTCGCGTCCGCGCCGCGGCGCAGCTTCTCCCACATGATGAGGGCGACGATCAGCCCTTGCGCGGACTCGCCCCAATGCGGGTCCTTGCCTTCGATCCGGATCAGGGCTTCGCCGAGCGCCGCAGCGTCGTCGTAGAAATTCGGGGACTTCGGATCGAGCGAGGCGAGCGGATTGAAGCCCGCCGAGCCGAGCCCCAGCACGTCGAAGGGATTGAGCATCACCACGTCGCCGACCGTGCGGCGATAATCCGCCGTGACGGCGGCCAGCTCGCCCTTCGGATCGACAACGACGACGGAGCGATCCTTGATCGACAGCAGATTGGGGATCAGAAACCGCGTGCCCTTGCCGGTTCCGTTCGGCCCGAACAGGAGGGCGTGGCGCTCACCTTCATAGACGATCTTCTCGCCGACATGGTGCGTGGCGTCGTCGTAATGCCGACCGAGGATAATTCCGTTTCTGTCGTCGCTCATGGCGTCCCCTCAGTCCGGAAATGTCGCGTCGTGCATCGGCGCGGTTTTCGTGTCGCCGCGCGCGGCGGCGTGCGCCTCATGCTCGGAGGCTGGCGCGGCGGCGCCGTGAACGCGGGTGTTGTGCGGCGCCGGATGGACGTGCCCGGGAAAGCCGACCACGAGGAAGGCCGCGCCGACGAACAGCGCGACCGCGAACTCCCACGGCGTGAAGAAACCCCGATCGATTAGCGCCGTGGCGGCCACGGCCGCCGCGACGCCCAGAGCCGCAAGAAGCAGCGCGCCGGTGGCGTCGAGGCCGCGCATTACGGCGCGCAGTCCCTATTGTACTCGGCGTTGGCCTTGCCCCATTGGTCCGGCGACAGGGTGTTAGCGATCATGGCCATGCGCGCGCTGCACGCCTCGGCCTTCGTCTTTGCCGCCATGCTTTGCAGTTGGCTGAATTCCAGCGAGACGACATAGGCCAGCACCGCGATGACCGCCGCTTTCAAGACCAGAGTCACGGCGGCTCCGAGGCGAGCCGCCGCCGATGCTTCGCCGTCAAGGAGATGCGCGAGATCGGCCTTGAGCCCCGGAATGATGTTGCGCGCGTGCGCCGCCACCGCGCCGAGGTTGTTCAGAACGCCGGTCACGACGCCCGAGCCGAGCCCCGCCGATGACGACGCCCCGGTTTCGCGCGCGATCAGGATTTGGCTGATTTCAGGGTCGGAGAAGCCGTCCTTACGCAATCGCGCCCGCTCGGTTTCAAGGGCGCTCGGCTTCGGCGCTTCCTTTGCTTCCGTCGCCTTGGCCGCTTCCGCCTTGCTCGCCTCGATAATTTGGCTTCGCAAGGTTGAAGCGAGCGAGGGGCGCGCCGCTTGCCGTGCACGCGATTCCGGCGCGCCGCGCGGCGTCCGCTTGCTCGCCGTTCCCGCCAGATACACCGCGAGCAGACCGGCGGCGATCGCGCCGTCCTGCCATAGGTCGTAACGCGCGATGTGCGGATTTTGCGACGCCCAGAAGGCACCGGCGGCGACGCTCGCCGAGAGCGTCGCCAAAGCGACCTTGAGGCCATAGCCGCGCGGCGCGTCCGCTCTGTCGATCGTGTTGGATTGCGTCATGACGGAGTCTCCCTTAGCGACCAAACAGCCGAATGCGGCCGAATCCGCGGGCGAGGCCGAAGCCGCCACGCGGGAACCCGCCGGCGAAGCGTTGGATTGGGAAGCCGCCGCGCATCATCGGCGCGAAGGCGCGCATCGGCCGCATCATCGGCGCGATTTGCCGCTCGACCCGCACGACATCGCGGGCCGCGGCCAGCGCGGAATTCTGGCGCGGCATGACCACAAGCGGGGCAACAGCCGCGACCAGCGGCGCGACGAACGCCACAGGGTTCGCCGGCGCAGGGACGACGATCCGCGGCGGCGCAACCCGAGCCGGTGTCGCCGGCGGCTCGGCTTCGACGACCGGCGGCGCTGGCGGAACCACGGGTGTCGCCGGCACTACGCGTTGAGGCGCGGCAGCGACGATCGGTTGCGCCGCGTTGCCGTTCATCAGCGACGCGGCCAGCGGCAAGGCCGCATAGGTCGCCAGCGCCGCGGCGGCGACGATGACGACCGGCGGGATGCTCTTGAGCCTTTCGAGAATCGTGGGGCGCGGTTGCCAAACGACGACCGCGCGTGAGGACGTGGTGTCGGTGCTAACGGACATGGGGATTGTCCTTTCTCGGGAAGGCGCGCGGCTCCGCGTGCGCGCGCAAGCGGCTTTCGGCGCGCACGCGTTGCTCGGGCTGTGTGGGGGAAGGAGAGGTTTTGGGCGGTATCGCGCTCAGGGCAGCTTTGACGGCCAGATTGATGGCCGTCTCAACCAAGAACCGTTCTTGTGGCGTCATGGCCGTGGTTCCGGCGCGGCGGGTGTGCCGCTCCGGCGACGTGTATCAGCTTTCGGAGTATATGAATAGAGCTAGCTCTATGCGATATTTTACCCCAAGGTTGCGCGCTTGGGTCGTGTGTGCGGCCCTGTTATCAAGCGCAACCCTTCCGCGTCGCCCATGTCCCGCCGTCTTCCTTCGCGCGCGCTTATGTAGGTTTCAACCGCCGCCATAAGTTTCGGATCAATCTTCCGCACCGCGTCTTTTTGTATTGTCCCGTCGGCGCTGATAGCTTCAGCGTAAACGCGCTTGAGAAACGCTGGAGAGCTTAAATCTTTTAGCTCTGCATACTTTCCGCGCTCATCCCACTTTGGACGCAAAGCAGCCCCAACGAGCGCCTTAGCCTCAGATTCTAGTTTTTCGGCGACCTCGCGGTGCATATACGCGGGAACGCCCCAGTCATTTAGAAGTTTTGTCAGAGGCCCTTTCACGAGCCCTTCATCTTTCCACACCGAAAGTTCGAAGTCAGATAACGCTAACAGATCGAGATGAGCATTACCTACTTGGCGTCCGTATAGATATTGCAAATTAACGTATATTACGTCAAGACATTCCCCTATTTGCTCGTTAATATACATCTCGTCGCCAAATAAACGCTTTTTATATTTCATGTATATATGATCGTTGAATGTATAGAATGCATCTTGAAAATAGTCTGCCCTAACAAGTCCATATATTTGAAACAATTCATCGATAACAGAATAATGAACGCCAAGAGTGGGGTTTTTTAGGCGATAAATTGTCGTGCTGATCACATGTTTATTTTCGACGTATTCACGCGACTCGTCTTCGTATTGGACGCTTGTAAATTCGTCCGCGAATTCTGGGATTTCAACATCACCATTGTCGAGCTGTGGTCTATCGCTTCGCTGTTCTTCCTCGCTCGGAATTTCCTCAGCGGGATCAACCTGTCCGGGTATCGCTGCGTCAACAGACTCATCGATCGGGTTGCCCGGCCGAAGTTTCTGGCCTCCTGCGAACGGGTGTTCGCGGATTTGGACTGCGCTGCGATTTGGTCGTTTGCTCATAGGTTCGCCGTGCGGGTGTGAACTTAAAGATATTACACTTTCGACGCTAAAGCACGGAGCGGGGGTCAGTGATGTTGTGCGCCCCCTGCGGGGTCGGGCTCTAGGCGCAAGCGCCCCGCGCCGCCGGCGTCGCGGCCAGCCGGTGACGATCCCACACGCGCATCATGAGGCCGCAGACGCGGCCTTTGCTTAGGGGCTCTGCCCCTCGGCGCGCCGCAAGGACAATCAGCGGAGCCGTGGCTCGCGCTACGCGCTGCGCCCGCACCACCTCCGCAGATTCTCCTTGCGGCTTGCACTCCCCGTTCTCGGCGAAGGCCAAGGTTGCATCAGCCGATGCAACCCAAGGCCAACAAAGAGAAAGGGAAACGACCATGACGACGACGAAAACACTGACCAAGACCGACCTGGCGCAGTTCACGGGCAGCGAGACGTGGTGGAGACACGCCCTTGTGCGGGACGTGCTGTTTACCGACGGGGCGAAGCATGTCGCCGACGCCGGCGGCGCTTATTGGCTGCTCGACGAAATCGCGCTCGCGCAGCGCTACAAGCCGTGCGTCGCCGCGGAGGAATTTCAGGTCTGGACGTTGAAGGTGAAGGACGCGAAGGCGACGCTCACCTGCGACGACGGCGACGGCAACGCCGTCTATGCGAAGCGGATTCCGTTCACGGATTTTCCGCTCGACGAGATCAGCCTCTTTTTTTGCAACAAGACCATCCTGTTGCCGAGCGAGTATTGACCGAGGCAGAGGCCGCGCCGCCGAGGCGCGGCCTCTTTATCAACCGTCCAGAGCTTTTGAAATGCGGTTTTGAAGCCCCTTGAGGGCCGAACGCGGCAAAGTGACCTCGAAACCTTGCGTCTGATTCACAATGGTCAGCATCGCCGCTCGTCCGTCCGTTGTTAGGTGAACATCAATTTGCTCTGCGTTGAACACCTTGTAATTCAGGAGAGCCTTTGCGAGTGCCAGTTTGTCGGCGGGCACAATCGACATCAGAGGCGCTTCAAATTCAGGTGGCAGAACAAACCACGTCGCAATTCCCCTCGATTGGGGATTTCCGGCGGGGCGTTCGTCTGTCCCGTTCCAACGCGCGGCGAGTCTTCGCTCACCGTCCCACTCTCCTACGGCCAGCGACCATCGGCCTTCGTTCTCATCGCTCGCGCCTTGATCGACAAGAACTTGGATCAACGTCCAAGACTCGCGCGGCGATTTGCACTGATCGGCTCTGATATATGTCATGGTGTATTCCTCGGTTAGCTGTTATAATGCCGATACACCAAGCGAGACACCAGCGCAAGCACCAAGGCAATCGCAGTCGTCGCTCGCCGAGGCGCTCGCGGTGATGGTGCAAAAATCAAGATTTATGAACCAAGGAGCATCGGACCCGATGTGATGACCGGGTCCGATCCCTTCGTCAGGGCTGAATGTTTTCCAGATCTTCGAGCAGGCTGGGACGCGTCGGGGTCCAGCCAAGCGCCTGCCTGGTATGGGAGCTGGAGGAGGGTTGGTCGGCCAGGAAGATGGGGGCGAATGCGCCGAAAACCTCGCTGGCCACTGACTTCACGGGCAAGCTTAGGCGCCGCCCAATGACGGCCGCGATGTCGCTAACCCTATCGCCCTCATCAGCGACCGCGTGCCAGGAGGTACCGCCCTCCGCGTGCTCTAGCGCAATTCGAAACAGAGCTGCCGCATCGAGCGCGTGCACGGCAGGCCAGCGCTGCGCTCCGTCGCCTGGATAGCCGGCAACGCCACTCTTCCGAGCGATATTGGTCAGCACTCCTGCAAAGCCGCCCGTACCGTTATTATGCACCGTGCGGGGAAGGCGCACAGCCGAACTTCGAACGCCGCGCGAGGCGAGGCCAAGAGCCGCTGTGACCGCGCGGCCACGACCGGCCACAGGCCCTTCGGTCGATGCAGGATCGGCCTCGGTCGAGGCGCGACCCGGCGTGCTGGGTGTGCCGGATACCATAACCAGCGGGCGATCGCTGCCGATAAGGGTCTCGCCCAAAGTTGCAAGGGCCGCAGTTTCCTCCGCGATCGCCTTTGCCAGGGCGTCGGGACTGCTGAAGCCATTGGCGAACGCCAGGTGGATCACTCCGTCGGAATCTTTGGCACCGGCACGAAGGGTATCGAGGTCGGCCAATGCGCCACGTAGAACCTCGGCGCCAGCGGTCTTAGCGGCCTGCGCTGACGCATCCGAGCGGGTGAGTGCCAAAACCTTATGACCATGGCCCATGAGTTCGGCGACGACGGCAGAGCCGATGAGACCGGTTGCACCGGTGACGAGAACGCGCATGGCAAAACCCTTCGTTAAATGTCACAACATGACATATAACGGTAATGACAGTTTCTGACAATACCTTTATATTGCCGGCATGCCGCTGAACAAAGAACACGCCCGCAGACGCCTGATACAGGCAGCGCTTGAGCTGTTTGCCGAGAATGGCTTCGATCGCACGACAACAGCCCAGATCGCAGCGCGTGCCGGCGTGACAGATCGCACCTTCTTTCGCCATTTCCCCGACAAGCGAGAGGTGCTTTTCGATGGCCAGATGATCCTCGGAGAGGCGCTGTCGAAAGTGATCGCGGAGGCGCAGCCGGATCTGCCACCGATCGAAATGCTTCAGCACGCATTCGCGTCCGTCGCCGACAAGATCGAACAAAACCGCCAGATCTCCGAACCCCGTCGTCACATTATTTCCGCTACGCCCGCCCTGCAGGAACGCGAAGTCGCCAAGCATGCCGCGCTTGTCAATGTGGTCGCTACGGCATTGCGGAAGCGAGGCATCGAAACCCGTCGTGCCGAGCTGGCTGCCCAAACGGGGTTAGC
>Ga0181529_10004249_pt1 | contig 15638 bp, 10 predicted proteins | sample PEATcosm2014_Bin_36_FD_119763 | JGI IMG/M metagenome (GOLD analysis project Ga0181529, IMG submission 119763) | Peatland microbial communities from MTU Mesocosm Facility, Houghton, MI, USA - PEATcosm2014_Bin10_30_metaG | ecosystem: Environmental > Terrestrial > Soil > Wetlands > Peat | place...
AATCGGGTTCATGGCCACTGACGAGGTGTCCTTGAACGGATCGCCAACGGTGTCTCCGATCACGGTCGCGTCGTGCAGAGGCGTTCCCTTTTGTTTCAGGTCGACCTCTACGATTTTCTTCGCGTTGTCCCATGCGCCACCAGCATTGGCCATGAAGATGGCCTCGTACAGACCGAAGATCGCAATTGAGAACAGGTAGCCGATAAACAGGAACGGCTCCATGAATGCGAACGCGAGCGTAGCGAAAAAGACGGCCAGAAAGATGTTGAACATTCCCTTCTGGGCGTACTTGGTGCAGATTTCAACCACCTTCTTCGAATCGGCGACTGAAGCCTTCTCCGCACCTTCCAGATGGATGTTGGCCTTGATGAACTCGACCGCGCGGTAAGCGCCGGTCGAAACCGCCTGCGTGGAAGCGCCTGCGAACCAGAAGATGACTGCTCCGCCCGAGATCAACCCGAGCATGAACGGCGCGTGCAATAGAGAAAGGTTCTGGACGTTAACCGTCAGTCCGTGGGTCAGCGCCATGATGATCGAAAACGTCATCGTGGTTGCGCCCACCACGGCGGTGCCGATGAGTACCGGCTTGGCCGTCGCCTTGAAAGTGTTGCCGGCTCCATCGTTGGCTTCGAGCAAGTATTTTGCACGCTCGAACCTCGGTTCGATACCGTAGTTCTTTTTCAACTCGGCTTCAATGCCGGGAACATTTTCGATCAGCGAGAGTTCATAGACCGACTGCGCATTGTCGGTAACGGGCCCGTAGGAATCGACGGCGATCGTCACCGGACCCATGCCGAGGAAGCCAAAGGCTACAAGGCCAAAGGCGAAGACGGCTGGAGCCAGCATCATTCCGGCCGGATTGGTCTGCAAATCCGGTATGCCCAGACTGAAGTAATAGCCCATTCCCATGAGGGCGACCATGCTCAATCCCAGCCAGTACGCCGAGAAATTGCCGGCCACGAAGCCGGATAAGATGCCCAGGGAAGCTCCGCCTTCCTGCGCCGATTTGACCACTTCTTTCACGTGGCCCGATTTGGTTGAAGTGAAAACCTTCACCAATTCGGGGATGACGGCGCCCGCAAGGGTTCCACACGAAATGATCGAGGCCAGCTTCCACCATAGTGTTCCGTCACCGAGAGTGGGAATCATCAGGTACGAGACGATGTAGGTGAGGATGATGGAGGTGATAGACGTAATCCATACCAGCGAGGTCAGCGGGGCTTCAAAGTCCATTTCTTCTGAATTCCCGTATTTCGCCTTGGCGATCGCGCCATTCAAGAAGTACGCAGCCGAACTCGAGACCAGCATAGCCACGCGCATCACGAAGATCCACACCAAAAGCTGTACTTGCGTCGTGGGGTTCGGCACCGCCAGCAGGATGAACGTGATCAGGGCCACGCCGGTGACGCCGTAGGTTTCAAAACCGTCGGCACTCGGGCCAACCGAGTCGCCCGCATTGTCACCCGTGCAATCTGCAATGACGCCCGGGTTGCGCGCATCGTCTTCCTTGATCTTGAAGACGATCTTCATCAGGTCGGCGCCAATGTCGGCGATCTTGGTGAAGATGCCGCCGGCAATACGCAGGGCCGCGGCGCCCAGGCTTTCGCCAATCGCGAAGCCAATAAAACAGGGACCCGCATAACTGGCCGGGACGAACAAAAGAATAAACAGCATGATCAACAGCTCGACGGAGATCAGCAACATGCCGATGCTCATGCCAGCCTTCAGAGGAATCGCAAAGCATGGATACGGTTTGCCGCGTAACGCGGCGAATGCTGTCCGCGAGTTCGCAAATGTGTTCACGCGAATGCCGAACCACGCCACTCCGTAGCTACCTGCGATACCGACGAGCGAAAACAATAAGATTATCGGCAGCGTAACCGCAACAGACTTGCCTGGGACCGGAGCCAGCCAGCCGAAATACAACGAGATGACGACTGCAATGAATCCCCAGAGTAGAAGGATGAACTTGCCCTGCGTCACCAGATACGTTTTGCAGGTCTCATAGATCAAGTCGGAAATTTCCAGCATCGTGCGATGCACTGGCAAATTCTTCAACTGGACATAAATCGCCAGGCCGAACAACAGGCCGCCGACGCAGAACAACAAGCCGATGGTCAGAAGGGCATGCCCATTCAAACCGAAAAAATGGTCGAAAATCACGCTCTTCAAATCCGGCAGTGTCAGGTTGGCTTCGCCACCGCCGGCGTGATCCGCCTGGGCGTGCGCGAATGTGGGAAGCAGCAGGCCCATGAGAACCGCTGCGGTCCTCGACTGCCGCTTCAGGAAGGCTCCTGTGCCTCCCGTGATGGCCGCGGACACCTTTTGTAAATCCGCCAAACCCATGTGCGATGCAATGACCTGGCGCGCAAACCGTAACGCGACAAAAAGCGAAACCAAGCTCACGCTGAGAATGAAATAGACACTACCCTGTACCGTCACATACCCTCCATCCATAATGTTTTGAAGCCGCAAGAACCACGGCCCCGGATCGACCTCACGAACACGCCGGGGAATTGCCACGGGAAGGCTATCATCCGGATACACGGCTGTCGAGTGACTGCTGTCACGAGAGAAACTGGGAACAAGGGACCGAGGGAACAAGGGACCAAAATGGCACGGAGCAAGAGAGCAAGTCGACAAGTCAGCGGGCCCGCGGGTCCGCGGGTCGGCCAAGTTGGCACATGTTTTGGCCTCTTGTACCCTGTCTTTACTCGATCGGGATGTTGATCTTGTCGCCGGGCAGCGCAATCTTCAGGTTTTGATCGCCGGGGTCGCGCACTTGGCCGTGGGGCAGCGGATGTAGCTTGAAGAGCACCAGAACGCTGCGGTCCGGATCGTCGAAGGCGGGGAAGCTAGCCACCTGCTCCAGCGAGTAAATGTTATGCAGGTCCTCAAGTGTTCCGGGATCGAGGTCGTCCCACGTGGCGTACCAGCCCGGCTGATAAGCGGCGAGCTTGGGTGCAAGGTCCTCAGTGCCGAAGTCGTCGCACAAGCTGGGGATGTGGGTCAACAGCGTAATCTCATCGCCGCTGATCGAAGCCAGCAGCGGCTTGCCATTAGGATGACTATCCATATATAGCGCCAGTTGCGAGGTGGCATTTACCCACGTGTATTCGGGATGATCGGCGTAGCGAATGGTTTGCGCTCCATGCACTGCGGCTGCCGCCGCGGCGAACACTACGACGGTCCAGCCCAATCCACGCGTCAAATTGGGCCGGCCCGACGAGTTTGGCTGGCCAGCCTGATTCAGCAGTGTCTCAGCTCCCCGCACCACCGCGAAGAAGCAGAAAAACGCCGGTACTGCGAAATAACGCGGCTGGGGATGATTCTGCAGGGTCATAAACAGCACATATCCTGCGACGGCCCACAACGACGCGCCAAACAAGGGATCCCGCCACAGTTTCCGCCCCCACGCGCTGCGCACCGCAATGGCCGCCGCCAACACCACCGCGCCGGCCAGAAGAATCAAGCTGTGGTCCACCCACAAAAGGCCATGAAACGACCACCAGAACGACAGCAGCGGCCAATAAAACTCTGTTGGCTTTTCGTAGGTGTTCACGAAAAAGTAATACCTGTAATCGCCGAGCAGGCCAAAACCAGCGATCAATGCCATCCAGACGCCGAACGCGGCCCCAGTCGCGCACGCCATCACCAGCGCACAGCGCAGCGCCAACTTGCGCTTCTCCCACAAGGGCACCACCATCGCCCAAAGCACAGCCGGAAACAGGAAAAGTCCCGTCGTCTTGGTCAAAACGATGAGCGCAAACAGCAGGCCAATGCCAATTGACCCCAGCACCGGCCGTCGCCGTTGCGGCAGACGCACGGCGAGAATGAGTGCCGCAAGGGTGAGCGTGATCTGTAGCGGCTCCAGAATCGCCAGCCGGCTGAAGCAATAGAGAAACGGGCTTGTGACTACAAGCGTGACGCCCAGTAGCGCAATCCAACGCGGACTCCGGCTGCTCACGCCACGGCCCCTTAGAAGTAGGTAGCTCAGCACCAGGTTCAGGAAGAAGCACGCAACCGCCAACCCGCGCGCGGCCTCAATTGTCACGCCGGTGAAGAAAAACAGCAGCCACTCCAGAAACGGCCACACCGGAACCGCGACGGCCGGATTAAAGTCCCCTGCCATATACCAATTGCCAAAAAGGTGCGCGCGGATAGCCGCGTTCCCATACCAGCCCTCATCGGTAAATTTGGCCCAGTCGCAAAGCCACGGCGAGCCATTGGGGAAATCGGCGCGCAGGTGCCATGCGTGCAGCAGCGCAAAGTAGGCGATCGCGACGATCCACGTGACGAGCCAGACCGCGGGGCCCCAGCGCCGCAGTGCTTTCGCCCACTCGCTCGCGTTCTCCTTTTCCAAGATTCGTTCCTTGGGCATGGGTTTCCTAGACCCCTGAGCATTCCAGATTCCCACCGAAGAACAGGGCAATCACCGGCGCGTTTCCTGAACATCAAAGAAACGTAGGGTTGCGCAGGAGGTCGCTGCGGCGGGGATGCACTTGAGTATAACGTTCGTCGACGGTGGGCCGTACTGCACTAGGGCTGTTTCGGCACGGCCCCACCTTCTTCGATCTGTCTATAACTTCCTGCTTTTACACCGGAATCAATCGCCCCGGGTTCATGTTTTCCCCTGCGTCGCCGATGAAACGTGTGTCGGATCAGAACCGAAACCTGGCTCAGGGGCGAGGCACGTTGAGATCCATGCAAAGTTCGGCTCAGTTCCAAACGCAGCCTACCGTCTCGGGCCTCACGCTGGTGGAGCTGGACTCGTCAGCTGCTGCTTACCGCGTGGTCGGCGTCAGCGCGGTGTGGCGCAAGCTGCTGATGCAAGCGGAGATGGCGGCGCCGCATCTGCAGGTTGCGGCAATCGAGGGCGAGCACGGAAGTGGCAAACATACCCTTGCGCGCTATCTGTTCAGCCGCTCACCGCTCGCTTCCGCGAGCTTCCAGCGCCGCGACGCCCGGGAGTGGCTGGCCACCGACGCCAATCCTGCAACGCTTGCCGGCTTCACTTATCTGGATCGCGTGGACCTACTTGCCCCTCCGGGACAGGGGCTGCTCCTCGGTGTCCTCAAGAATCTTCAAGATCGTCCGCCTGGTCGCGCCGTCGTGCTTGCATCTTCGCAAACTCCGCTGCGGCAAATGGCCGGCCAGGGACTTCTACTTCCCGATCTCGCGTTTCGCCTCACCGCCATTCGCTTCGCCATTCCGCCGCTGCGCCAGCGTCGCGAAGATATCGCACCGCTCGCCCAGTCTCTACTCGACGGGCTCTGCGCACGCTACCAGCAGCGCCCCGTTGTGCTTGGGCCCGGCACCCTCGCCCGCCTACTGCAGCACACGTGGCCTGGCAACGTGCGCGAGCTCCTCAGCGCTCTTGAGAATGCCCTTCTCGAAGCTGATAACGGTGTCATCCGCCCGCTCGACCTCTCTTTACCCGATGGCCCGCAGCCCTTCTTCGACTTGCAATCGGGCGCGCACTCGCCTCTGGGCTCCGCCACGGCACTGGTGACAGGCTTTGCGGCGAGCGGCTTTGAAACGAGTCTGGGCCCGAAAACTGCGATCCAAGCCGCCAACCTGTCTCTCGACGCGGTGATCCGCCGCCATGTGCAGTACGTGCTCGACCTCAATCGCGGTAACAAGCTCCGAGCCGCGCGCCAGCTTCAGATTTCCCGCTCGACCCTCTACCGCATCCTCGCCAACCAGAACTTCCTGGCGCACTGAGCGCGGCAAGTCTGAAAAAGTGAACTGAGTGAAGAGGTGAACGAGTTAAGGCACACCGCTCCGGCTTTACTCATTTCACTTCTTCAGTTTTTCACCTATTTAGAGGACTAGGCGCTACCGATTTCGTCAGCACGCGAGAGATTCACAGCCCTTGGTTCGCGGCAGCGGCGGCGGAATCGGGGGTCTTGTGGCGCTTGGTACCAACGCTTCCACTCCCGGCCTGAGTGGCGGGGTTCAGCGTACGCGGCGGAGCATAGCTCTTGTAAACGGTGATGTGGAAGCAGGCCTGTCGAAACTCCTCTTCTACGTCGATCTTGCCCGCTGTTTGAAGCGCCAGCAGGTGCCGGCGCATCCAGGCGATTTCGTTGCGGCTCAAACCGTCTTTCGCAATATCAATGGTCGCGCCGGTCAGGTGTGGACTCACAATGTCGCCTTCCGCCGGCGCTGCATTGCCATTGATCATCATTAACCGCTTCTGGTAGTCCATAGTGCGCACCGCTGAGCTCACTTCGAGTGGTCGGTGGAACGCCGCGCCATGCTCCCGCGCCAGGTCGGCCAGGAAGCGCGCCGTCCACGGGCGGCAGTAGCGGTGGGCCGCGGATAGTTCGGCGTTTACCGCCAGCGCGCTCGACGCCGGAATGGGCACGAGCAGTTTACGGGCGATGCGATCCAAGAGGTCGGATTCGTCCTCAATCCGCTCTAAACCATCCGCATCGAGGCGCATATTCTGCCGCTCCAAAGATGCGTGGGACCCGCGCAGCGGCGCAGGCATGACGCTGAGCGGAACCCTCAGCGACGCTTCCTCAGTCCCGGCTTCTGGCGTGGCAAGCACGGGCGGCGCGATCCGATTCGTGCCCATTCCTGCGTCTTCGCCCGTTGCCGGCGAATTCGCATCGGCAGTCAGCGAACTCTTCCGCAGCGCTTCGAGTTCGGCATAATCCATTTCTTCGTTTGTGACGCCGCCGTTGCTCGGCGTCTGTATGGGCGCCGGCGTTGCCGCGCGGGGCACGTTCCGCGTCGATGCTTCTGGCCGCTCCATCTGTTCCGCTGCCGCGGGTTCTTTTGCTCGCGCGGGCTCTTCCGCTTCCGCAGGCGGTAATAGAAAAGCGGAAGAAGTCGATGCAACATTCATCGCCGGAGCGGCGTGAGTGATATGGAGCGCGCGTTCGTTCACACTGCGGAGGGCGGCACGCGAATGCTCGTCGTGCAGTGCGACATTGCGCCGCGCGGCCTGCTTCTCTGCCTGCTTGCGGCGAATGGCGAGTCCTGCTGTGCGCCCCACATTGTTGGGAGTGGGTCTCCGCGAACTGCTCCTCTGGGTTGGCGTGCGCGCGTGGGTTGGCGTGCGCGCGTGGGTCGGCTCAGACTGATGACGAGGGTATGCGGGCGTCGCATGGCGCGCTGCCGGTGCGCCAGCCGCGACTGTGGTCTTCCGGTGCACTTTCGCCGGCGCGGGACTCTGCGCGGCTTGAGCGCCGCCTGCAATCAGGACCAAGAGTGCGATGACGAGGTTTGCGGTCCGGCACATGAGAGAGGGTGCGGACAATCGAGAGCTTCTCCAGTGTAAGTCGATCCGCATACGCCACAAAGTGTCTACGCGGATGCGGATTGGTCTGATAATTAGACGCTTCCAGCGTTCATTAGTTGTCTAGCAGCGAAGCGAGCTTAGATTCCCGGCGCCTGCGTGGTCAGCCCACCCAATGGAGTGACAGGCTTGACTGGTGGCTTAAGGACAAAACCTTCGCGGACGAGCGCAAAGCCTTCTTGCGGCAACTCCGCCTGGAGAAGTTGATTCTCTGGACCGGAAAAGAGGTCGGTATCGGTTCCGGCAATGGTAGCGACAAGGTGATGCACGGTGATGGGCTTGCCGTCGAGGGTTCCCTGCTGATCGGCGTAGGTGGCCAACTGCACGGGCTCAATGGTGCCTGCATTCTTGGGAAGAATTGCCCATAGGTCACGATTGTTTTGCGTCACCGCAAGCGCCAAGAGCGTCTCGAGCGCGCCGGGATCGAAATCAGCCATGAACACGGCGCCCGGATGCGCGGCCAGCCGCGTCATGGAGCTTTTCCCACTCGCCGAAATATTCAACAGCAACTGGGATGCATCGGGAGCCGCCACCACGCTCACCGCCTCGCCGTTCACGATCGCACTCAATTGCACACGCTCGAGTTGGTTGGCAGACGAAAGTTGCTCGGTCTTGGAGAGCGCGTAGTCGAGGCCCTGCATGGCCACTTTCACCAACGAGGACGAGTCATAGCCGTCCTTGGTGGCCGCAAATTGAAAACTGGCCGTGCCCACCGCGTGCCCATGTTCGGCAATCTCAAAACTTCCGGATTCCGGCCCCGACGGTGAACTCCCGCTGCCGCGAACGGCAGGTTGAGCCATCCCACATGGCGGAAGAGCGATCATCATCAAGGCAATCAAACCCGCACCTGCGGAAAAACGTAATGAACCCACTTGGAATCTTTGCTCCCTTTCCAAATTAGACACCCATTCCGCCAAAGGGTTACTTTGGCCGGGAATCTGACTCGGCGAGAAATGTGATGTTTCGCGAACAGCTGCGCATTTTTACCCTTGATTCCGGCCTATGGACCTCCCCGGTCGGCGACCGACAGGCTGCTCTGAAAGTCCTACTCGTTTTTTTCTCAAAGATTTCTTTACTTTGCGGACGGCGAGGTGCTACTTTGCATAACATCCCCCGGACCCCGCAGGACAGGAGAACGCCATGTTTTGTCCCCACTGTGGAACGGCTTGTACGCCGGAAACCAAGTTTTGCAAGAGTTGCGGCACCGCAATAGGTGCCGCGAGCAGTGCGCCAGCATCCGCAGCGCCCGCCCCAGGGGCAGCGCCCGCTGCTGCGCCACAACCGGCAGCCCATGCCGCATATCCTGGCGCGTATCCGGGCGCTCAGGCGCCACCGCCGGGCATGGTGCCCGTAATGTACCAGGCGTACCCTGGGGGGCCACAGCAGGTGTATTACGTTCCCGCGCAAGGAATGCAGCCACATGCGGGAGTGGGTCTGCTGCAGAACATACAGGCGCAGATTCGAAAGATAGCGTCCACGGATCAGCTGGAGGGGTTCAGCCTGAGCCAAACGTTCAGCGAAACATTCAAGCACCACGATCCCCGCGCCGAGGAAGAGTACGCCATGGTGGGCTCGGCGCTGACGACGCCGCCAATCGAGATGGTGGACACGAACTGGCCCAAGCCGTGGATGTTCTTCCGCATGCTAATGGCCCTGGTGATCGCGGCTGCGGTGCTGTACTCCGTTTGGTATTTCACCGGGCAAGACGAATCGAACCTGTTGCCGGCTTTCATTTTCATTTCAGCGTTCGCGATGCCGCTGGCGGTGCTGGTGTTCATGTTCGAGATGAACACGCCGCGCAACGTTTCGGTGATTCAGTTGGGAAAGCTATTTCTGGTAGGGGGCGTGGTCGGATTGTGCATGGCTATCCTTGAGTACCAGGTTCCGGCCATAGCCAACCTCCCGGGCCCTATCGAGGAGAGCTCGAAGCTGCTGGCGGTGATCCTGGTGATGTACGGCATACGCGGCGCGGGCTACAAGTACGAGTTGAACGGAATCCTCTTTGGGTGCGCGGTGGGTGCGGGCTTTGCGTGCTTCGAGACATCCGGCTATGCGTTGTTTAGCGGTGCCGGCTTCGTTTCGGTGTTGCAATCCGAGACCATCCAGGCGGTGTTGAAATTTGCGCAGGGGCAGATCACCCAGGCGCAGGCCATAGCGGCGGTTAACCAAGCTACCCCCGACGCTGTGAAATCGATGGTGAGCTTGCTGGCGATGCGCGGGCTTGAGTCTCCAGGTGGGCATGTTGTGTGGACGCCGATTGCCGCGGGCGCCTTCTGGCGGGTGAAGCAGGACAGGCCGGTGAGCTTCGGAATGCTGGCGGATAAGCGGTTCCTGATGGCGTTCCTGATTCCGGTGTTGATGCATACGCTTTGGGACATTACCGTCACTTTTCCGAAGCTGTTCAATCCCCAGAATGCGTCCCAGGCATCTACCGACGGGTGGATCATGAATGGAATCATAGCTTTTACGGCGGTGGTCTCATGGTACGTCCTCTTCACCATGATTCAGCAGGGTCTGAACCAGGTGAGGGACATAAAGAAGGCGCAACTGCAAGCCACGTTGACCCATGTGGAAGCGACCCTGGGGCTGGGGGCGAGGCGGCCTGTGATGCAGCCGCAGGCGCCAGCGGGCGCTTGAGCGGTGCTTGGTCGGATCTTTACGGCACAGAGATGAAATCTGCGTAAGGAAAGGAAAACGCTATGGCATTCTGCAACAGTTGTGGCGCTCAGTTGGAAGGGGATTCGCGCTTCTGCGTGAAATGCGGCGCTGACCAGACGGCTAAGGCGGGAAGTGCTCCGGCTCCAGCCGCAGCGGCTCCGATGATGGCCCCAGCTCCTAACCCGGCCTTTATGGCGCCGCCAGGGCAGGTTCAGATGCCGCCTTCCGCTCCGGTCACGGGCACGAAGAACGGGATGATGTGGATAGCGGCCCTCGTCGTTGCGGCAGGCGGATATTACTATTACACACACGATATGCGACCCCAGGCACCACCGGACCAGGCGCCGCCAGGGCAGACCCAGCCAGGCAATCCCGGGCAGCAACCCGGAGGAAACCCGGGGCAGCAACCCGGAGGAAACCCGGGGCAGCAGCCGGGAGGCAATCCGGGGCAACAACCGGGCGGATACCCGGGTCAGCAACCGGGAGGTTATCCGGGACAACAACCAGCAGGAAATCCTGGGCAACAGCCGGGCGGATATCCGGGGCAGCAGCCAGGTGGGAATCCTGGGCAGCAGCCGGGAGGTAATCCCGGACAGCAACCGGGAGGGAATCCGGGGCAGCAACCGGGAGGAGGGCAAGGAAATCAGAATCAAGCTCTTGTTCAGGCGCAGCAATTCGCCTGGAAGGGGCAACCTTCAAACGGTCAGATCCAGATCACTCAGGCGCAGTGGCGGAATGGCTCGAATGTGACCATCCAGGCGGCGGAGCTGGAGTGCATTCAGTACGGCGCCAACAACCAGCCCCTTTCACAGTTGACGACCGTCCTCAAGGGGCCGGTGCAGCCTGGGCAGACCATCACCATCCAGCCATTCACTTTGGGAGCCGAGGCACAAGGCGTCGCCAATATGAAATGCGGGATCGTGGCAGTCCAAGCGGCAAACTAAGAACGAGGCATATTCTGGGGGTGCGAAATTTTCCACCCCCAAGACAATTTTCCGCAAGTCGGCGAGTGCATTCCTCCCGGTTTTGATGCGCGAACGCATCGGATCGAGTCGCGGCAGGCAATTCATGCCGACTTACACTTAGATTCGAGCCCTTCGGCATGTCCCGCCGAATATGCAGAGGCCTCCGAACCTGAGGGCCAGCCGGCTGGACCAAAAGTGTCTGAGATGAATTTGGTTTAAGGAGAGAAAGGATATGGCATTCTGCAGTGGTTGTGGCGCTCAAATGGGAAGCGATGAACGCTTCTGCGTGAAATGCGGAGCTGATCAGAAGGCCCAAGCAGCAGGCACACCGGCCGTACCAGTGGCTGCTCCGCAAGCACCAGCCCCGCAAGCGGCGATTCCGCCGCCCGTGCAACGGCCCATGGTGGTGCCTCCGCAATATCCTCCGCAGCCGCCCGCGCAACCGTTCGCGGGGATGCCCCCGCAATATCCTCCGCAGCCGCCCGTGCAACCGTTCGCAGGGATGCCCCCACAATTTCCTCCGCCCATTGTCATGGGCATGCCCCCGGGGGCGCAGCCAGCGAGCAAGAATCCGGTCGTTTGGCTGATTGTTGCTGCGGTGATATTTGGCTTTTGGTATATCGGAACGCACGACAAGGACAACACGACTCCGGGCACAGCGCCGACCACGCAGACCCAGCCGGGACCAGGAGGCGGCGGTGGCGGAGGCGGTGGGGGAAACACTCAGGCCCTTGTGGCGGCGCAACAATTTCTTAACCCCAGCTACAATGCCGTAAATGGTCAAGTCCAGGTCTCACAGGCACAATGGCTGAATGGATCGAACACAGCCATCGCGACGGCAGGACTGGGGTGCGAGCAGGAGGACGCCAACGGCCAGGGCCTTACGCAAGACCAGGTCACGCTGACCGGACCAGCCGCGCCGGGACAAACCTTGCCTCTCCCGACATTCCAGATAGGCGCCGTGGCACAGGGCGCGGCCAAGGTAGATTGCAAAATCACAGCAGTGACCCCGGCCAACTGACCAGAAGATCTCCCGATCCAGAGCGTACCCCATCAGCCCCACCCTTTGGGTGGGGCTGATGGCATTGGGGCATGCGCGGTGCGCGCATGCCGGGTTGCCGTGTGATCATCGGCGTTCCCTCTAGCCATCACAACTGAACGGGACCAGGTTCTACGACGTCTATATCAGCTCTCCCGCGCCATTGAATTCGCCGACGTCTTTTATCTCTTCCGGTCTGGATTCGCCAATGCTTCAGAGCATCTGGAAAGAGAGTGGCACACGACCACAGCAGCCTTCACTTCAACAACATCTACGTCGCCATCCTCAAAACCTCGACCCCGAGCGATTCTCCGGCCAACGGTTCGTCCTGAAGGCGGGGGCCGAGAGTCTTCGGCTGGAAATGAGCAGTTGACAAATCCCGTGTTTCTGATATTAATTATATCATTAGTTAATTTATGACACACACTTCTCATAAACCAAAACGCAACCCAGGGCGGCCTATTGCCGGCGCGGACGGGGATGCGCGGGAGCATCTGCTGACCGCGGCGACGGAACTCTTTGCGCAGCAGGGCGTGGCGGCCACTGCCTTTGCCGCGATTGCCAAGCGGGCCGGCCTGACGCCCGCCATGATGCACTACTACTTCAAGGACCGCGAGCACCTGCTCGATTGCGTGGTGGACGAGAAGATCGCTCCCGTCATCGCGGCGGTCTGGAGTCCCGTTGACCCCGGCGCCGCTCCTGAGGAACTCATGCGCGGCGTCGTGGAGCGCCTGGTGGCGGGGATCGAGCGCATGCCGTGGATTCCCTCTACATGGATGCGCGAGGTGCTGAACGAAGGCGGCTTGCTGCGTAGCCGCGTGCTGCTCAAATTGCCGTTCGACAAGGTGCGCATACTGAGCGAGGAGGTGGCGCGCGCCCAGGCGAAGGGCGAAATCCAGGCGGACCTCGATCCCGTGTTGATCGTCTTCTCCATGCTGGGCCTGGTGATGATGCATCTGGCGACGGCGCCCTTCTTCGCCAAGGTCTTTCATCGCAGGGAACCGAGCCCGCAGGCAATCGGCCGCCACATTACGGCGCTGCTGCAGCATGGACTGAAACCCTCACTGAAAAAGCCTCGTAAAAGCAAATGAGATCGGGGGAAATCATGCCGATGCACCGCAAACAAAACCGCTTCACATTTCTGGGCGCAGCCTTCATCGCTGCGCTCGCCGCCACCGGATGCTCGCATCCGCCCGCAAACCAATATCAGGGCTACATTGAGGGCAAATTCGTCTACGTGGCATCGCCGCAGAGCGGCAGGCTCGATCATCTCGCGGTGGCGCGCGGAGAAACCGTGGCCGTGAAGCAACCGCTTTTTGCCTTCGATCGCGAGCCTGAAGCGTCAGCGCTGCACAACGCACAACGCTTGCTTGAAAGCTCACAATCGCGGCTTGCCGATCTCGAAACCGGAAAGCGCCCGCCGGAGATCGAGGTGACGCGGGAGCAACTGATCCAGGCGCTCGCCCAAGAAAAACAGGCCGACGAAATTCTTGAGAGCGACAAAAAGCAGTATCAGGCCGGCGGCATCGCGCAGACCGATCTGATCAACGCGCAGGAGGCGGCGAATGCAAGCGCGAGCCGTGTGCGCGAGCTCGAAGCCGACTTGGCAGTGGATGCGCTGCCGGCGCGCGAGCAACAGATCAAAGCGCAGCAGAACCAGGTCGCAGCCGCTCGCGCTACTCTGACCGAAGCCCAGTGGCGGCTCGAGCAAAAGGATATCGACTCGCCACGCCAGGGGTTGGTGTTCGACACTTTGTATCGCGAAGGTGAGTGGGTCGAAGCAGGTAGTCCCGTGGTGCAACTGCTGCCGCCTGAAAACATGGAAGTCCGTTTCTTCGTACCCGAGACCGTGGTGGGCAAGCTCAAAGTCGGCGATAGCGTGCAAGTGCAATGCGACGGCTGTGCTTCCACGGTCTCAGCGGCGATCACGTTCATCTCGCCGCAATGCGAATACACGCCGCCGGTGATCTACAGCAACGAGAATCGCGCGAAGTTGGTGTTCATGATTATTGCCAAGCCGCCCGACGAGAAGGCGGTACTGCTGCACCCTGGCCAGCCCGTCGAGATAACGCTGGAATGACGACGGCTGCCAACTCGGAATATGCCATCGACGTGCAGGGGCTAAACAAGCACTACGGCGACAAACATGTGGTGCGCGATGTTTCGCTGCGCGTGCGCAAGGGCGAGATCTTCGGCTTTCTGGGGCCGAATGGCAGCGGCAAAACCACCACCATCCGGATGGTGTGCGGGCTGCTCAAGCCCGACTCGGGCAGCGGAACCTGCCTGGGCTACGACATTGTGCGCGACCGCGCCGAGATCAAGCGCAAAGTAGGGTACATGACACAGCGATTTTCCTTCTGGGAAGATCTCTCGATCGCGGAGAACATGGATTTTGTGGCGCGCATGTATGAGATACCTCAGCGCAAAGCGGCGGTGCAAAGGTCACTGGACAATCTGGGGCTTGCGGCACGCGCAGATCAGCTTGCGGGTGCGCTTTCGGGCGGCTGGAAGCAGCGCATGGCGCTGGCGGCCTGCATGCTGCACCAACCCAACCTGCTGCTGCTCGACGAACCGACCGCGGGCGTGGATCCGCGGGCCAGGCGCGACTTCTGGGACGAACTCCAGAGTCTGGCGGCGAAGGGCATCTCGGTGCTGGTGAGCACGCACTATATGGATGAGGCCGTGCGCTGCCACAAGTTGGCGTATATCGCTTACGGCACGCTGCTGGCGCAGGGATCAGCCGCTGAAGTGATCGCAAGCCAGCACCTTAGCACGTGGGCCATTCACGGTGATCACCTCTCCGAGTTGCAGGAGAAACTACGGCGCGAACCTGGCGTGGGACAGACGGTGACGTTTGGCGATGTGCTGCACGTGAGCGGAAGCGATGCGGAGCTGTTGCAGCGCACGGTAGAGGCTGCGGCCAGCGCAGGCGGACGGCGCGCCGAGCTTATCGATACGAACCTGGAAGACGTCTTTATCTATTTGATGGGCAAGGCAAGCGACAACGACGGAGGCGCGGCATGAAGGTCTGGAGCAGCTTTTCGGTGGCGCGCTGGTGGAGCATGGTGCTCAAGGAGTTCACGCAGCTCAAACGCGACCGGCTCACCTTCGCCATGATCGTGGGCATACCGATTATGCAGACGGCGCTGTTCGGCTACGCCATCAACACCAATCCCAAGCATCTCGATACCGCCGTGATCAGCGCCGACGATACCGACATTACGCGCAGCTTCATCATGGCGCTCGAGAATTCCTCGTACTTCAACGTCGTGGCCACGCTGCCCAACGAGGCCGCTGGGCGCGAGGCGCTGGCGCGGGGGCAGGTGCTGTTTGTCATCAATATTCCGGCGGGATTCACGCATCAATTGTTGCGCCACGAGCGGCCCTCGCTGCTGATCGAAGCCGATGCTACCGATCCTACGGCCACCGGAAACGCATTGGCTGCGATCAACGGCATCGTACAGTCGGTGGTTCAGAAGGAAATCACCGGACCCCTCGCCAGTCTCAGCGGCAGCCCTCCTCCGTTCGATGTGACGATTCATCAGCTCTATAACCCTGACAACATTACGCAGTACTTCGTGGTGCCGGGACTGACGGGTATGGTGCTCACGCTCACGATGGTTTTGATGACCGGGTTGGCCATCACGCGCGAGCGAGAGCGCGGCAC
>Ga0181529_10004250_pt1 | contig 15637 bp, 10 predicted proteins | sample PEATcosm2014_Bin_36_FD_119763 | JGI IMG/M metagenome (GOLD analysis project Ga0181529, IMG submission 119763) | Peatland microbial communities from MTU Mesocosm Facility, Houghton, MI, USA - PEATcosm2014_Bin10_30_metaG | ecosystem: Environmental > Terrestrial > Soil > Wetlands > Peat | place...
AGCCCGGATGGGCTGCGATCATCCCGATCTACGATCTCATCATCTATCTCAAGGTCATCAACAGGCCGTGGTGGTGGATCTTCCTCCTCCTCATCCCAGGCGTGAACATCGTCATCCTCTTCATCATGAGCTTTAACTTTGGCAAGTCTTTCGGAAAGGGCGGGGCCTTCAGCTTCTTCCTCCTCATCGTCCTCAGCGTCATCGGCTACCTCATCCTGGCCTTTGGCAAGAGCGAGTACAAGAAGATCGAGCGTTAGCCGAGCGTTGCGGGCGCCCGGGCTGGTTCGGGCGCCCTCATTTTGGGATAACGGAATTCGGTGGGGAAAATAAAATGCCCAGGGGATCTACCCTGGGCATTCCTCTAATGATGTTCCTTTATTTGAGGTTTCTCTCTCGTCCGCGCTCAGGCGAAGAGATCGACGCGAGTGCCCGAGTCCTCAGGCAGGGGAGCGGAGCCGGAGCCGAGAGACTGAAGTAGCTCGGCTGCCTGCTCCTGATCGCCCTTCAGGGACTTCGACAGCATCGAGACGCTGACCTGGTCGAGAAGGCCCGACTGCGCGTAGTCCAGGCTGGCGCCCTGTATATCGTTCATACCCATAATGTACCTCGTTTGCTGCCGCACGGCAAGGCCAAGGCTCTCCCCCTGCATCTCGGCTCGAAGGGCTCAGAGCCCTACTTTAATGCCGATCGAAGCTGAAATCCCGCTGTTGAAGCTGGCCTGGAAGTCCGAGGACTGGCCGCCCACCAGGAGGTCGACTTCAAACAGCCTCAGGTTGAGATCGACGCCGAGCTCTTGGTTCCACAGCCTGTCCTCCAATTGCGAGCTCAAGCTCAGGATGAACCAGTCTCCCAAATTGAGCTCGGCCTTCAATCCCTCGTTGATATACGTCCCATCGTAGACCCCCAGCCCGATGCTGGGAGTCAGGGAAAGCACGGGATTGGAGAATGGGAAAATCGTCGCATGGAAGTCGAGGTCCAGGGGGCGCGCTACCGTAATGGGAGTCGTGCTCGAGGCCGCGGAGCTGGTCTGGCTCGTTTGATAGAGGGAGCTGGACGAATAGTTGGCCAGCACATTGCTCATCGAAAAATCGTAGTCGTACTGGAACAGCGTTTCCTGGTCCATCCTGGCGAGAAGGATCGGAATATGGACGAAGTCGATCCCCAGGGTCAGCCATTTGAAGACGGGGTATTCGGCCTCCAGGCCCAGGTCCACGCCCCCAGAGTGAAGGAGTCTGTCCAGATCTGGGCTGATGCCGGTCGTCGAGTTTAGAGGAACGGCGCTATAGACGGGCACGCTGGCCCGGGCGGTAGCGTTGGTGCTTCCGTCGCTGCCGCTTTCGAGGGTGTAGGCCGCCGTGGAATTCCCGACATGGAGCAAGGGGACGTAATAGGCCGGCCTCAGGGTGACATCTAGCCCGAGGATCCGTGTGCCAAACCACATCCCCGTCTCGGCGAAAACGTCGCCTCTCAGGCCCAGACTCCCCGTGTAGCTTTGATCGAGGGCATTGCCCTGGGAGACCAGGGCGAACAAGGATTGGGGGAGGTTGGCAAAGCCCGTGACCTCGGCGCCGGCGAAGAAGCCCAGCCTGAAGTAGGGCGATGGCCTAAGGTTGATTCCGACCTCGCCTGCTCCGCCTAGGGCCAGGGTCCATCCTTCGCTGGGCAGAGAGGCGGCCATGGCGTCGAGATCGATCACCAAGGGGTTTTGGAAAACGTCGCTCAAGGGGAAATAATTGTTGCTCGCGCTCACGCCGGCCTGGGCCGTCACCTCGACGATGCGGTCGGGGGATAGGGCGTAGGCTGCGCCGACCAAGGATGCCAGGATCAATGAAAGCGCTATTTTGTTCATTTCCGCGGCTCCTTCCCGAAGGTGAAGGTCTGGTCGATGTCGGTGACCGCCGAGACGGTGGCCGAGGCCTGAACGCCTCCTCCGCGTTGGATGTCGATCTCCGTGGGCGCGGACGAGCCCTGCCCGACGGCAAACCGTAGCTTGGGGGCGAAGGGGATGGTGCTGATCACATGCTGAATGTCGCTCGTGGTCAGGGTTACGGTGGGCTGACTGGCGCCGCTGGCGAAGGGCACCGTCTTCGTGAATCCCAGGCTGTCCGTCATGGAGGCGTTGCCGGTCAAGCCCGTGGTATTGGTCATGGCGATCGTGAGGGTCAAGGACTTCAGGTTGGACAGAAGGGAATTGACGTTCGAGCTGTCCTGACCGGCGTTCCGCCCGAAGAGGTCGGTGGCCGGCATGGCGCTGTCGAAGCTCAGAGTGGCGCCGCCCGCAGCGGCCATGAATGACAGGGGGAGGACGAAGACCAAGTCCGCCTGGACCGTCGGATTCGTTGTCGAGTTAGCGGTGGCCGGGGTCACGGTGACCGTGTTGACATTCAAATTGTAGGAAATCGACAGGTCGCCTGGTTCGGCGTTGAGCGGCGGACTGAAGTCGATCGGGCTTGCGTTGCTCGGGGACGGTATCGCGGTGATGACGGAGCCCGCAGGGAAGGTGGGGGCGGCGCTCAGCATCGTCAGCCCCGTGCCGGCGGAGAGGAGTGTATAGGGGCTGCCAGCCCCGGTGTAATTGGCCTGTATCAGCCCGGTCATATTGGCGGCGAGGGGCAGGCCGCTCACATACAGATAGGCCGGGATGGATTTGAAGCCGAGGCCGGAGCCCAGGTAGCTGGCCAGGCTGCTCAGGTCGACCTTGGAGCCATCGCTGGGGAAGGTGCCGCTGTACCCGCCCGAGGGAGGGCTTATCACGGCCTGGGTCCAGGTATCGACCGGGGTGACGCTCCCTCCGATGCTCAAGCTCGATCCAGGCGCTATGTTGTTGAGGGTCATCTGACCCGTGGCGCTATTGTAGGACTGGGGCTCGAAGGTGATGGTGAAATCCAGGTTGGGGCTGTTCTTGGGGACGAGCACGAAGCCAGCGGAGTTGGCGAAAGTCGCCGCGGTGCTCTGGCCCGAGGGAAGGACGGCAGGCGTCGTACTGGTTATCCCGAGGGCGTTCGATGTCATGAGTATGGTCATGGGGTTCCCGGCGGGGAGCGTGTTCGAGACGGAAAACGTCATGCCGATGTTACTAAAAGTTATCGACTGGACCCATTGGAGGATTTGGCTGCCCAATGGCTCGGAGAAGGTCTGGGTCGGAGTGAAGGCGGCCCCGGGCTGGACCGTGATCGAGGAGAATAGGCTGACGTTGACGGCCGCCGTGCATCCCACGCTGAGAGGGCCCGCCGCGAGCCCGCTGAACGATGCGTTGACGGCGGTGATCGTCGAGGCGGCAGCCACGGAGATGGGAGAGGCATTCAGCGTCTTATTGGTCAAGTCGAAGGATATGACCTCGCCGCTCTGATTGTTTTGCGAGAGCGATAGGCCGCCCGCCTGGCTCAGACTGATGCTGGTCGATCGGGTGAAGCCGGTCCACCCGGCGGGGAGAGCGCCTTGGGTGATGGTGAGGGTGCCGGCTCCGACCGTGGCGCCGACCAAAGTGCCGGAGCTGTTGACGGGAATGGAGATGGACGGCGTGCTCATCGAGGTGGCGAGGTTGAGCCCTTGGGCGGCGGAGACCGTCGTGTCCGGGCTGAGGGAGGGAGTCACGCTCACCGCGTCCTGCTTTAGCGGGGTCCCTCCCGACGTGTTAGCCGAGACCCGCAGTTTGAAGGAGCCCGAGAGCGTCAGGCCATTCAGGGGGATGGTCGTCGATCCGCCGGCCACGAGATCGGCCGAAGAGGCGCTGTTGGCCAGGGCGGTTCCCGTATCGTCGATCAAGGCGATGTTGGAGGCGGTCAACGCGAAGCCTGGCGTCTGGCCCGTCATCGTCGCGAAGACGAGCTGGAGCGAACCGGAGGCGAAGGTGGCCGTGCTGAAGTCGGGGATCGAGAGGGCGATATCGGGCAGAGTCACCGATGTCGAGGGCATCCCCGTCTCCACCACCTGGGTGCCTTGCGGACTCAAGTGCCCATTTACCGTCGTTCGTAGAGCGGCGTTCAGATCGAAGGTCCCGCTCTGGTTTTGAGTCTGGTTTATTCCCGGGACCTGGAAGGAGCCGGGATCCAAAGACTGAGAGAGCGTTGAGGAGAGATTGATCCCGTTCAGGTATTGGGCGACATCCAGCGGGACCGAGGTCAGCGGATAATGCACCAAGAACTTTTGCGTGTTGTCGGTCGAATCTTGGTAATCGTAGACGGTCGCTCCCGACGAGCTGCCCAGCATGCCTTGGATCGCGGAGGCCGACATGAAGCTTGAAAGCTGATAATTGGAAGTCCCCAGGGATGCATAGACCGTGGGACTCGCCTTGACCTCGATCGAAGAGACTATCGGCTGCGAGCAGGCGGCCAATATCGCGGACGCAAGCAATGCGCCGGCCAGGATCCTCAAACGAAAAGGCATACGAACTCCTTGCGGAAAGAATTCCGCCTCGAGCGAGCACCTAAGTCTTGAATCTGTGGCGATTTGTTACCTAGAACCGAGCCTCATGCGATCCGTCTTGGACTATTATTCCTATTTAAAATGATAAGCTATATCGGTCTCGATTTCCATTATTTATGAAGATATTAAATAAAATGGACTTTTTGCGGGGAGAGGTTGCTCGTCCTGATTAAAGCCAGAGCTCAGGCGAGGCGTCGCTCGGCATCCGCCAATCCCCCCGCGGCGAGAGGCTGATAGAGCCCACCTTGGGCCCGTCGGGCACGCAGCTCCGCTTGAATTGCATGGAAAAGAAGCGGCGATAGAAGAGCTCGAGCCAGCGGTCGATCTCGGCCTCGCCGTAATCTGGAGCGAAGGCCCGGCGAGCGAGGAAGCGGATCTTGTCCGGGTCCGAGCCCCAGCGGACGTGGTGGTAGAGGAAGAAGTCCTGGAGCTCGTAGGGCCCGACCTGGGCCTCGGTTTTCTGGCTTATCCCGCCGCTTTCGTCAGGAGGCAGGAGTTCGGGGCTGATGGGGGTCGCTAGGACTCTGGCCAGGACCTCCGCGGTCGGGGCGTCGGACTCCTTCGCGGCGACCCAGGCGACGAGATGGCGCACGAGGGTCTTGGGCACCGAGCAGTTCACCGCGTACATCGACATGTGGTCTCCGTTGTAGGTGGACCAGCCGAGGGCCGCCTCGGAGAGGTCGCCCGTGCCCACGACGAGGCCGCCCTCGGCATTGGCCAGGTCCATGAGGACCTGGGTCCGCTCGCGGGCCTGGGCGTTCTCGTAGGTGAGGTCGCGCGCCTCCGGGTCCCTGCCCAGGTCGGCCAGGTGGGCCCGGCAGGCTTCCTTTATGTCGATCTCGCGGGCCTCGGCTCCGACGCGGCGCATGAGAGCGCGCGCGCTCTCGAGGGTGGCCGCGCTCGTGCCGAAGCCAGGCATCGTCACTGCCAGGATGTCCGAGCGCTTGCGGCCCAGGAGGTCGAGGGTCTTGGCGCAGACGAGTAGGGCCAGGCTCGAGTCGAGGCCGCCCGAGACCCCGATCACGAGGCGCTTCGAGTTCGTGTGCTCGAGGCGCTTGGCGAGTCCCGCCGCCTGGATCGAGAAGACCTCCCGGCAGCGCTCGTCGAGGCGCTCGCCGTCAGAGGGCACGAATGGCCTGCGCTCGACCGGCCTCGAGAAGGAAGCCTCGGCCCAGGGCCCGATGGCGGCCGGGACCTCCCTCCAGGCTCGCTCGCCTAACGCGCCTGAGCGCAGCAGGGAGGCCTGGGCGCCGAAGCTCGAGAGCCGGCGCCTCTCGCCCTCGAGGCGCCCCAGGTCGAAGTCGACGGTGAGGAGCTCGGTCCGGCGCGAGAAGCGCGGCGACTCGCCCAACAAGGAGCCGTACTCCGCGGCTAGGCTATGGCCCGAGAAGACCACGTCGGTCGTCGACTCCTCGGGTCCCGAGCCAGCGTACAAGTAGCCGGCGACGCAGCGGCCCGACTGCTGGACGACGAGCTCGCGGCGGTAGTCCGCCTTGCCGACTATCTCCGTCGAGGCCGAGGGGTTGAGGAGGAGGACCGCCCCGGCGAGGGCCTGGAGGCTCGAGGGCGGGAGGGGGAGCCAGAGGTCCTCGCAGATCTCCAGGCCGAAGAGGAAGGAGAAACCGTCCTCGGCGTGGGCTCTGAAGAGGAGGCCCGGGCCGAAGGGCGTCTCGCGCCCTCCGACGCGGACAGAGCTCTCGGGCAAGAGGGCGCCCGGCGAGAACCAGCGGGCCTCGTAGTATTCCTTGTAGGTGGGGAGGTAGGACTTGGGCACGATGCCCGCCACGGCTCCGTCCGCGAGCACGGCGGCGCAGTTCCACAGAGAGCTCGAGCGCGCCAGGGGCAATCCTACGACCGCGACCAGGCCGAGCCGGGCGGAGGTCGCCGCCAGGCGCTCGAGAGCGAGCTCGGCCGCCTCGAGGAGGCGGTCTTGCTGGAAGAGGTCGGCGCAGGTGTAGCCCGTGACGCAGAGCTCGGGGAAGAGGGCGAGGCGGGCCCCGTCGGCGGCCGCCGCCTCGAGGCCCTCCTCGATGGCCGCGACGTTGTACGCGACGTCGGCGGGCTTGAGCCGGGGCGAGACCGCCGAGGCCCGGAAGAAGCCGTAGTCCATGCTCTCAGTATAGCACGAGAGGCGAGGCCTCGGCCTATGCCGGCCATGGGCCTGGCCGGCGGCCCAGCCGACCCGCCTTGACCATCTCCGCGCCAGCTCGGTATATTAGTTTAGGACCTTAACTAATAAGGGCCTTAATTATCAAGGAGCGCCGTGAAGATCTCCGAGCCCGCTCTGCGCGAAAGCGTCGATTCCCTCCTCGACGCCCTGCCCCAGGTATGGGACCGCATTCGCACCAACCTCAGGGCGGCCGCCATCGAGGGCTTCGGCATCACGCTGGAGCAGTTCCACGCCCTCAGGCACATCAAGAAAGGCTGCTCCTCGGTGGCCGAGCTCGCCGACAGGCGGCAGGTCAGCCGCTCGGCGGTGAGCCAGGCCGTGGACGCCCTGGTCGCCAAGGGCCTCGTCATCCGCGGGGAGGTGAGCGGGGACAGGAGATGCGTGCGCCTGGAGCTCACCGCCCCCGCGCGCGAGGCCCTCGACGCCAACTACGAGGCGAACCGCCTCTGGATGAGACAGAGGATGGCGGGCCTCTCGAGAGAGGAACTCGCCCTCCTCAAGCGCGCGATGGATATCCTCAAAGGCGCCTTTACACCCGGAGAGAACTGAAAGATGGATGATTCAGCCTCATGAGCGACCTTAAGAAACTGTTGCGCTTCGTCAAGCCCTATTGGAAGGTGGCCCTCTTCTCCATAGCCATGCTCCTCGCCATGGTGGTCCTCGACTTGGCGATTCCGCGCCTAGTCGAGAGGCTCATCGACCAGGGCATCAGGCGCAAGGACATGGCCGTCGTCCTCAGGACCTCGGCCCTGATGCTGGGAATCTCGATCGTCGACACCCTCGTGGCCGTGCTCAACAGCAACTCCTCCGTGAGGGTCGGCGAGAGCGTGGCACGGGACCTCCGCGAGGCCATCTTCGTCAAGATCCAGGGCTTCTCCTACGGGAACATGGACCGATTCTCCACGGGCAGGCTCATGGTGCGGCTCACCAGCGACTCGGGCGCCGTGCAGCGCCTCGTGCAGGTGAGTCTGCGCATCGGCAGCCGGGCCCCCCTGTCGATGCTCGGCGCCATCGCGCTGATGTTCGTCACGAGCCCCGGCCTGGCCGCTACGATGGTCCCCATCCTCCTAGTGGCCGGCGCGGCCATCGTGATCTTCAGCGCCAAGATGGAGCCCCTCTTCCGCGCGGTCCAGCAGAGGCTGGATCGGCTCAACACGGTCCTCCAGGAGAACATCGCCGGCGCCCGCCTGGTCAAGGCCTTCGTGCGCTCGGGCCGCGAGGCCGAGCGATTCGAGCGGGCCAACGCCGAGCTCACCGGGAGCACCGTGAAGGTCATGCAGTTCATGTCATCGATGAACCCCCTCCTGACCGTCCTCATCAACTTCGGCATGGTCCTGGTGATCTGGATGGGCGGGCTCCAGGCCATGAAGGGCACGCTCTCCCTGGGCCAGATCGTCGCCTTCACCAACTACCTCCTCGCAACGATGAACCCCCTCATCATGATGACCCAGCTCTCCAACACCTGGGCCAACGGCCTGGCCTCTGCCAAAAGGGTCAACGAGGTTCTCGAGGCCGAGCTCGAGGTGCCCGCCCCGCCCGCAGGCGCCCTCGCCCTGGACGGGCAGGGCGCCTGCGCCGTCGACTTCGACCAAGTCGGCTTCGGCTACGGCGGCGAGTCCAGCCTGGCCGCCTTGGAGGACGTCAGCCTCCGCGCGGAGAGAGGCCAGACCGTGGCGATCCTCGGGGCGACGGGCTCAGGCAAGACCAGCCTCGTCAACCTGATCCCGCGCTTCTACGACGCCTCATCGGGCTCGGTCCGGGTGGACGGGACGGACGTCCGGGCGATCCGCGAGGACTCCCTCCACGGCCGGGTGGCCGTGGTGCCCCAGGAGACCGTCCTCTTCTCGGGCACGGTGCGCGACAACATCCGCTACGGCCGTCCCGAGGCCAGCGACGAGGAGGTGGTCGCCGCCGCCAAGGCCGCCCAGGCCCACGACTTCATCCTCAGGCTGCCCAAGGGCTACGACACCCGCATCGAGGAGAGGGGCGTCAACCTCTCGGGCGGCCAGAAGCAGCGCATCGCCATAGCCCGCGCCCTCGCCGTCAAGCCCGGCATCCTCGTGCTGGACGACAGCACGAGCGCCGTCGACGTCGAGACCGAGACGAGGATACAGGCTTCCCTGGTCGAGGCCCTCGGGCCCTGCACCGTCTTCGTCGTGGCCCAGCGGATCAGCACGGTGCTCAACGCCGACAAGATCGTCGTGCTCGACGAGGGCCGCATCGTGGCCGAGGGCCGGCACAAGGAGCTCCTTAGCTCCAGCCCGGTCTACCGGGAGATCTACGACTCGCAGCTCGGGGGAGGCCTGCATGAGTGACCATGCCCTCCCGGCGATGGAACTGCGCGCCAGCCTGTCGCGGCGAGGCGGGGGCCGCCCCGGAAAGATCGAGAAGGCCCAGGACCCGCGCAAGGCCCTCACCCGCCTGGCCCTCTACCTCAAGCCCTACGCCCTGCCCTTAGGCTTCGTCATGCTTTTCGTCCTCTGCTATTCCCTCCTCGGGCTCGTCGGTCCCTACCTGATGGGCAGGGCCATCGACACTTTCATCGCCAACAAGGACGCACGGGGACTCCTGCGCGTCGCGCTGATCATGCTCGGCGCCTACCTGTCGAGCAACGCCTTCCAGGTGGCCGCCAACTGGATCATGGCGCGCATCTCGCAAGAGGCCCTCAAGGAGCTGCGCAGGGACCTCTTCGGCCACCTCCAGACCCTCTCGATGGGCTTCTTCGACACGCACGCCGCGGGCGGCCTGATGAGCCGCCTCACCAGCGACATCGACGCCATCAACCAGGCCGTGTCCCAGAACGTCACCGCACTGCTCACGAGCCTCGTCACCATGGTCGGCATCCTCGTCACGATGTTCGTCCTCAACCACTGGCTCGCCCTGGCCAGCCTCGTCGTCATCCCCATCATGCTCTGGTTCACCCGATTCGTGGCCAAGTACACGCGCAAGGGTTTCCGCGACCTGCAGAAAGGCCTGGGCGAGCTCAACGGCATAGCCGAGGAGGCCATCGCCGGCCAGAAGGTTATCAAGGCCTTCAGGCGCAACGAGTCTGCCATCGAGGAGTTCCGCCGCAAGAACCAGGAGGTGTTCCGGGCAGGCCTCTACGCCAACTCCTTCGCCCTCCTCCTCATGCCCCTCACCCAGGTCCTGGGCAGCTTCTTCGTGATCGTCATCGCGAGCCTGGGCGGCGCCTTCGCCCTGCGCGGCCTGGTCAGCGTCGGCACCATCGCCGCCTTCATCAACTACGGGCAGAACTTCACCTCCCCCATGCGCCAGATCGCCAACCTGTACAACTCCATCCAGGCCGCCCTGGCCGGGGCCGAGCGGGTCTTCGAGATCATCGACACCCCCCCCGAGGCCGAGGACAGGCCCGAGGCCCCGGCCATCTCCGACATGCGAGGCGCGGTGAGCCTGCGCGGCGTGGATTTCTCCTACGTCCCGGGCACCCCCGTCATCAAGGGATTCGACCTCGAGGTCGAGGCAGGCCAGACCATCGCCCTCGTAGGGCCCACGGGCGCCGGCAAGACGACGATCATCAACCTCCTCACGCGCTTCTACGAAGTCTCGGCCGGCTCCATCTCGATCGACGGCCGGGACATCCGCGACATGCGCAAGGCCGACCTGCGGCGAGGCCTCGGCCTCGTCCTCCAGGACACCTTCCTCTTCGCCGACACCGTGATGGAGAACATCCGCTTCGGCCGGCTCGAGGCCTCGGACGAGGAGTGCATGGAGGCGGCGCGCCTGGCCGAGGCCGACCACTTCATCCGACAACTCCCGCACGGGTACGCGACCAACCTCTCCGAGCGGGCGGGCAACCTGAGCCAGGGCCAGCGCCAGCTCCTCTCGATCACGCGGGCGATCTTGGCGGACCCCGCCATCCTGATCCTGGACGAGGCGACCTCGAGCGTGGACACCCGCACCGAGCTGCGCATCCAGAAGGCCCTCCTGCGCCTGATGAAGGGGCGCACGAGCTTTGTCATCGCCCACCGCCTGAGCACCATCCGCGACGCGGACAAGGTGGTGGTGATCGACGAGGGCAGGATAGTCGAGCAGGGGAGCCACCAGGAGCTCCTCGACAAGCGAGGATTCTATTACAGGCTCTACGTGAGCCAGTTCAAGGGGAACGAGATCTAGAGCCAGGGGCCACGCTGTAGCGCCGGGCGAATGCCTTGGCGAAGTAGCTCTGGCCCCGGTAGCCCGAAAGGTACGAGGCTTCCTAGACTCTCGACTCGCCCGATTCCAGGCGGCTCCTGGCGAAGCCCATCCTCATCTCGATGACGTACTCGTGGACTCCCAAGCCGTGGACCCGCCTGAAGCCCCGCTCGAGCTCTCCGACGGGCTCGGCGAACAGCCGCTCGAAGTCTGGCGAAGGGCGGACGCCGCGCCCAGCGCGGTCGACGCGGTTGCCACAGAGCTGAAGCCAGACGCAGAGTTGGTACGGCAGCTATGAAGCCCAGGTGAAGAGTTTTCCAAAGTAATTGAGGAAATTGTAAAACCTTGTTGCTATTAATCGGATACAGTCTGGTTCTGTCGGCGAGCTGTTCGGGAACCTTTAGAAAAAATCCGACCTGGATGGTCCGGCTGGTTAAAAGAGCTCCGCTCTATCTCGGTGGCCTATGACTGCCACATTGCGTTTGCCATAGTCGAAGGAAACACCGCTTTGCTCGTGGCAATCGCAGCCATGATGAGGTGTACTGAGTCAAGGCGTTCCGGGATCATCCACGTGCTTCTTTCACAGGCCCAACATGCGCCAGTTCCAGGGCAATGCGGCTGCCCTCGATATCGACTACGGAGAGTCGCTCTGAAAGCGAGCATGACTATTGGTACTCCGGCTTGACGTAGCCCCTGTCCCCGGTAATATTAGCTATGAATTTGGCAGAGTCACCACGGAAGACGCTAATGGTCGGTCTATGAGGACGAGGACGGCGCGAGAGACATCCGCGATTTTTCTCTTTTCCCTAGCGGCAGTCTTAGCTGGCGCGCAAGGGGGGAGCGAAGCTATGAGGCTTACATCGGAATCTTTTCTTCCTGGTGAGGCGATCCCGAAGGCCCATGCCTACAGCCAGGGGAACGTCTCGCCCCCGCTCGAGTGGAGCGGCGCTCCTGCCGGGACGAAATCCTTCGCTCTTATCTGCGACGATCCCGACGCGCCGAAGGCGGGAGGCTGGGTCCACTGGGTGCTATGGAACATCCCAGCCTCGGCTTCTCGGCTCGAATCGGGGCTGCCCGGGAAGGCCGAGATAGCCGGAGGGATACGGCAAGGCCTGAACGACTGGCGGGAACTCGGATGGGGTGGGCCCGAGCCCCCTTCGGGCACGCACCATTACTCCTTCAGGATCTACGCCCTAGACATCGCGCCGGATGAACGGGCTCGATTGACCCGGGACAGCCTGATGAAACTGATGCAAGGCCACATTTTGGCCCAGGCCGAGCTTATAGGAACTTTCAGCGCGCGCTGAAGGCAGCTTCGCCGCTGGCGAAAAGTCCATGAAGAGGGAGGACTGATCGCCGGCTCGATTCCGATGACGTCGCTCTGATGGAGGCTCTGTCCGAGACTCTCGGCCGGGCCTTCGACGGCATGCCCACGTACACTGGGGCACGTCCCAGCGGTGAGTATCCGAGAAGGCTAATAGGAGGCGAGATCTTTGTAGCCCTGGCTGCCTACGAGCTTATGAAGTTCGGCAGGAGCGCGGCGAGATTTACGTCTACGACCTGGAGGTCTGGCCGAGCATCGGCGCCAAGGGAAAGCGAAGGCCTTGATCGCGGAACTAAAAAAAGTCGCAGTGAGGCGCGGAGCGTACGCGATCTTCGCTCAGGCCGACAGAGGCGTAGAGGACGAGCCTGCGATGGCGTTGTATCCCAGATTGGGGCTGCGCGAAGATGTCCTCCACTTCGACATCGAGGTCGAGGGCAAGGACAGTCCTGTCCCGAAATGGCCTTTGTTTCCTCTATTTTACCGAGCCATTTGGCCGGTTTATGCTCGCCAGCCAATAACAATGGATCCGCTGCCGAATAATCATGTTGCTCGACACGCTCGGATGCCAGTATTTTCAATTTATTGCCGAGTTGGTCTCCCGGAGGCTCATGATGGCCACAAAAATCGTGACAGTCGTAGGCGCGAGCGGCTATTTAGGTTTGAAGATCGTAGAGGCCCTCCTCGCTCAGGGGGCCAGGGTCAAGGCCCTGGTCAGGGCCACGAGCAAGAGGGGCGAGCTCGAGTCCCTCGGAGTCAAGGATTTCCTTGTTGGCGACCTGATGGACCCGGGATCCTTGAGCGCGGCCCTTGCGCAAGGCCCCAAGGCCGATGCCCTCGTCGCCTGCGCGGCGGGTTATACGGGACATACCAAGGGAGATGACGATGAGACGGATACCGTCGGTTACAGGTATCTCGTCGACGCGGCCAAGGCTTCGGGGCTCCCTCGCTTCGTCCTCGTCTCGATCCTGGAATGCGACAAGGCCGCCGCGGTGCCCCATTTTTACCATAAATATTTGATCGAAAAGTACCTGAAGGAGAAGGGTCAGCCATTTATCGCCCTGAGGCCGGGGGCCTTTCTCGACCAAGCCCGGGACATGGTGTTGCCCCGGCTGCAGAAAGGGAGATATCCCGAACTGTTCCCGGGAGTCTCCCTGGGAATGGTCTACACTCCAGATTTGGCCCGATACGCGGCCCTCGCGGCGGTCTCATCGCCCGAATCCGCATTGGGGCGGTCGGTGGATATCGGCTGGGCGAGCCCCGCCTCGGGTGAGCTTCTCGCCCAGGCATTCTCCAAGGTCTTGGGCAGGAGCATCAGCGCCGAGCCCGCCCTGCCTCCCTTCGTATCCCGCTTCCTCCTTCCCTTCCTCGGGCTTTTCCAAAAGGGTCCCCGCGAGATGGAGGCCATGATGAGGTGGATAGGGCAGGGCGTCTATGTCAGCCGCGATACCCAAGCCCAGAAGGAGCTCTTCGGCGAGCTTCCCACAGTGGAGGAGGCCGTCGCCAGGTACTGCCGGGACAGGGACTTGCTACCGCGGGCCGGCTAAGGCAAAGGAGGCGCGTTATGCGATATCGAAGGTTCGGGAAGACGGGTCTCTTCGTCTCGGAGCTCTCCCTCGGGGCCATGACCTTCGGCGGGGGAAAGGGGACCTGGGGCGCCATAGGGAGTCTCGACAAGGGCGAGGCAGAGAGGATCATAGGGACGGCCCTGGACGCGGGCGTCAACCTCGTCGACACGGCCGACGTCTATTCCTCGGGCGATTCGGAGTCCCTCGTTGGCGCGGCCCTCGCTTCCCTCGGGAGGCCGAGGGACCAGGTCCTCGTGGCCACCAAAGTGCGGGGCAGGGTGGGCCCGGGAGTCAATGAGGTGGGGCTCTCACGAAGCCGCGTCCTGGCCGGGGCCGAGGCGAGCCTCAGGAGGCTCAAGCTCGACCACATAGACCTCTTCCAGATTCACGGCATGGACGTCGAAACCCCGATAGAGGAGACGATGCGCGCCCTCGACGACCTCGTGAGCTCGGGCAAGGTCCGCTACGTCGGCTTCTGCAATCTTCCGGCATGGCTCGCCATGAAGGCCCTCGCCTTCGCGGAGCACCGGGGCTTGGCTCGCTTCCAAAGCGCCCAGGTCTACTATTCGATCGCAGGCCGCGATATCGAGAGGGAGATCGTCCCCCTTGCCAGGGACCAGGGACTCGCGATCCTGCCCTGGAGTCCCCTCGCGGGAGGGCTTCTCTCGGGGAAATTCGACCTCGAGAATCCCGGCCCGGCGGGGGCGAGGCGGAGCAGCTTCGATTTCCCTCCCGTGGACGAGGCCCGCGCCAAGGCCGTCCTCGACCAGATGCGCGCCGTGGCCTCGGAGTCGGGCTTGAGCGTTCCGCGCGTCGCCTTGAGCTGGCTGCTGACGCGGGACTTCGTGACCAGCGTCATCGTGGGCGCGAAGAGCCTCGAGCAGCTTGAGGACAATCTGGGGGCCACCGACGCGAGGCTGAGCGCCGAGCAGACGGAGCGGCTCGACGCGGCGAGCGCCCTGCCGAGCGAGTATCCGGGCTGGATGCTCGAGCGCCAGGACGGGGATCGCCGGCCCAAGGAACCATAGGGCGGAAGTCGCCGAGCAGATGGACGCCGGGCGCTACGAGGGGCTTACGCCTCCACGACGGGTCGCTAGGTTGAATCATGTTGGATCAAGGTCGACTCGCCTTTTTAGCTGGATGAAAATGGGCCAGGCGCAGTGGACCTTGCCAACGACCACCCGGACCTGGCCCTGCTCTTCCTTACAGGTCTATCCCCCAGCTCCCGGTAATATTGAATTAGCGACCGCTACCCCAAGTGACACCCGCGGCTATGCCGCCTATGCTAAAATTTACATTTACCGACCCTGGGGCGATCTTTGTGTCGTAGCCTCCACTGACGTAGCCGGGAAGGGAGTCGATCGGGGCGATGTTCCAATAGGTCCCGGTCAGATTGCAAATATACTTCACATTAGACGCCGCATACCCAGTCGTGTTGGTATCGAGGATGTCTACCGGTACTCCCGATTGGTTGAACTCGATCACGGTCGATCCGGCGCTACTGGGGGCGGCGAAGGTCGCGGTGACAGTCCATGCCTGCGCCTGGCTGGTCTGGACGAGGTTGCTTGGAGTCGTAGCCCAGAGCGATTGCGCGAAACTTATCGGGACGAGCATCGAGGAGCCTGTGTCCCCAGAGATGGTGACCGTATAATTCGAACTCACTGGTACCGAATAGGTGTTGGTCGTACCGATTTCCGTGCCAGAACAGGTGATGTTGTAGAGCACATTCGTGAGTGTAAGCGAAACATTGGTGGTATTTCCAGCAGTAACGGTCACGCCTGTCTGCGAATTGCTTCCCAGAAGGACGACATTGGGAGCCGTGGTAAAGCTAAAGCCCCATGTTGCTCCTGTGATCGTGTCGCCAGTTGCCAGACCGGCCAAAGCGATAATCGTATAGGTCCCCGGAGAGACATTGGCTATGGTGCCTCCCGTCGAGGAGGCCTTGTTCGATGTGTTTGAGTTGATGTAATAAAAGTTCGCGGCGTTATAGGCGATAAGTTC
>Ga0181529_10004258_pt1 | contig 15626 bp, 13 predicted proteins | sample PEATcosm2014_Bin_36_FD_119763 | JGI IMG/M metagenome (GOLD analysis project Ga0181529, IMG submission 119763) | Peatland microbial communities from MTU Mesocosm Facility, Houghton, MI, USA - PEATcosm2014_Bin10_30_metaG | ecosystem: Environmental > Terrestrial > Soil > Wetlands > Peat | place...
ATCAACCGCTTCACCCAAAACTATAACCAACGATGCCGCCCCTTCGCTTGGACCGCCACAGCAGATTCCATCTTTCAAAAACTCGCCAAACTATGCAATCGTATTTCTGGGACAGCACACTAGAAAAGACTGGGTTGCCCCGAAGTTGAAGAAGGTAGATGTCAAAAAGATCACCGCCAGCGGAGCAATTACTGAGAGTAGTGATATTTCTGGCTACAGCTAGAGTCTTGTTGCCGCTGCGGTAAATCAAGTACAAAATATGCCGACACGTTGCGCCTCTGGCGCAGGGCGACGAGGTGTGTTCGTTTGTAGCATGAACGTCGTTCCCTTGAAGTGCGGTGTAAGAGAAGCAACGGCCAGCCGTATTGGATTTCCGGGGCGTGCGACCAGAGTTGTTACGGCCTTGTTGTAGCGTGTGGATGCAGCGTAGCAGTTGTGTTTGGCATACAATCTCAATTCAATGCCTGTTCTGGGTACGGGACGATGGGGCCAGTTGCGGGTGCGTGCTTCCTGAGGATCGAAGATGTCCCTCCATGCATACTGGGCGTATGGACTTTGCATCCATGCAGAGCTGGATTGCCCCGAACTTCCGCCTTACTCCCAGTTGAGCGGCAGTCCGGATGTGACGATCCATCTGCTGCCTGCGCTGCCCTCTGCCTCGCAGAGTCTGGGGAATCCCATCTACGATGTTCAGCCGGGAATCTTCAGTCTGGCGGTGCCTGGCGTGGCCTGCTATCGGGTGGAAGAGGGCTGCCGAATCTTCATCGAGCCGCTCCCGGATGCTCCGATCGAAAGAGTCCGCCTGTTCTTATTTGGCTCGGTGATGGGCGCTCTGCTCTATCAGCGCGGGTTGTTCCCTCTGCACGGTAGCGCAGTGGAGACTGACTGGGGCGCAATGATCTTCGTAGGGGCGCAGGGAGCGGGCAAATCCACCCTGGCTGCCCAGTTCCATCACAGGGGTTATCGCCTGCTCAGCGACGATGTTTGCGCCGTCGCGCCCACTGAGGATGGACTACGGATTCTTCCCGCCCTGGCCAAGTTTCGCATCTGCGCGGATGCATTCGAGCGGCTGGGCGCACCACAGGGTGGGCGCTTCGACGTGGACAAATATGTGGTCCCCATGGACGCAGGCTACTGCCCGCACCCAGTGCCGCTTCGGGCCATCCACGTCCTTCAGATCGACGACCCCGCAACTTCAGAATGCGCAGCCCCGGCCTTCCGGATGCTCTCCGGTTTAGACCGCGTGCGGCGACTGCTGGAGAACCTCTACCGGCCCCAGTACCTGAAAGGGCAACTGACCCAGGCCAGCTTGGTGCGATTGGCGGCAGTGATTGCACAACAGGCCACTCTGGCCGTCGTCACCCGGAGGCGTAATCCTAGTGAGTCCGACGAGCTGGTTGGATTTTTGGAGTCCGCCTGGGCGGACCACTTTGGTCTCATCCCATCGGCTGTGCAGAATACAGCCATCCACGCGGAGGCAAAGAGCTAAATGCATCTCTCTCCCAATTCACGATTGTCGCGCGTCCAGAACCTGCTCTCCACGGAGCTCGATCAGGAGACCGTCCTGATGAGTATCGATGCCGGGGCATACTACGGCTTGGGCGGGGCAGCCCAGAGCATCTGGAATATGCTGGAAGTCCCCGTGACGTTTTCCGATTTGGTGGACCGGCTGGTGAAGGAATACCGGGTCTCGCCGCAAACCTGTGCAGCCGACCTGGAACGATTTTTGTCCAAGATGGAACGGGAAGGCCTGTTGCGTGTGGAATGATCTGAATCGCTATCGGCGGATTCCCCGCTCCAGAAAAAAACTTCTGCGCGAAGCCCTGATCACGCTGGCTGTTGCTCGCATAGCTATGGCCTTTCTCCCCTTCCGGCGCATTGCTGCGTGGCTGGGAACACCCGGTGCCGAGACCCCGGCCACGGCAACACCCGAACAGATTCATATGGCACAAGAAGTTGGATGGGCCATCAGCGTCCTGGCGCGGCGCGTTCCCTGGGATGGGCGTTGCCTGGCCCAGGCCCTGGCTGCCAGCGGCATGTTGCGCCGCCGCGGTCTGGAGGGCACCGTGAGCTTCGGTGCGAGCCAGGGAAAATCTTCAGGATTCGATGCCCATGCGTGGCTACGTTTGGGGCCCTGCGTTGTGACCGGCGAACCTGGCCACCAGCGCTTCAAGACCTTCACATCCTTTGCCCGGAGGCGAGCGTGAGCGGGATCTATGGAATCTATCGCTGGGACGGCGCTCCGGTGGAACCTCATTGGCTGGAGCGGATGAAGACAGCCATGGCCTTCTATGGCCCCCACGGAGGCGGACACAGTGTGGACGACCCGGTGGGATTGGGACATCTTCTGCTGGAGATCAATCCGGAGGATGCCTTCGAGAGCCAGCCTGTGCAGGGCACGCGAGGGCCTGTAGTCAGCGCGGCGCGCCTGGACAATCGTGCTGCGCTCCTCGATGCGTTTCAGATTTCCTCCTCGGAAGCCCCCCGATTGTCCGACGCACAGCTGGTGAGTCTGGCCTTCGACCGCTGGGGCGAGGAGCTTAGCCCACACCTTCAGGGAGACTGGGCGCTGGCGGCCTGGGATGCTCGAGAACATCGTCTCCTGTTGGCCAGGGACGCCTGCGGAAACGCAACCCTCTACTACTACGAGGGTCAAGGCTTCCTCGCATTTTCGTCCAACCTGAAGGCACTGCTTGCTCTCCCCGGCGTGGTCAAGGAACCGGACCCCCTGCGTCTCGCCCAGGTACTCGTTTCATGGCAGCACGATGCGGAACGGACTGCGTACAAAGGCTTCCGGCGGCTGATTTGGGCGCACGCCATGGCCATCGACGCGGCGGGCCGGACCCGCACTTTTCGGCATTGGTCGGCCGAGGGACGCGAACCTCTGTCTTTGCGCAGCGATGAAGAGTACGAAGAAGCCTTTCTGGAGCATTACACCCGCGCGGTGAAGAGCTGTCTGCGCACTCAGAAGCCAGTTGCCGCAACGCTCTCCGGTGGTCGTGACTCCGGCTCCGTGGTCGCAATCGCCGCACTGCTTCTTGCCAGCCAAGGTCGCGGCCTTACCGCTTACACCTCGGTGCCATGCCTTGTGCCGGACGGAGCTGGAGCCCATAGAGTGGGCAATGAATGGGAGTTGGCCCACGCTACCGCCGATATGGCGGGGGCCAATGTCCAGCACATCCCGGTCGATGCAGCGCAGTATACAGTCCTCCAGGGCATCGAACACCTTATGGACATCCATGGCGGCCCAAGTCATGCGGCCGGCAACCATTACTGGATTCAGGCCATCGCGGAAGCCGCTGCCGGCAATGGAGCAGCGGTCGTTTTTACCGGGCAGATGGGCAATGCCACTGTCTCCTGGGCTGGCAGTGGCTCTGCGCTGCTTGCCCTTCGACAGAGGCACCCTCATACGGCGTGGCGCTTGCTGCTCCATGCCGAGTCGAACCCGTGGCTCACCCTCAAGCGCCAGGTGCTGAAGCCATTGCTGACACCGGGGCGGCGCGCGTATCGACAGCTCAAATCGCCCGCTCGCGAACCTTGGCGGGCCTATTCCGCTCTCAACCCACAGATGGCTTCGCAGTTGAATCTCGATCAAAGGATGCGGGCGGCAGGATTCGATCCGACCTTCACCTTCTCCCCGCTGGAAGATGTGCATCTGCGTTTTTTCTGGCCTGCCTGGAGCATTGGCCCAGGTCTTATGACAGAGATGGGAGCCAGGCACTCCATCTCTTTTCTCGATCCAACCTTCAATATGCCCCTCGTGGAGTTTATCCTTCGGGTCCCGGACGATCAGTTTCGCCGACGTGGTCAGGGCAGTTGGCTCATGCGCAGGGCCTTCCGCAATCGTATGCCGGAAGCAGTGCTGAATGGACGACATAAAGGCCTACAGGCTGCCGATGTTGGCCATCGGATTCTGCGCGAACTACCCGCATTTCGGGAAGCTTTGCATTCCCTTGATTCACTGCCCCTGGCCCGCGAGTTCCTTGACATGCAACTGCTTCGCCGTACTCTGGATGATCTGGCGGTCAAGGTCGATTCCGATACCACCGCAAAGGCCGGCCAAATCCTTCTCCGTGGGCTGGGCGTTGGCCTCTTCCTACGTCGTCTTGCAGATTCCCCTTCGTGAGGTCATATCGGTCCATGCTGATTCAACAGCTCGAGCAGCTCTTTCACCATTGGTCTGCGAACCACCGCGCTTTGACTCCCATTTTGTATGCGGCGGATGCGTGGACCATGGCATGGACTGTACAGTTACCGGACATCCGTCATGACTAAGACCCCCTGGCTCGAAGCAACCAGCCCCGCATTCCGCCTGATGATCGCCACCTCCTGGCTGGCCCCCGATTCCTCGATGAATCATCAGGAGTTGACCATCCGCCAAGCAATTGCGGCCAGTCCAGACTGGGCAGAATACATTCGTCTGGTGGACCGTCACCGCACACCGGCCCTGAGCTGGGCCGCCCTCAAGCGTGTCCCCGACTTGAATATTCCAGAGCCCATACAAGCAGAACTAAAGAAGCGAAGCGATTCCTGCCGGATGCTGGCAGTAAAGCATTCCTTGATTCTGGCGGAGGTACTGAAGGCATTCAATCGCGCCGCGATCCCCGTGATGCCCCTCAAGGGGCCGATACTCTCCTTCACCCTCTACGGTGACATTGGACTACGCCAGTCTCATGACCTGGACCTGGCTGTTCCCCAGGAGGATTTTTTCAATGCGCAATCCTGTCTGCAGAATCAGGGCTGGCGCCTGGGCGTCGACTACTTTTCTCTGAGTCCCCGCCAATTGCAAAGCTGCTTGCTCCACGAGCACCACCTTGGCTTCCTTCAGCCCCAGGGGAATTGTCTGCTGGAACTCCACTGGCGCAACCAATGGGAGGCGCCAAGCCTAAACAGTGACCGGTGGGCCAGAAGTATCCCTTCTATCTGGCAAGGAGCTGCCCATCAGGCCATGCACCCCATCGACCTGGTGCTTTATCTTTGCAGCCATGGAGCGGGACATGCTTGGTCCCGTGCAAAGTGGCTTGGAGACATGGCGCGCATCCACGCCGAGGGTCGCGTGGATTGGGAGGCGGTCCTGCTGGAAGCACGAAGGACAGGTCAGCATAGGGCCCTGCTGGCTTGTCCGTGCCTTTTGCAGGACGTGTACGGGCTTCCGTTGCCAGTCCTCCGTGGGAATCCATGGAAGGATATGCCATCCCTGCTTATCGACAAGCCATCATCTTCCCTCAAAGATCCTAAGGAGCCGGTAGTTCACAGCGTAATGGCCGCATTGCCAGGTCTGTTGTCTCGTTATCGCTACAATCGGATGGTTCATTCCCAAAGAACCTGGCGCGAAACTGTGGCCGAACTTGCCCACTGTCGTGTAGATTTTAGGGTGCTTCGTCTACCCGACCGTCTCTTTTGGGCTTATGTGCCTCTACGCCCCATCCTGTGGTTTTGGCGGCGTGTGCTTCGCCGTGGACCTACAGGGGAGTCCTTCAACAGCGACTCGTCCCCCGTTTCATCAGCACCGCCATCTTCGTCCCCTTCTCATCGGTCATGAACCGTATCCACGCACGGCATTCTCCCTGCATCCTTCGATACCAACCTTCCGCGAACAGGTTTCCCTATTAACCTCCAGTTGCCAGCCACCTCACATCTCGTCTCATCCAAGGCATCACGCACCACGAAGCTCCATCCCGCCGCCAAACCGCATGGACCTGTGATATTGCTTGCCAATCATTCCAACTCCAAACGCCAGAAACCCTATCCTTCCGTCGTGCCTGGGAAGATAGGGTCTCCGATCAACCTCAATCCTGATCAACCGCACCGGAACTTACCGGTGTCCGCCACCGCCGCCAGCGTGGCCTCCACCGCCGCCGTGGAATCCGCCACCGCCACCGCCAAATCCTCCGCCGCCAGATCCACGTCCTACTGGCGCCGATGCCATTCCGCGGCCGCCAAAGGTACCTCCCTGGCGAATCGGTGCTGGGCTTGGTGGCAATGGGCGCGGGCCGGGGCGCACGGGGCCAGGTCTGCCTCCGTAGCCGCCAGGATAGTACCCGCCGCCATAGCCGTAGCCGGACCAGTATCCGCCGCCAAAGCCGTAGCCGGGATAGATATACCCACCGCCATACAGGTACCACGGCGAATAAAACCCGTCACCAAACGGGTCCATGAACATCCCGTCCCAAGGCATCCATGTGTACATATACATCCCCGGGTCCCACATCCAGCCGGGATTGTAGTTCGAGCTGCCCGCATACTCCTCGGACATTGCCAGGTTCGCCTGGCCTACTGTATCGGCGCGCAGCTTGCTCCACTGGTACAGCGGATCCACGCTAGCCACCTCTTTGCCGTTGAAATCTTGCGGCTTGGCCCGCCCGCCGGTGATCGCCAACTCATGGTGGTCCTTCACCCGGATCCACTTCTTGGAACTCTGCAAGGGCGAAACCGCGGCCTCGCCTTCGAAGACGCGCATCTTGCCTACAGTCGCGTCGAACTCATACACTCCGTTCTTCAGCAGCGACGCCTGCGCTGGTCCTTGGTCTACCAGTATCGCGTTTCCGTTATATAAATAATCGACTTCGACCGTTGCGGTGCCGCGATCCAACTGCACCTCGGTCTCCGTCATGTCCGGAGAAACCATGGTGACGGCGCTGTTGTCGCCCAGGCGGAGAAACACGCCAGGAGTCAGCAACACCTCCACCTTCCCGTTGGTTGTTGTTACTGTTTGGCCCTGCGCAACCTCCGCACTTCCAGCGGATTGCGACGTCAGTGGTTGACCGTTGAGGGTGGCTTCGCCTTCCACGTTATTGATCGTCCCTGGGCCGGCATTGCTCGTGTGCTGAGTAAACGCATAGGGCACGAAGAGACTCGTCGCCAGGGAAAGCAGTGTGATTGCTCTCAGCCTTGGCATTGTCCTTACCTCCACTTTGTTAGATGCTCAGGGGACCTAAAGGTATCAAGGAGCAGCCGTTCAGGAGATGCGAAAACCCCTGTAATTATTGGTGATTATCCCAGTTGCGCGAGATTAGTTGCGCTGCGAAACCCCTGCACTGCGGATTCCGTGCCGCCCGCCTTGCAGGATCGCAGCGCTCTCCGCTAGACTCACGCCATGCGCCGCCCAACTTTGCTCTCTCTCGCCCTCGTCGTTCTCTTCGCCTTCACCGCTTCCCCGCTCATCGCGCAGGATTGGGCCAAGGCGACGCTGGAGAAGTCGCCACGCCACCGCGAGTACGTCGCCATCAAGCACGGCGACCGCACCGTGCAGGCCTTCGTCGTCTATCCCGAGGTCAGCCAGAAGGCCCCCGTCGTCCTCATGATCCACGAGATCTTCGGCCTCAGCGACTGGGCCAAGGAGATGGCCGACGAGATCGCCGCCGAGGGATACATCGTCGTCGCGCCAGACCTGCTCTATGGATACGGCCCCAACGGCGGCGGCACGGACGCCTATCCCGGCCAGGACGCCGTCACCAAGGCCGTCTCCGCGCTCGATCCAGCCGTCGTCACCGCCGACTTGGATGCCGCCGCAGACTACGGCAAGAAGCTTCCCTCCGCCAGTGGCAAGCTCTTCGTCGCGGGCTTCTGCTGGGGCGGTGGCAAGTCCTTCGACTTCGCCACCCACCGCCACGATCTCTCCGCCGCATTCGTCTTCTACGGCCCGCCGCCCGCCGACGACGCGCTCAAGAACATTGCCGCGCCCGTCTACGGCTTCTACGCTGGCAACGACGCGCGCATCTCCGCCACCGTCCCCGCAACCACTGCCGCAATGAAGGCCGCTGGCAAGAAATACGAGCCGGTAATTTATGACGGGGCGGGCCACGGCTTTATGCGCGCCGGAGAAGACCCCGCCACCAATGCAGCCAACAAGACAGCACGCACCGAAGGCTTCAAGCGCCTCGTTGCTCTGCTCAAGCAGGAGAGTACCGCATCGGCGCAGACGTCCACACCGGCCACCGCGCCACCCGCCGAACAGAAGCGTCCTCAAATGGCGGCCATCGGCGTTCCTGTCGCTGGAATGCCCTTCGTCCACGATCCTTCAACCGTGGTCCACTTCCACGGAAAGTACTTCGTCTTCTCCACTGGCCGCGGAGCACCCTTCTACTCCTCGCCCGACACAGTCACTTGGACGCGCGAAGGCAGCGTCTTCACCCAGATTCCCGACGCAGTGCATGCGCTGGTGCCCAAGAATAACGGCACCGACGTCTGGGCGCCGGACATCATCCGCATGAACAACCAGTTCTATCTCTACTACGCAGTCTCCAGTTGGGGATCGTTCCAGTCGGCCATTGGTCTCGCCACCAACCCGGTGCTCGATCCCAAGGACCCCGCCTATAAATGGACCGACCGCGGCGTGGTCGTCACCTCCAACGGCAACGAAGACCTCAACGCCATTGATCCCGGCGTCATCCTCGCACCCGACGGCACGCTCTGGATCTGCTACGGCTCGTACCACGGCAGCATCCGCGTCACCCAGCTTGACCCGCACACCGGCCTTGCTCTCGCGCCCAATACCCTCGGTGCTCCCATTGCCACGGCCCGCGAGTCCGAGGCCTCCGACATCATCTCCCACGACGGCTTCTTCTACCTCTTCGTCAACCACGGAAGCTGCTGCAAGGGCAAGGACAGCACCTACAACATCCGCGTAGGCCGCGCGCGCACCATTACCGGTCCGTATATGGACCGCGACGGCAAACCAATGTCCGAAGGTGGCGGTACGCTCTTTCTCGCCTCCGACGCCACACGCATCGGCCCCGGCCACTTCGGTCGTGTAGTCGATTACGATGCACCGTCAACTGGCCCCGAGCGCTTCAGCATCCACTACGAGGCAGACATGAAGCGCGACGGACGCTCCGTGCTGGACATCCGACCACTGTCGTGGAGCGCGGACGGCTGGCCCATCGCCGGCGATCATCCCGCCGTTTCTACGGATGCCGCGGCCACTACCGCAGATCACCTGTGCGACTCGATGTGATACGTCCCCGCAGGGAGTTGATAGGTCGCGTATCTCGACGATCCCGGTACATCGCTAAACACGATATGGACCGCATTGGTCGATGCAATGGCCTTTCCGTTGACCATGATCTCCTCGCTGAACTCCATGGGGATAAAAATGTAAGCGGAGGAGGGAATAGTTACGTCCATCGTCAGCTTGTCACCGTCGCGCGTCCACGCGCTCGCAACAAGGCCCGCCTTGGAGTGATAGGTCGCTGAGACATGCGTTAGATCGCCAACAATAGCAGGCTTAATAGAGATTTGAGCGTCACCATTGTTTGGCCAGGATGTCAGATCGACTAGTATCCCGGCCAGCCCACGATAGAACCACTCCTCCGCATGGCCCAGCATGAAATGGTTCTGCGACGAGCCGGGATTTGCGTCCCACGCCTCGGTCAGCGTCGTCGCCCCGTGCGCAAGCTGGTCGCCGTAGCTCGGCTTGTCGGTGCGCATCAGCATCGTATAGAGAACATCCGAGCGGCCGCCATCCGTCAGCGCGCGCACCACGTAATGGAAACCCACATCGCCCGCCGTTACGTGATCGCCGTGCGCGTGAATGTCGGCAACAAGATTCTCAAGCACAGCGTCGCGCCGGTCCGCTGGCACAAGCCCCACAACCAGCGGCATGGCGTTCGCCGTCTGCGATCCCGTGTCGTACTGTTTCGAATCCGCATGCAAGAAACGCTCGTTGAAGGCCGTCTTCACCTCACCGGCTTCGTTCGCATATTTGTCCCCGTCACCCATGTGATGAAGCAGGCGAGCGACATCCGCCAGCGCCTTCAGCTCCTGATAGTAGATCGCCGTCGCCGTCACGCCTGCGCTGGTCAACTGCGAGCGCCCCGGGTTCTTCGGCCCAATGTCGTACCAGTCGCCCAACCCGTACAGCAGCAAGTGTCCCTGCGCCTTCCCCCGCAGATACTCCGCATAGCGCTGCATCGCCGGATACTGCACGCGCAAAAGATCGAGATCGCCGTAAAACTGGTACGCCTCCCACGGACTCAGGATCACCGCCGCGCCCCACTCCGGCGAATCGCGAAAATCGTCAGGGAAGGTCGTGTACTCCGGCGCAATGTCCGGCACCAGTCCGTCCGCCGTCTGCGCGTCGCGCATGTCCGCGGCCATCTTGGCATACAGGCCTTCGACATTGTAGTTGTACATAATCGATGCGCCCGCCAGATGTGTCTGCTCCAGCCAGCCCAGCTTCTCGCGCGTGGGACAATCCGTCAGCACGGAAACCGAGTTCGATAGAATCGCCCGATCGATCAGCGTGTGAATGCGGTTCAGTAGCTCACTCGAGGAAGTAAACGTCCCATCCACAGCAAACGCATCGTGTAGAAACCGCCCCGCAATCTTCACCACCACCGGCGCAGTCGCACCCGCACCCACACCGTTCGTCTCCACCTGCACATAGCGGAAACCCGTATAGCTGAAGCGCGGATGCCACGCCTCCGCTCCTCCACCCTTCAACGTGTAGTTGAACGAATCGGGGTCCTTCGCACTCGCATTCATACTGCGCTGCGTCACCAATCCATTCGCGTCCAGCAGCTCACCGGGGAGCATTTTGACCACGTCACCGCGCGCGCCGCGTACCTCTATCTCCGGCCAACCCGCCATATTCTGCCCCAGGTCGTAGACCGTCACACCAGGCTTCGGATGCGTCACCGCAACCGGCGTGTAGCTCTCGTTTGCCACCACCGGCGAAATCGTCTCCTTCACCAGCGCGCCGCCCGGCCCCGCAACCACATTTGCCGCCGCCCATCCCTTGTCGTCAAACCCCGCCGCATCCCAACCCGCCTGCTCCCGCCGCGCGTCGTAGTCCTCGCCACCGTAAATATTGCTGAACACGATCGGCCCCGTCGCCGTCTTCCACGCGTCATCCGACACAATGCGTTGCTCGTAGCCATCGCTGAATTGCAACACCAGCGCGACAATCAGCTTCGGCTTACCGAACGACCCGCGAAACTTCGTATACCGGTTGGCGGGCGACTCCACGTTGTACATGCCATTGCCCAGCAGCACGCCAATCGCGTTTTCACCCTGCACCATCAGCTTGGTCACATCGTACGTGTCGTAATAGACGCGCTTGCGATAGTCGCTCCATCCCGGCGTCAACACAGACTCCGTCACATTACGACCATTGATGTGCGCCTCGAACTGCCCCAGCCCGGAGATATTCAGTGTGGCCGAGACGATCTTTGCATCCGCACTTTTTCCATGCACCTTAAAGCTGTGACGAAAGATCGGCAATGGCAACGACACTAAGGAATCGACCACCGGGGGAGGCGATGTATGTGCGGCAGTTGCAACCGGCACGTCTCCCTGCGCGGCGATCCATCGTGCATCGTTAGCAAAGGGACGAGCACTCAACCCCCCGCCGTCTCCGGCAATCGGCTGCGCTGCAACACCGCCCACCCAACAAGCAGCCAGCGCAAGCGCGGAGACAACATGCGCCACAAGCCTTGAAGCATCGTTGCTATGGATCGACAAGCATTTCTCCTGAACGGATTCGCCGATGAGCCGACGCACAGGAAAGTCTACTCCGTGGCGACGGTCCTGGAGACGGAATGCTCTAGACTGGAGCGATGCGACTGACCCCTATCTTCCTGCTCTCCGCCACCGATGCCGCCCACTTCCCTTCCGAGGCAAGGACCTTCGGCGCGCCAGAGATAGCCTTCCTTGGCCGCTCCAACGTTGGCAAGTCGTCGCTCATCAATGCGCTGCTCGGCACCCAGCAGGCGCACACCTCATCCACCCCCGGCCGCACCCGTGCCATCAACTTCTTCTCTCTGCACCAGGGCACGGGCGACAAAATCAAACCCCGACCCACGCTCATCTTCGCCGACCTGCCCGGCTACGGCTACGCCAAGATATCCAAATCCATCTCCGCCGAGTGGCCCAACTTCATCGAACCCTACCTCACCAAGCGCGAGACCCTCGCCCTCGCCGTCTGTCTGGTAGACAGCAACATCCCGCCACAGCCCAGCGACCGTCAGCTCATCGACTTCTTCCGTCACACCCAGCGTCCCTACCTCGTCGTCGCCACTAAATCCGACCGCCTCTCCCACAACGCGCTCGCCAAATCGCTCGCGGCCCTCAAGCGCGAGCACGAGATCGACGAGGTTCTCCCCGTCTCCGCCAAATCCGAAGCCGGCACCAAAGCCCTCTGGCCGCATCTGCTGGCCGTCGCGGAGTAGTGTTTACCTCATAGCTCATAGCCTACAGATCTTAGTTCATAGCTCACGGCTCAAAGCCCATAGCTCCGTCATAAAAACCAGCCTCTCGCAATCGTTGCTGCTCTCCTTCCGTCAGCCACACCCATCGACCATCACCGCGAGCCTCCCGAAGATATTTGGGAACACTCTGAATCCAGCGTCTGCGAACCAGATCATCAGGTTGAAGAATCGCCAGTAACCGCTCATCCAACGCTCGCAGCTCGGCCGCGTTCGCCGCAGGAATATAAACCTCCTTGAACTGCTTGCGCGCAATGCCCGCGTCGCTTCGTTCTTCGTCCTCACCCTCCATCTTCCGCAAACGCATCCCCGCCGCCTGTAGCGCTTGGATGCTTTCTTCCTGCAGAATCGAATCCGCATTTTGTTTCGCGCCAATCAGCAGCAGATCGGGCAGCACGCCGCGTTCCACCATCTCGCGCAACGTTTCACGGACCTCCGCGGTCAGCCCGACACTCAGCGCTCTCCGCAACCGCACCTGGTTCTTCAGCGCGCGCAGCGCCTCATCCAGCGTATTCACCACAAAGTCCACTTCGCCGCGCCGCATCGCTGCCTTCACCGCGACAGCATCGGCGTCGATTGCCAGCGTCGCCCCTACCGCAATGCTGACAGCGGTTGGCACCCCGCTCGCCGCGCAGCCTTCGCCGCAGCACAGCACCAGACCCCCGCCCCAATCTTCCCGCACCTCCATCAACGCTCCATACAATCGGAGCGTCTCCAACTGGCGGTCGCCGGCATTTGCAGTCTGCATCCACTTCCCTCGGGGAGAACCTGTCTAATTCCACACCTCAAGCCATAGAATCGTTCTTGTTTTGCTTAAGGGCACGGCTTCAGCCATGCCGTAAATGCTGAATTTAACTGCGGCTTTAGCCACTGAGGTCAGCGATTAGCACTCAATCAAGAGTTAGTAGTCAGACTATACGAAGAAGCCCCGCAACACTTCGGTTGCAGGGCTTGTCCCAATGGATAAAATTTCCGTCTCTATTCCCCGTAGTAGTCCAGACCCAAATGTGTGATCAGGTCCTCGCCCATAATGTGCCGCAGCGTGTTTTTCAGCTTCATCTGCTGGATAAATAAATCGTGCTCCGGATACACGCCCGGTGCGCTGTCCGGCGCCTTGAAGTAGAAGCTGAGCCACTCCTGAATCCCCAGCCCGCGAAGGCTTGGAGTCCGCGCCGCAAGGTCCATGAACAGGCACAGATCAAGCGCCAGCGGCGCCGCCAGAATCGAGTCGCGGCACAGGAAATCCACCTTCAACTGCATCGGATAGCCAAGCCACCCGAAGATATCAATGTTGTCCCAACCCTCTTTAGCATCACCACGTGGCGGGTAATAGTTAATCCTTACCTTATGGAAAATATCCTTGTATAGGTCGGGATACAACTCGGGCTGTAGAATCAAATCCAGCAGTCCCAGCTTCGACTCCTCCTTGGTCTTGAACGACGACGGATCGTCCAGCACCTCGCCGTCCCGGTTGCCCAGAATGTTGGTCGAGAACCAGCCGCTGACGCCCAGCATCCGCGCCTTGAACGCAGGAGCCAGTACGCTCTTGATCAGCGTCTGCCCCGTCTTAAAGTCCCGTCCGCAGATCGGCGCATTCATCTTGCGCGATAGCTCGTTCATCGCGGGAATATCCACCGTCAGGTTGGGCGCTCCGTTGATAAACGGAATCCCCTCCGTAAGCGCCGCCCACGCATACAACTGTGACGGCGCAATCCCCGGATCGTCGTTATCCATCCCCTTCTCGAAGGCAGCCAGTGTCTGATGTACCGCCGTCGGCGACAGGAAAATCTCCGTCGATCCGGTCCAAATTACCACCTGCCGGTCGGTCTTCTTCTTGAACGCCTGAATGTCTTTCCTCAGTTGCTCGGCCAGGTCGCGCTTGTTCTTGCCGCTCTTGATCTTGGTAGCGGTCAGCCGCTTCACATATTTTTGGTCGAACGCCGCGGGCATGGGCTCAATCGACTCCAGATACGGCCGGATCTTCTCCAGCGTCTCGTTGTCCAGCACCGCCGCTGTCTTCGATGCCTCGTACAGATTGCCGCCAAAGATGTCCCAGCCGGTGAACACCAGGTCCTCCAGCTTGGCGATGGGCAGGAACTCCTTAATCAGCGGAGTGGTGCCGTCGGTGCGCTTGCCCAGGCGAATAGTCCCCATCTGCGTCAGCGACCCAATGGGCTTGGCGAGTCCCTGGCGGACCGCCTCTACGCCGGCGATAAGAGTGGTACATACCGCTCCCATGCCGACCATCATGATTCCAAGTTTTCCTGTAGCTGGCTTGATGCTGGCCGCTTCTGGCGTTGCGGCTCCGGGTGTAGACATGCTTTGCTTTACCCCTCTGTCCTGCAAATTAGATGATGCTGCTTCCGTTAAACCGGAAAGATCAGTATATCCCTCCCCACCCACGCCCGTGTCAAATGCCCACCATCCCGGCGGAAGTGGATCAATTTGATGTGAATGACTGATGTTCCCGAATACAAGACTTGTTGAAAGTTCACAAGATACAAATCTCACCCAAGTTAAATACAACCTGCCCAACTCCGGCGTCTTGCTTTCGCATCTAAGGCGCATTATGGGAGGAGTTTATGAGCGAAAAAGGTGTTCGATTGCTGTTTGTAGACGACGAGCCGTTGATCAGAATCACACTCTCGAAGATTCTGGAGCAAGAGGGATTTCAAGTGACTGTAGCGGCAACCGTTCCTGAGGCGCTGGAATATATCACGAAGGGAAAATTCGACCTGCTGCTCTCCGATCTAAATATAGGACAACCGGGTGACGGCTTTACGGTGATCAGCGCGATGCGCCGGTCCCAGCCGGAGGTGGTCACGATTATCCTGACCGGCTTCCCTGATTTCGACACCGCGCTACAGGCCCTGCGCAGTCAAGTAGACGACTACCTGACGAAGCCTACCGACATCAAGACTCTTATTGCAGTGATAAATGAGAATATGCAAAAACCGAGGCGTCACTCACCAGTGCAAATGAAACGTGTTTCAACTGTGCTACGCGAAAACGCCAATCAAATCGTAGAAGACTGGCTCGTCGCGTCCACACAGGATCGAGAGGTCTCGCGAGTGTCGCTTGCAAAGAGGGAACGTATCGATCATCTACCGGCTATTCTGGTGGAGTTGGCAGAGCGGGTCGAATCCAATCGTTTCGAGGCTGGGGATGAAGCGCGAGAGGCCGCGCGCGCGCATGGGAAAGAGCGACGACGCCAGGGATATACGGCACGCCAGGTGGTGGCGGAGGCGCGCATCCTGCATAATGTCGTATCGAACACCGTGCAGCGGCATCTGCTGTCTATTGACATGAGCACTCTCACGTCTGACTTGATGCAGTTCGGCGAAAGCTTGCACGAGCAGCTTGAGGCGTCGATTCAAGCTTTCGACGAAGAAGCTTCTTACCCTTGCCCGGTGTGACTTG
>Ga0181529_10004261_pt1 | contig 15619 bp, 11 predicted proteins | sample PEATcosm2014_Bin_36_FD_119763 | JGI IMG/M metagenome (GOLD analysis project Ga0181529, IMG submission 119763) | Peatland microbial communities from MTU Mesocosm Facility, Houghton, MI, USA - PEATcosm2014_Bin10_30_metaG | ecosystem: Environmental > Terrestrial > Soil > Wetlands > Peat | place...
AGAATCTTCATTGCGATTTCTCATCCTAACAAACGCCTCAGGAATTTTCCTTCAGGCTCGTCTCGAGTTGCAGAAGATTTCGCTTTACGAAATTGACGTTGCAAATTTAATGACGAGCAGTACAATCCGGCCTGATTCGAGCCACAAGAATCTTCCGGTTGTTTGTTGATGACTCGTCTGTACTCCAAGGAGAACTTATGGATCGTCGTCACTTCCTTTCGACAACCCTTGTCGCGACCGCAGCCACGGCTGCAACCGCGATGGCAAGCACCGAACCGGCAGCCGCCGGCGCGGCCGCGGTGGATGGCCAAAGCCAACCCAACTCGCCCCGTGCCCGGCGATTTGCTGAGCAGCGATGGCTGCTCGATAACATCATTCAGGCGAACGGACTCGACTGGGACCAGGCGCGCTCAGCCTACCTGAACGGGCCTTGCGGCATGGATGCCAGTGCGGATTTCGCCGCCATTCGACAGCGCATCAAGAAATTCGACGACATTTCTCCCACCTTCGAGGCCACCGCCCGCCGCCGTGAGGCCCGGGCGCACCTCATGGAAGAAGAAGGTTCGCCAGTCAGCGCGCGTGAGAACTACTTCATGGCTGCCATTCACTGGGGCGCGGCGCAATGGCCCATCGACGAAAGCAACGATAAAAACCGCTTCTACAATCAGCACAAGCGGGATTGCTACTCAAATTACGCAAGGTTGGCCGACCACCACGTCGAGGCCGCCTGGATTCCGTACCAGGGCAAAAAGCTGCCCGGCTGGTTTCATCTGCCACCCGGATACAAAGGTGGCCGTATTCCGGCCGTAGTTGTGGTTCCGGGAATGGATAGCTTCAAGGAAACAGCCGTTGCTATGTACGGCGACTCTTTGCTGAACCGGGGCTTCGCCGTGCTTGCCATGGAAGGTCCCGGACAATACGAGTGCCCGCTCCTGGGAATCTACGTCAGCGTCCCCGGCTGGGCAGAGGCGGGAAAGGCAATGATGGATTGGCTCATCGCCCGTCCGGAGGTGAATCCGCAGCAGATCGGACTTCGCGGAACCAGTTTCGGCTCCTTCACCTGCACCGTGATTGCCGGAAGCGATCCTCGCTACCGCGCCGTTGCCGTTGCCGCAACCGCCGTGGAACCGGGCTATTACACGATCTTTGACCGTGCCTGCCCCACCTTCAAGAACCGCTTTATGTATATGTCCAACATCGACGACGAGAAGACCTTCCAGGAGTTCCGCAAGACGCTGACCTGGGAAGGCTACGCCGATAAAATTCGCGTCCCCTATCTCATGGTGGCTGGCGAGTGCGATGAACTTTCGCCCATGGAACACACCGAGCGGCTCATCAAAACCGTAAACGGTCCCAAGCGGTTGGTGGTTTACCAAGAGTCCCGGCACTCCGTCGGCGGAGTTGCCTCAACCACGGTCGGACCGCCAGTCGGCAGCCTGATCGCAGACTGGATGTTCCACGTACTCAACGGCAAGACGTATCCCAGCGAGCACTGGTTCATCGAAAGCTCGGGCCGGGTCAACAAGACTCCCATTGGCGCTTAGACTAGCTCCCGCAAGTGCAAAAAATTAAGGCCGGAGGTTCTCTCTTTTCGAGGAACGTTCCGGCCTGAATGCTTCATCAGGAGGTTACACGTGATAGACGCGCCTCCCATCAAAAGGTTAGCGAACTATTTTTTTGCCCTGCGCCCATGCCGATGCATCCGTCAGCGGCCCGAGGCCTCTGGCTGCGTCGTTACCGTCGCAGGCGTTGAGTTGGGCTGCAATCCCGGAATCGCAGGCGGATGAGTTACCACGCCGCTCGCTGCGTCCTCCATCGAAATTCCATTCTTATCCAGAATCGTCGCCGTAACCTGGTCCAGCGCTACTCTCGCCTTCTCGTAGGCTGAAAGTGCCGCCACGTAGTTTGAAGCCTGCTGCGTAAAGGCGCTCTGCTGTTGCAGCACCAGGTAGCTGGTCGAAGCTCCCAGCGCGTACTTTTTCCGCTCTGAGTCCAGATTTTGCGCGGCGTATTCCTTGGCCGCCCGGGCTGCTTCCACTCCGGCCCGTGTCTGTTGCAGAGCAAACGCCGCATTGCGAACCTGCAAGTTGATCTGGTTCTTCTGCTGCTGAAGGTTCAGCTGGTTCTGTCTGTATTCCAGTTGCGAGCGGATCTGGTTCGCCTGGGCCGCGCGATTCCGCAACGGCACCGTCAGATTCACATACACGCCCTTATCCGGAATGCTCCGATCCACCATCTGAGTGAATGTGTTGTCGTAGTTGGCGCCCTGCCCTGCGGCTGCGTAATATCCCACCAGGTCCACGGTTGGCAGCAGGGCGTTCTTGGCCGCCTTATTGTTGATCTCATTGTTCTGCAGGTTGATCGCACTTTCCAGCAGCTCCGGGCGATTGGCCAGCGCATAGTTCACCAGCTCCTCCGCCGGAGGTATCGGCTCATTGCTCAGTACCATCGTGTCGGTCGGAATCACCTGCGCTGCCGTCAACGCCGGATCGTTGAAGTTCCGCGCAATCGCGTTCTTCGTAATCAGCTCCTGATACTGCAAGTTGGTCTGCGAAGTAATCAGGTTCTGCGTCGCCGTAGCGACTGACGACTGCGCCGAAACCACCTCGATCGGCGCCAGCGATCCGATCTCCACCTGCTTCTTGTTGTCGGTCAGAGTTTGTTGCGCAAACTGCAGCGCCGTCTGCTTCACCTTCAGGTCTTCGTAGGCGTTCACCAGGTCCCAGTAAATGTTCTGGATCTGCGCCACCGTCAAGATCACCTGCGCCCGGAAGCTGGCGTCGGTCACCTTGCGGTCGTTCTGCGCAATGATGATCTGCCTGCGGTTGTTATCGATTCCCCAGCCCTGCAGCAGATGTTGCCGTACCTGCACCTTCCACGATCCATCCAGCTCCGGATTGTAGAAGCTGGCAGCCAGCGCGCTATTCGGGATGTTATTCGACGTCCGGCTATTGTTGTAGCTCACGGTGGCCAATGTGCCCGTGGACCATCCCTGCGTATAGCTGAAGTTGTACTGATTGGAGTTTTGATGAATTGCGCTGATATTGCCGTAGTAGAACACCGAGTTCGCAGGGCTAAGTGCAAGTGCCGCCGATGCCCTGTCTCCCGAGACTGTTCCGGACACAATTGGATCGTAGGAATCAATCGGCGAGCCGACTGAGTTCTGTGTCGAAGTCACAATGCCGCCCGAGCCCGAAGCCGATCCGCCCGCACCGGTCGAGGTGCCGCCCGAACCGCTACCCGTCGCACCCGCCGTGCTGGTGGAAGACGCCGTGCCGCCCGGTGTGCCGGTCAGCAATCCGGTGGAAACGCCACGCACCGTGCCGCCGCTCTTGGCCAGCAGCAGATCGGTGTTTGCAATGTCCAGGTTGTAACGCGCAATCGCAATGTCAAAATTGTTTTCCAGCGCCAGCGCTACCGCATCGTTCAATGACAGCATCAGCTTGCCGTCTTTCAGCAAACCGTGCAGCCGGTCGCTGTTCTTCAGCACCGGTTGCGGCAGCCCGTGAGGCGCATACGGCTTCCATCCGGTCAGAATTGAATATGGCTTGCCAAACTGCTCCAGTGGCGCAGCATACTCCGGCTGGCCTTGCGGATTCACCGTTGCGCTCTGCTGTGGACCGTTCGGGAGCGTCGCCGTCGCTTGCCCCGTCTGCGCCGGCAAACTGGACGACAGCAAAGCTAGAATGGATATGGACACCATCATCCGCTGAAACATTTCTGCTGGACGCGAAACCGACATTCGCTCTTCTCCCGTAATGAGTTCGGTGTTTCTTTTGGTGGCCCACATCCGCCTTCCTTTGGCGAATGTGGGATGGAATCACTGCTCATCCCACCCGCAATGCTTAGTACGCAGTTCTCCCGCCTCAGGTTCCCCAGCCTGAACAAATCCGCGTCGGGGCCGCCCAAGGCATCAACCTTCGAGTATAGCCGACCCGAGTTCCTTGATTCGCGCACTCTGCCGCGATCCCTTATCCGCAATGGAGAGTTGCTGCTGCGTTTTTCCCTCGCGGCCGTAGCTTTAGTCTTGCAAAACCGCTCAGGATTGGTAACATTTCCGCCTGTTCAGAGCAGAAGAAGATTCCGTTTACTTAAGGAGATCCTATGAGTGTCATTGATCGGCGGGATTTTGTGAAATCGTTCTCCGTGGCCGCTGGGGCAGCCGCGTTGGCCGCAGCTACTCCGGCAGTTGCCGCGGAGAAGAATATGGCCAGTGCCAAAGCGCCTTACGAAGTCTTCGCCCTGAAATATGCCGGCCCGTTCGATCGCAAATTGGCCATGGTGCTCTTCAACACTGGCTGGGCCGACGATATCGCCATCAACTATTACATCTGGGCCATCCGCGCCAAGAACGGCGAAGTCACCTTGGTGGACACCGGAACCGGCAAAGACTGGGGTCCAAGGTTCAAGGGTTTCTTCCCGCCTGAGCAGTTGGTTGCGCGCCTCGGAATCAAGCCCGAGCAGGTAACCAAAATTGTCGTAACTCACATGCACTTTGACCACATCGGCGGCGGCGCGGAATTCGCCCAGCTCTTTCCCGACGCCAAGTTTTACGTGCAGAAGCGGGAGTTCGACTTCTGGGTCAACAGTCCAATCGCCAAGAGAGCAGCCTTCAAGCTCCTGCAGAACCCGGATGCAAACAAAGCTTTCGGCGAGCTGGCCAAAGGGCCGCGCGTCATTCAGGTCGATGGAGACATGGTGATTGGCCCCGATATGCAGCTTTTGCTCGCGCCCGGCCACACCCCCGGACTCCAGGCGGTGCTCATCCCCACGGCGAAGGGAAGAACCATCGTCGGCTCTGACAGTGCGCACCTCTTCCGAAGCTTCAAAGAGGATGTGCCCAGCGGCTTGATCTTCAACCTGTCAATCTGGATGGAAACCTACGACAAGCTGCGCGCCAATGCCCCGGTGGAAAACATGTTTCCCGGCCATGACTCGAAGATGCTGTCGGACTTTTCCAAGGTGGCCGAAGACATCACGCAGTTGGCCTGATCTTCCCGGGGTGTTCTGAAGCTAAAAGGTGAAGAGGGAGCTCGTGCGCAAAGCGCGGGCTCCCGCGTCTAAAGCCGGTCGCGGCGTAGTGCGCCCAGCCAGTGCTCCACGGTCGTCTGGTCGGCAACTCTAAGCAGCGTCTTCAGAATGTGCTCCTGCCCAGCGCTATTCTCCTGCGAGCCTTGTGCCTCTCCCGTCAAATCACACACTGCCTGCAAGAATCCTCGTTGGAACTGTCCACCCAGCACCCGGTACCTTCTCTTCCGCGCCCTGTCGGCCATGGTCTTAGACGCGTTGCCTGGAACGTAGGCTCGCCCTACGCATTCCAGCATTGGCAGATCACTCTCCGTATCGCCCATCGCCGCCGTTGCCTCGCGCTCTACCACCAGCTCTTCCATCACCCGCATTGTCGCCGCGCCTTTTCCCGCCGTCTTCGGAACGAAATAGACGTCCACCGCACTCGGCAGTGCTGTCATTAGCGGAAAATCTCGCAGCGTCTCATCCAGCAGCTCCTGCGGCAGGCAAAGTGCCTGCCCATTCTTAATCTGGTAGGCCCTGATCGCCACTTCATACGTCGGGTCCAGGTAGATACCTTGCATGCCGCTCAGCCGCGCGCGTAGCCAAGCCATCTGTTCGCGGCTCTTGTCGTCGATCAATACTGTTTCGCGTCCCCTTGCGTGGTCCACAAACACACATCCATATTCGGCGATCCCGCCCGCCATTCCATACGCCGAGCAGTACTGCCGCACATGAGCCACTGGCCGCCCCGTGTTCAGCACCACCGAGTAGCCATTCCGATGCAGCATCTCCAGAGCAGCCATCCCGCTGGCCGTCGTATGCGCAAAGAAAGACCATGCACTGTCGAAGCATCCATCCAGATCCAGGAAGAATAGCCGCTTCTGCCACTCCGCGCTACCGGCCTGCATCGGCCCGCTCTGCAAATCCCCGGCTTGCGAGTCTTTGGCTTGCGCACTACGCCGCGCGAACTCTTCCCCACAAAATCTCGCCATCGAATAAGTAAGGAAGTTGCACGCCTCAATGTGCGCGGCTTCATATTTTGTGCTCTCTGCCTGTGTCCGTGCTCGTCCCACCTGGAAGCGTGCCAGTTCGGCCGCCTGATGACCGCAGACCAGCTTATACAGCGCCACCCGCTTGCCCGCCCGTTCGTCTCCCGTCAGCCGCGTAAACTTTTCCAGCAGACGCTTCTCTGCCTCCGCTGAAAGGTTCCATTCCTCGCAGGCCAGCGCCAGGTCATAAGCTGCGTCCACAACATTGGGTGCAGGATTTCCAAAGCCGTGGTGTTCGTAATCGATCTTCAGCACCCTCTGCCCGTCGCTCAACCATTCCCCGGCTCCCAGCTTTCCATCTATGAACGCCGGTTGCGGCGTGGCGTATGCCCTCAATCGTCTCCACAGCGCGCCCATCTTCAGCCTTCGCAGATACGGCGGATAAACCCCGCGCAGCAGCCGTGCCAGCGCATAGCAGCCCGTCACGCTCGCCGTCATCTCGCTCTGCGGCGCATATTCCGCCAGCGAGAGTAGCCTCACCCGCTCCGCGGCGTAACCGGCCACCCGCTCCGCTACCCGAATCCCCGATGGCTCCGGCCGTTCCTGCGCTTCAATCCATTCGCTGATCAACATGCCTTGCCGCAGCCCCAACACCTGCGGCACAAACTCCTGTAGCCGAATTCCTGCCAGATAAGCGTGATAGCCCAGCCATCCCCAACCCACGCTCTTTACCACCACCCGGCGAATCCTCCCGCCCGTCCGCATGGCGTAGACACGCTTCACGTGCACCTGATAATCGTCTTGCTGGTGCGCGGCCAGCTCGCGGTTGATGGCCTCCGTCGCCTCATCTTCAATCCAATCTCCAACCCAGCCACGCTCTCCGGTCAGCTCCTCCAGCAATCGCCGCAGTCCGTCACCGGCCAGCAGCTTGTTTTTGTAGTGCTCCTGCGGAGCCAACGTTACCAGCGCCACATCCTTGTGTCCGCCCGTGAGCACCGACCGGTTTCTCTGTGCTTCATGGCTAGGCACCACCACCGTGATCTTCCACCGCTCAACTCCGCACTCTTCCAGCAGCTCGATCATCATCCGGATCGTCTCTCCCGTATCCGGATGATCGTCCACCACCAGCACTTTCGCTGCTCGCGCTGCCCGGCTGCGCAGCCATTGCTTCTCCCAGCGGCTCACTCCGCTTTTCGGACGCACCGACATCCACGACGATTTCCATCCTCGCTGCCGCAGCCGGGCCTGCATCAACGGAGCAAAATAAGCTCCCGCCGTGCGCGCTCCCACAATCGCCAGCTCTCCGCCACGAGAGTCTTGGCTGCCGTCAAATCCATCCGCCAGCGCAATGGCGTCATGGTGTGTCAGGTCCTGTGCGCGGAAACCCGAAGGCAGCTGCATCCTCCGGCTGCGTATCCGCTCCGGCAGCGACTCTGCCGTCAACTCGCGGCTCAAGCCCCACAGCTCCGCCACCTTCGGACTGCTTGCGCCCAGTCCATGCAAAAGGATTTCGCAAGATAGATCGACGCACCGTTGCCACTCCCTCAACCATTCATGAACCTCGCCGTCCAGCAGCCAGTTCCGTCCATGATGTGCAGCGAGCACCATCTTGTCCGCGACTCTGAGCACCATCCTTGCCCGAGGCCATTGCGAGCCCATCCTCGCCAGCGAGGGCACTCGCGGAGTCAGTTGGTCGGCCACCGTGCAGCCAATCGCGCAGCTCAGCAGGTACAAGTTGATCCGTGCCTCTTCCCGCTGCCACTCCAATTCCAGCCGCGGATATGCTTCCAGCTCATTGCCCATCCGCGCCAGCAGACGGTCCAGCGGCTGTAGCGGGTTCAGGCACCACCCATAGCGCCCGTAGAAGCCATACTCGGCTCCGCTCTCAGGACTTCGCCCACGCTCATAACTTGCTGTGCTCACCGAATCCCGCCGTCCTCACCTGCCGCCATTTCGCCCCATGCAGCTACTTGCATTGGAGGGCTTCCAGCACCCAAGGGATGCCATCGCCCGCTTGCTGCTTGCCTGTAAGATGCCAAACCCGCCCTCTCTCGTGCCCGCGTTCAGCGTGCTACCTTATAGCCCGTGGACTCCCGCACTCTCAAACTCACTCTCGCCTACGATGGATCGGCCTTTCACGGCTGGCAAATTCAGCCCGGCAAGCCAACCATCCAGGGAACTCTGGCCGACGCCATCCAAAGCCTCACCGGAGAAAAGCTCCTGCCCCAGGGCTCCGGACGCACCGATGCTGGAGTCCATGCCCTCGCCCAGGTAGCGACCTTTCAAACTGCCAGCGCCATTCCTGTCGCCAACTTCCGCATCGTGCTCAACGACCGTCTTCCCGCCGCCATCCGCGTCCTCGCCGTCGAGGAAATGCCCGAAGGCTTCCATGCCCGCCACTCAGCCCGTGGCAAGTGCTATCACTATCGAATCTGGCGCGGCGATGTCGTTCCGCCCTTTCTCGCCCGCTACGTCACCCACCACCCCTATCCGCTCAATGAGACGGCCATGCAGCAAGCCGCCGCTCTCATCGCCGGAGAGCACGACTTCACCTCCTTTGCCGCCGTCGATCCCGACCGCACCCTGCGCCTGGCGGAATCCTCCGGCGTCAGCAGCGATCTGAGACACACCACCAACATTCGCACCATTCACGAGTCCCATTTCGAACGTCACGCCGACGAGCTGCTCTACGTCGTTCGCGGCAACGGATTCCTTCACCACATGGTCCGCAATCTCGTCGGAACCTTCCTGCTCGTCGGCAAGGGCAGCATCGTTCCTGCCCAGCTCTCCACCATCCTTGCCGCACGCGACCGCCGCGCCGCCGGACCCACCGCTCCTCCTGAAGGCCTTTATCTGGTCGAAGTCGAGTACTAAATCCCGCTCGGGATAAACCCATTTCAGTCCTCTGCTTCGTTGTCTTTTTACTTTTCTGCTCGCCGTGCTCTTCCCTCCGCATCCAACTTGCGGTACAACTTTCCCTGAATGGATTCCGGAATTCATATCGTCGGTAAGTCGGGCTATCGCGACGGCTTCTCCACCTTCAACCCCGCCACTGGTGAGACGCTCGCCAACTATCAGGTCGCCTCAGTCGATGATGTTGCCGATGCGGTTGCCCGCGCCCGCCTGGCGCAGCTCTGGTGGTCGCGCCTGCCGCTGCTTCGCCGCGCTGCGGTTCTTCGCCGCGTGGCCAAACTGCTCTGCGACGCGCGTGAGCCGCTTGCCCGTACCATCACCTCCGAATCCGGCAAACCCTTGCAGGAAGCGCTTCTGAACGATGTCATGGTCGCCGCCGATGCCGCGGTTTTCTGCGCCGGAAACGCCGCCTCGGTCCTCCGTCCGCAGCATATTCCTCACAGCAATCCGGCTCTGCGCTTCAAGCGCAGCCAGCTCTCTTTCGAGCCGCTCGGAGTCATCGGCATCATCTCGCCCTGGAACTACCCGCTTTCCATCCCCGCCGCCGATGTTTTTGCCGCCCTCGTCACCGGCAACGGCGTAGTTCTCAAGCCCAGCGAGCTCACTCCCCAAACCGCTCTCGACTTCGAAGCCCTTTTCAACCGCGCTCTCGACGAAGAAGCTCTCACCGCGCTTCCGCGTCCCTTTCAGGTCGTCATCGGACTCGGCCTCACCGGCCAGGCTCTGGTCTCCAGCGACATTGATAAGCTGATCTTCACCGGCAGCGTCGCCACCGGACGCCGCGTCGCCGTCGCCGCTGCCAATCGCCTGCTCCCTGTTGTCCTCGAACTCGGCGGTAAGGACGCAATGGTTGTCCTCGACGATGCCGATCTTGACACCGCATCCAGCGCCGCCGTCTGGGGCTCCATGATGAATGCCGGACAAACCTGCATCTCCGTCGAGCGCTGTTACGTCCATCGCAGCATTTACTCGCGCTTTCTCACTCTCTGCCGCGATAAAATTTCCAAGCTCAACATAGGCGACGGCTCGCTTCCCGGCACCGATCTCGGCCCGCTCATCAGCCTTGCCCAGCTCCAGATCGTCAAGAAGCAGGTCGAAGAGGCTCGCATCCTCGGCGCCACCGTGCACATTGGCGGAGAGCCACTCCCGAACCTCGGCCCGAACTTCTACGCGCCCACCCTCATCACTGATCTCGACCACTCCATGAGCCTGATGCGCGAAGAAACCTTTGGTCCCGTCCTTCCCGTCATGCCTTTCAGCACCGACGATGAGGCCGTCCTCTTCGCCAACGACAGTGAATTCGGCCTCTCCGCCAGTGTCTGGGGACGCACCGCCCACGCCACCGCCGTCGCCCGTCGCATTGCCGCAGGTTCTGTCCTGGTCAATGACCTCATCTCCGCCTTTGCCGTCAGCGCCGCACCGCACGGCGGCCTCAAGAAGAGCGGCATCGGGCGCACCCATGGCCGTCTCGGCCTGCAGGAGATGGTCCGCCCCATCTACCTCGATGTCGATCTCATTCCCCGGATGAAGAAGCTCTGGTGGTATCCCTACGCCGGAAACTTCCCCTCCATGTCCGCCTTCGCCGAACTGGTCCACGCTCCCACCATCCGCCGCCGTCTCTCCGCCGCCTGGCAATCCCTCCCCGCCTTTTTCCATCCCCGCCGTTAACGCCAGGCAGACCTTGCCTTTTGCGGGGTGCTCCCACCCACCTACATTTGGCGAATCTGGAAACGTATAGGCGGGAGTACACTCTCATCGAAGGCCAAGCGCTCCAAACAAAAGGTTTCTGCAAGACGCTCTGGTTTCGTGTTTGTGCAAGATAGGGGAACTGAACATGACAAAGCTGTTGCCTTTACTCGGTGTGTTCGCGCTCTCGGCCATGATGACCGCGCAGACGGCCATTCCTGCGGGAACCATCATTCCGGTGGAGTTGAACACTACGATTGATGCGAAGACCTGGAAGCCAGGGAAGACGGTTACAGCGGATGTGGCGCAAGACGTTCCGTTGTACAACGGCGCCAAAATAAAGGCAGGCACTAAAGTCCAGGGAGAAGTTCTGAGCGTTACTCCTGCAGCAAATTCTCGTCCGGCCACCATTATTCTTCGCTTTGGCCAGATTGACATCTCCGGCAAGACAACGCCGATCATAACCAATCTTCGTGCGCTCGCTTCGAACCTCCGGGCGCAATCTGCGGAATGGGAAACCCCGGCCACCGATTCTGGCGCGACAGCTCCTGGAGCCCAGACCGTCAACTTGATTGGCGGAGAAGACCCGGATGAAGGAGATGTCGCATACCGCGAAGCTGGGATTGTTGTACGTGGACGAAAGACGGTCGGGAAAACGGTCTTTGCGGGCAGGTGGGGCGTTTTGAGCAAAGCCACACCGTGTCCCGGTGAAGGAACCTTCGAAGGGGACGACAAGCCGCAAGCACTATGGGTGTTTTCATACGACGCGTGTGGGGTATACGGATATCATCTGGCGATTACCAGCGCCGGCCAGTCGAATCCAGAAGGAAAGATTGTGCTCGCATCGAAGAAAGGCAATCTCACGCTCTATAGCGGCAGCGCTTTGCTGCTGCGAGTTGTTGGCTCCAGCGGCCATCCCTCGCAGGATAAAGGAAAATAGTTGCTCTCCCACATCCGACGGGTGGCCCACATCCGCCATCCTTTGGCGAATGTGGGAGAGCAGAAGGCTTGAATATCCCAACTTCGGCGTGCTCGTCTCGAGCTTGTGTACAAAAGGGGAGCTGAACATGACAAAGTTGTCGCCATTTCTCGGCGCGTTTGTGCTCTCGGTCATCGTGGCAGCAGCCGCCCAGACGACTATTCCCATGGGCACCATCATTCCCGTGGAGTTGAACACCACGATTGATGCGAAGAAGAGCAAGCCCGGGAAGGCGATCACCGCGACCGTCGCGCAAGACGTTCCCCTCTACAACGGCTCCACAATCAAAGCCGGCACCAAGGTCTTGGGAGAGCTTCTCAGCGTTACTCCAGCAGCAAATTCCCGGCCAGCCGCGATTGCTCTTCGCTTTAACAAGATTGTCGTCTCCGGCAAAACAGCGCTGATCGCGACCAATCTTCGTGCACTCGCCTCGCCTCTCCAGGTGCAGTCCGCGCAGTCGCCAACCCAATTTGACAATCGCTGGATACGTCCCTGGTCCCAGACTACTATTTTGATTGGCGGAGATGTTCCCGGCGGCGGAGACGTCGCATACCGCGAAGCCGGAACTGTCGAACGTGCGGGAAGAACCGTCGGGAAATCGGTCTTCGCAGGCAGGTGGGGCGTTTTGAGCCAGGTCGTGCGCTGTCCCGGTGAAGCAGCGCTCGAAGGCAACGGCCATCCGCAAGCGCTTTGGGTCTTTTCGCACGATGCCTGTGGGGTATTCGGATATGACGTGACGCTGGCCCACGCCGACCGGCCGAATCCAGAGGGCAACATCGTGCTTGCATCTACGAAGGGCGACATCAAACTCCGTAGCGGTAGCGCGCTGCTGCTACGAGTCATTGGTTCGATTGGCCAACCCTCGCAGAAGGAAGAATAGTAGTCAGCACGGCTCAACAGCGCTGGCGTTTCTAACCAAGCGTAGCAGCTCGCTCCAGCCGTTCTCACTTGTCAGCAATCGAGCGAAGCCAATCCCACTCCGCCTCGTGTACCATCATTTGAAATGTCATTTTTCTCATGGAGCCGTTCGAAATCCGAGCGAACTCAACTCGCCGAGGAGGTGGATCGCCTCGCCGCCGACCCGCGCGTCCATCAGCTCTTTGACTGGTTCTCCCGCCACGAGCGCGACATCGCCGACTTCCAACTCGCCATCACCGCCGTTCCCGCGCCGCCTTTTGCCGAACAGGACCGCGCCACCTGGCTTGCCGAGCGTCTTCGTCTCCTCGGCCTCAACCCTACCAACGATGCCGTTGGAAACCTCCTGGCCCTGCGGCCCGCAATCTGCAACGCCTCGCCCTCGGAGGGCCATCCGTCGCCTGCGCCCGCCATCCCCGCCATCGCTATCAGCGCTCATCTTGACACCGTTTTTCCCGCCTCCACGCCGCTTGACGTTCGCCGCGAGCAGTCTTTCCTGCTTGGTCCCGGCATCAGCGATAACGGCTCCGGACTCGCCGCCCTCTGGGCTCTGGCCGCCGCCTTCCACGAGGTTGGTATCACCACCTCCGCGCCCCTGCTCTTCATCGCCAATGTCGGAGAGGAGGGTGAAGGCAATCTGCGCGGCATGCGCCACATCTATCGCGAGCGCTTCGCCAGCGCCACTGCTTCACCCGCCCACGCTGTGCCCGCAGATTCGCTAGTCGATTCCGCGCCCGGCGATCCCGCTCCTGCCATCGCTCTGCTCATTGCCCTCGATGGCGCAGGCATCGACAACATCATTTCTCAGGCGCTCGGCAGCCGACGCTTTGAGGTCGTCATCTCCGGTCCCGGCGGCCATTCCTGGAGCGACTTCGGCACTCCCAATCCCATCGTCGCCGCCTCGCTCGCCATCGACACGCTCTTCCGCATCCCGCTGCCGGTCAATCCCCGCACCAGCCTCAATGTCGGTTCCATACAAGGCGGAACCTCTATCAACACCATTCCCGAGCACGCCGTCTTCAAGATCGATTTCCGCTCCTCCGATCCCCGCCGCCTCGACGAACTCGAACAGCATCTTCGTCGCGCCGTCGCCGACGCCTGCGCCCAGACCGAGGCTCATTCGCACCCGCGCCAGCGTCTCAGCCATTCCATCACCGCGCTCGGCGAGCGTCCCGCCGGAGAACTGCCCGACAACTCGCCGCTGCTCACCGCCATCCGCGCCGTCGACGCCCAGCTTGGAATCCATTCGCAGCTCCTTCGCGCCTCCACCGACGCCAACATCCCACTCTCGCTCGGACTCGAAGCCGTCTCTCTCGGCTCCGGAGGCTCCGGTGGCGGAGCTCACACCGTTCATGAATGGTACGATCCCGCCGAACGCGAGCAAGGCCTCAAGCGCCTCGCCCTGCTCCTTCTACTTCTCGCCGGACTACCAAACGCCACCCCTCGTCCTAATCCCCCGGAGTCTGCCTGATGTCGCGTTCACTCAAGGCTCATCTCCTGCTTCTGGCTGCAACCTTTGTCTGGGGCTCAACCTTCATCGTCATCAAGACGGCGCTTGCTGACTCCAGCCCGCTCGTCTTCAACGCCGTGCGCATGGTTATCGCCGCCGTTGTCCTCTGCGTCATCTTTTTCCGCCAGCTCCGTTCGCTCTCCGCCGGAGCTCTCCGCGCCGGCTTTGAGGTTGGCACCCTCATGTGGCTCGGCTACGAATTTCAAACCGCCGGCCTGCTCTATACCTCGGCCTCCAAGAACGCCTTCCTCACCGGAATCTCCGTCGTCCTCGTCCCGGTTCTGCTTGCCATCTTCTGGCGCCGCCACGTCAACCGCTACACCCAGGCTGGAGTCGCCGCTGCCTTCGCCGGTCTCTACCTTCTTTGCGTTCCCGCCGCCCAGGGATTCTCCTTGGTCGCGCTCAATCGCGGAGACCTGCTCACCCTCGCCTGTGCCGTCGCCTTCGCCTTCCAGATCATCGTCCTCGGGCGCCGTGCCCAGCACTACGACTTTTCCCAGCTTGTCCCGGTCGAAATCGCCGTCTGCGCTCTCTGGATGCTCGTCTCCATCCCCATTGCCGATCGCCACGGCTTCATCCACTTCACCCCCGCCGTGCTCTGGGCCCTGGCCATCACCGCCCTCTTTGGAACTGTCGCCTGCTTCATTGTGCAGGCTTGGGCGCAGCGTTTCACGCCGCCCACCCACACCGCTCTCATCTTCTCCCTTGAGCCGGTCTTTGCCGGCATCACCTCCTACCTCCTAATCGGCGAGCGCCTCGGTCCTCGCGCCCTCCTCGGAGCTGCACTGATCCTGATCGGAGTATTGGCCAGCGAACTCCTCGGGCGCGTGCAAGAACCCGACGAAGAATTAGCTGAAGAGGCAAGTTAATATATTTCCGTGGCCCTCTCCGCCAACTCGCCTCCACTGCGCTCCCGCCTCATCCTTCTCCAGTCCATCACCCTCGCTTGGATGCTCATCGAGTGTGCCGTTTCGCTCATCTCCGCTGCCCGCGCGCACAGCCCCGTATTGCTCGCCTTCGGCTGCGATAGTTTTGTCGAACTGCTCTCTGCCGCGCTCGTCGTCTTCGCTCTCGCTCCCCGATTCCAGTTCAATCACAAGCGGGTTGACGCCGCTTCCGGTATCCTTCTTTTCCTTCTCGCTGCCGTCGTGGCGGCCACCTCTCTGTTTGCCCTTGTGCACAAGCTCCAGCCCCAGTCCAGTCCCCTCGGAATCGCCATCACCGTCGCGGCTCTCCTCGTCATGCCTCTGCTTGCCCGCCAAAAGCGCACTCTCGCCCGCATCACCGGCAACAACGTCCTCGCCGCCGACGCCGTGCAGTCGGCCACCTGCGCCTATCTGGCCGCCATCGCGCTCGCCGGACTCGCCCTCAACGCGGGCTTCCACATCGCCTGGGCCGATTCCGCCGCCGCCCTCGCCGCCGTTCCCATCCTCATCATCGAGGGCCGTCGCGCCATGCGCGGGCAAAGCTGTGGCTGCTGCTGACCACGCACCTGCGGTGGGCAGCAACGCGTTACCCCACGCGCCTGCGGCAGGCAGCAACGCATGTTTTGCTCTTGCTGTTCTTGACCTCGCATTTAGAGTGTCATCCTGAACGCAGTGAAGGACCCCTGCAAGG
>Ga0181529_10004264_pt1 | contig 15607 bp, 7 predicted proteins | sample PEATcosm2014_Bin_36_FD_119763 | JGI IMG/M metagenome (GOLD analysis project Ga0181529, IMG submission 119763) | Peatland microbial communities from MTU Mesocosm Facility, Houghton, MI, USA - PEATcosm2014_Bin10_30_metaG | ecosystem: Environmental > Terrestrial > Soil > Wetlands > Peat | place...
GCTGATTCTGTGGCACTTCGGTCTGGCCGAGAATCAGCACGCCCAGCATCTTGATCGAAACCAGTTGATGGCCGGGTTTATCGATTTATTTCAGGTGACAAAAAACGAGCGGCATTGGGTTGGTAACCTGCGGCGGGTTGTCAACCCGCCTGGGCGGCATTTGCACACTGGTCGGAAGGCCGATTGACAATCGGCCGCAGGATACCATCCTGCCCCACATAAGCCCGCTTGGCTAGAGTCTTGCCAAAAGATCCATCGTATCTTATTGATACTAAAGGGAGTCTTCAAAACGGTGGCCAGAGTCTTGCCAAACGGGCGTGTCCGGAGCCTACTTCCCGTCTTTCAGGAACGTACCTTGCTGGAGTTCTTCGAAAGCCCGGCGAAGCTGTTCCTGCGTGTTCATCACGATGGGCCCGTACCACGCCACCGGCTCCTTCAGGGGCTGTCCCGAGACGAGTAGAAAACGGATGCCGTCCTCGCCGGCCTGGACGACCACTTCGTCGCCGCGGTCGAAGAGAATCAGCGAGCGGTTGGCGGCTTCGGCGGGCGGCGTGGTATCGGTCCATCCGACGCTTTCCGTAGGCACGGCCAAAGGACCGGAGGCGTTGCAGAACTTGCCGCTTCCCGCGAAGACGTAAGCGAAGGCGTGGCGCGTGGTTTCCACCGGCAACGTCTTGCGATGGCCCGGCGGCACGGATACATCCAGATAGGTGGGGTCGGCGGCGATTCCATCGACCGGTCCGCTGGCGCCCCAGAAACTTCCGCAGACGATGCGCACGCGCGTGCCATCGTCGTCGGTAACCTCGGGGATATCCGCGGATTTCACTTCCTGGTACCGCGGTTCGGTCATCTTGAGCGCGGCCGGGAGATTGGCCCACAATTGGAAGCCGTGCATCCGGCCCAAATCGTCGCCCTTGGGCATCTCCTGGTGAATGATGCCGCGGCCGGCGGTCATCCACTGAACGTCGCCGGCGGCGATGGCGCCCTGGTTCCCCATGCTATCGCCGTGCTCGACGGTTCCGGCCAGGACATACGTGACGGTTTCGATGCCGCGGTGGGGGTGCCACGGAAAGCCCGCCAGATAGTCGGCGGGCACGTCGTTGCGGAAGTCGTCGAGCAGCAGGAATGGATCGAAATCGGAGGTATGGCCGAAGCCGAACGCACGGCGAAGATGCACGCCGGCGCCCTCCATTGTCGGTTTGGACTGAATGAGCCGCTTTACCGGTCGAAGTGACATCCAACTACCCTCCTTTACCTGCCAGTCTAGCGTAGATGTCAAGGGACGGGGCCGGATGCACTGCGCAACACAGAGCCATCCGCGGGAAATTCCCTGTCAGCCCGTGAGACCTGCTACAGTTGAGGAGGCCGTTCCTCGGATCGTACAACCCTCCTTAGATCTGCCTTGGCAAAGACTCAAGCGAAATGAATCAGACTCATCCTAAGGGTATCCGCGCGCGTGTGTTGCTTTCGTCCGTATTCGGTCCTTATGCGCAGGACGATGAATACGGAAGCCGGACGATCAACCCCATGGAGCTTTACCACAACCAGGTAACCCGTGCGCAGGGATCGTTTTCGGTACGGCGCTTTCATCGCTCATGGGGCATCCTCATGATTCAGGCGAATCTTTCCTGCCCATGCACGGTGGTGGATTTTCCCACGCGCAAAGCATTCGCCCGCGAACTGACGTCCCACCATTACGACATCGTGGGCGTCTCCTCGATCATCGTGAATGTGGGCAAGGCGCGCGAGATGTGCCGCATGATCCGGCAACTCTCGCCGCACTCCACCATCGTGGTGGGTGGCCATGTCGCGGCAATTCCGGGAGTGGAACACATCCTCGACGCCGACCACATCGTGAAGGGGGACGGCATCGAGTGGATGCGCCGCTACCTGGGCGAGGACCCGGCCGCTCCCATCCGTCATCCCGAGCTTTCTTCCGGTTTCGACCTGCGCGTGATGGGGGTGAGGATTCCCGATAAGGTGGACACCTCGGCCACCATCATCGCTTCCGTGGGATGCCCCATGGGCTGTAACTTCTGCTCCACGTCGGCCTTCTTTGGAGGCAAGGGCAAAATGCTCAATCTCTACCCCACCGGCGAGGAACTGTACCGGCTGATGGAAGAGGCCGAAGCCTCGCGCAAGGTGAAATCGTTCTTCATCATGGACGAGAACTTCCTGCTGCAGAAGCAGCGCGCCATGGACCTGCTCGCGCGCATGAAAGCGGCCGGCAAGAGCTGGGCGTTCAATATCTTTTCATCGGCCAACGCCATCCGCAAGTACAGCTACGCGGAACTGGTGGAACTGGGTGTCTCCTCCATCTGGCTGGGCCTGGAATCCGCGCAATCCGGGTACGCCAAACTGGAGGGCGCCGACACGCTGAAGTTGACCCGCGAGTTGCGCGAGCACGGCATCGTACTGCTGGGGTCCACCATTCTGGGGCTGGAACACCACACCCCGGAAAACATCGGCGAAGAGATTCGGCATGCCGTGGCGCACCAGACCGACCTGCACCAGTTCATGCTCTACACGCCGGTTCCGGGCACGCCGCTCCATCGCGAGATGGCGGAGCAGGGCAGGCTGCTGAAGGACGTCGATCTGGCGGACATCCACGGGCAGGACCGTTTCAATTTCCTGCACGAGTCCATTTCGCGCGAGGAATCCAAGCAGTTTCTGGAATCGGCCTTCCAACTGGATTTCGAGAAGAACGGCCCCAGTCTTTTCCGGGTTTGCCGGACTACGTTCCAGGGGTGGCAGCGGTACAAGAACCATCCCGATCTGCGCGTGCGCGAGCGCTTCCAGAGGGAAGTGGCCACGCTGAAGCATGCGTATACGGGGGTTCTGTGGGCTATGGAGCACCGGCTCAAGAATGCCAACCGGTCGATGGTTCCGCAGATACGGGCGCTGCGCCAGGACATCGAGCGGGAGTTTGGATTCGTCACCGCAGCCGTCAGCCGCGTCGTCGGCCCGGTGCTCTGGTGGACCAGCATTCTCGAAGATAGAAGGCTGGCCCGCGGCAATCGCCACGAACCGCCGACCATCATTGGACGCAGCAACTGGGTGGAAGCGTAGAAGCGTCCAGTGCGCCGCATTGGCGCCGTTCCTTGGTTTTCCGCCTCGATGTGCCTCGCGAGAGCCGGATAACCAGCCCAGCGCTGTTGACCTTCCGCGAGGGCCGACTCAGTGCCGGCGACCTGCCGCAAGCTGGCGATCACCAGCGCCTTGCTCAAATCGCCGGCGGAAGGACCTCAGGCTGCGTCCACACCGGCAACAATTCGATTAACAGCGAACCCGACTGTAGCGGCCTCGCGTTGCAGCCACTAGGCTTAGAGACGCGAAACAGCCAGCTCCTGGAGAATCTGGGGGACTCGGCATAAGCGTTAGAGGGCCGCGAAACTTCGCCGCGGTGAAGGTAGAAAGAAGAGTAGGAATAAGAGCCACGGCACGCTAGATGAATTCGGAAGGCGGGCCGTCTCCCCATGACTCGAATACCTCGATGCAAACCGAAGCGTTGGACTTCTTCAGCGTCGTATTGAGGATACGCACCGAACCGGGCCGGCATTGAGCTATCATGGAGTCCGCTCTAAGATTCGAGGTCTGCATGTTGCTCCGTCTGCCCGTTCGGGACGCCGATATCTCCGCGTTGGCGGAACGTCTTGTGGAGACAATACGCTCTGCGACCGGATCGCAGAACCAGCCGCCGGTTTCCGTGGACGCCATCGAGGCCGGCCTGACACTTTTCAAAAACGCTCTTTCCGACTATGAGGCCAAGAAGGCTGTCGCGACAGACGCTGCATTAACTAAAAACCAAGCGCGTCTTGCCTGTCTTACTCAGTTGCGTCAACTGAGAGACTGGGTGGAAGCGTCGTTCGGACCGGACGACCCAATGCGCGAACAAGTCGGCCTCACGGAGGCTTTTCCCGGAAATTCGAGCGCAGCCGAGTTGACCGTCGCGGATGCATCTCCTGTCCCGATCGAATTGGCCTGAATGAGCGACAATACAGAGTCCGCTTCCACTGTGGCCGAAACGGCGACGAGCCAGTGCTCCAATACTGCCGAGTCCGTTCTCGCCGAGAAGAACGCGGCCTCAAAGGAACGTGCTGAAGCGGCTCAGGTTGAGATCCGAAGGCTGGCAGGCGAAGTCCAATCGATTCTCGCGGCCGACCCGCTTGACCTTTTACGTCTTCGGCAAACGGTTGAGAGCATTTGCTTTCTCGTATCCGAAACGGTCGCACTCACCGACGCTGGATCGTTCGACACCCAGACGATCGATCAACTATGCCGGAAGCCCATTCAGCGGGTTCGCAGCCGGATGAAGAAGGACGACTCCCAAGCATTTGAGCTCACTCGGCTACTGATGCTGATCGCTTCCACCTTCATCCGTTACGGCTCCAGGAGCAAGAGTAAACTCTTCATGAATTTGGCCGACTTCTACCGCACCATTCATCTAAACAAGGGCGTCTGGGATGAATTCGGCGGCGAAGCGGCTGTTAAGGACTGTTTAATGCAGCAACGAGCGCTCGGGGAGGATATCCTTGCCGACCCAAAGTTGAAGGCAAGGCAGTTTGCGTCCCCCAGCCGGCGCTCCTCCTTTCTGAGCAACTTGGGAGAGGCTTATCGAGCGCTGGTGGAGCACGGCATGTGCTCCCTCGACGAGCGCGGACCGCATTTGGAGAGAGCGCGCTCCCTGATTGTGGAAAGCCTTTTCCGCGACGGAAGGATCGTGCCGGAATACCGGATTTACGCCTTCTCTCGGCTCGCTTGGTCTTCGATGCGCCTGGCCGAAGCCTACATGGATCGGCAATCTCATCTCACGGCTGCAGCTCTCTATCAGGAGGCCGCCACTTACTACTTAGAGTTGGTCGAACCCGGCGGGACACCGCCGTTTATGGTCCGGCTTGAAACCGCATGGGAAAGCCGTTGCGGGGTAGGGGACTGTATGTTGGCGCTCGGCCGCCTTGCAGCTTCAGAGAGGGAGTCCTTTGAGACTATCGCTTACTACAAACTCGCGGAGCCCTGGTATGTCTCGGCCCATTACCTGAAGCATTCGACTGTAACTCCGCTTTGGGAGACTGCGGATAGACCGTTGTTGGGGAAGATGGCCGACTTTTACTACCTAAGCGAGCGGTATGAGGAAGCCCTCCCCTTCTACCGGGCCATCATGGAGGACGCGACATCGGCTCCACCGCAGGATAAGTCCCTGTATGATCTGTACTGCTACCGGTGGGGAGAGTGTCTGGCTAAGCTCCATCGCGATCCAGAGGCATTGGACCGCATGGAAACGGCCCTGGCCCGTGAGCCGGACTCTGAGTATCGAATAAAACACTATCTTTGGATGCTGACTCTCTGTCGGCGACTGAAAGATTACGAACGCCTCCAGCGCGTGCAACAGAGGCTTCTGTGTGACGGAGCAGTGCGGGCAGGACCGGGCGGATTCGAATATCTCGACGTCATTCTTAACCCGGAACGAATGGCCGATTATGTCGATCAAATCGAGGGCCTTCTCGACCGAGGCGAGTACCATAGAGTAGCGCGCGACCTCAGCAAGTTGATCTCGCAGTGCCGGGCAATACACGGAAAAGACGATAAGGTACTGATGACCCTCATCGCTCGTGCCGATATCGGGATGGGGAAGTACGTCGATGCTCTGCGAACGCTGAGGTACGTTCAGAGCCTGGACCCGGATGATTCGGTTAATTCCTCTATCGCTCTGTGCTATATCGGGCGGACTTATACGGCCCGGCATTTTTACGGCATTGCGGCGCAGGCCTTTCAGGAGAGCTTTGAGGCGGGCGGCGATCTCGGCATGTTGGCTCTCGCAGCGTCAGCCTTACAGCGCGCAGAGGACTATTTCGGCGCCATTGAATTATACGAGAACATTCGGAGCAGTGGTGAAGACAAGAAACCGGGCGTTGCCGCACTCGGTGTCGCACGCTGCTATTGGGCTTTATATCTCACCAGCAAGGATGAGGCGCTTGCCCAACGCGCTCTCGCGGAGGTATCCTCGATCCTGACGTCGGGCGTTGCGCTTAGTCAGGCTCAACGGTCCGTGGACGACTGGTCTGCATGCCAAACCCTTGCGGGCTGGGCGGATGACGCTCATGCCGCTGGGATCGCTCAACAGCTACTGTGCAGTGTCGCCGCCCCTACTGCCGCCACCCTGATTAACGCACTCGCTTCTCACAGTCGATTTCAAGAGCCGATTCTAAGCGCTTGTATCCAAATGTTAACGCGCGAGTTCTTTCCGGTGTACCTGCTCAATGCAACTGCCGATTACCTCATGAAAGCCACCGTGCACGGATTCTTTTCGGGGTCCGCTTCGACCTACCAGCGCCGCCTGCAAGCCGTAGTCGGAGGCATTTTCGATTTGCCCGATTTAAAGCGCCGCGATTTCCTTTGCGAGTACTACTGCGCAAGCAAGGGGGCATATGTTGAGTTCCTGGATGATTTGGCCACGGGGAAGGTTCGTCGGATATTGCCGCCCCGCAATCTAGAAGGGAGTTCGCTCCTTGCTTACCTCAAAGACGTCACGGCGCCTGCGATCCTGGACTTTCTCCGCGACACCCAATCGCTGATGCCACCCCTGCTGGTGTCGGGAGAAGAGTTTCTTCCCGCGGATGACTGGTTCGGGGAGATTGCTCCCATACTCAGAGAGGACGGGGGCTGGAGCATGAAGCTCAATCCCATCTTGGAGGAATCCTCATTTCGTGTGACGCTGTCCGGTATTGTTTCGCGCCCACCTGGCTGGTGCGCTTGGCAGTCGGCTCGCGCTACGATCCGTTGGTTCTTCCCCGACGGAGCCGACACGTCGGCCGTATGGCAGATCATCCTAGGCAGATGTGCGTGGTCAGTGGTGATTGAAGCTAATCCAACGCCTGAGGCGATAGAGCTGCAATTTGAAGCTTCGTTCGACCCTTCCGAGCTTACCGACACCGAAAGATCGGAGCGCTTCGAGATGTTGCGTGAGGGCTTGCGCAGGCACCCCGTTCCCTGGTTTTGTGGTTTTTCCGCAAGGTTTGAGGTTGATCACCTGAACGAGGGGAGGTTACGCGCCGTTCTGACGGTCCCGACGGCGAGGTCGGAGGAGTCTTTGGAAGGGCCGCTGCTCGCGTTTGCCCGGTATATGGCCGAATCGTTCGGTGGAGGCATGAAAGGGCAATTCAACCCGAGCGGATACCGCACCCAGGCGCGCCGGAGTTTCCCTCGCGTGCTGCCGGACGAAATGAAGTTTGGACATTGGGTCGAGTGGACGCGTGCGTACGTTGGGCAACATGCTGCCATCGCCATTCTGGAGAGTTTGGCGAGTCAGCATTTCCAACGCGTTCTGCACGACGTTTCCAGGCCTTTTCGCTCTCTCGTCTTCGCTGAATCGCCGGACCCCAATATGATTCGGCAGTGCATCGAGAGAATTGGCCACCTCGAATATGAGATTCACGCGCTTCGCCGATTACAGTTGAGTCCGGTACTGAGAGCGGAATCTCGCCACTGGGTCAACCTTGACCTAATGCTCTCGGAACTCACAGAGGAGGAGGAGCGATATTGTCCCGAGGTAAGTTGGCAACTTCAATCTCGCTCCCGAATCGATCTCTTATTTTGCGAACCAAGCCTTCTTCGCCGGGCTTTGAGTTGCCTTTTGCACAATGCAACGGAAGCGTGCTCCGCGATCCGCGAGATCTCTCATGAATCACCGCAGGTTGTTCTGACGCAGGATTCCGGATTTTTCCATATCGCTATCACGAATCCCTACGTTGAGAACTGCAAAACGGATCGGCAGCGGACCGGATACGGCCTTCCAGACGCTCGTGCGGTCGTCGAGGGTGTCTTGCGGGGTAGTTTAACCGGCCCGGAATTCGACGCGAAGGACGGCTACTGCCGCGTCGAGGTACTGATTCCACGCGAGCCCGCGACTGCGGTCTCGTCGAATGGGGAGAGAGAACAGTGAAAGAGCAAGCCCCTTATCGCGTTGTGGTCATTGATGATGAGCAGAATGAATTGAATAGGATCAGTGACTACCTGCGGGAGGTTCCCGTTCTTAGCAGGTGGGTGGAGAGTGTTACGCCCCAGCTGGCTTTACCCGACGTCACCTCTGTTTCGCGCTACCTCATGGCTTGTTACGCGGAGATCGATATTGTCCTTGCAGATCTGTACATGCCGCTTTCGCCCGGCACGGAGCCCCTTCCGGATGGGGGATACAGCATCATCCGGACTCTGGCGTCCCTCCCCCACGAGCAGCGACCGCAACTGGTCGTCATATCCGGCAAGGCGGGGGCCGAAACTTCCATCAACGAATACCGCGCACGTTACAAGACTTGGTTTCGTTATCTCCAGAAGCCGGCTACTCCGGCAGCGATTAGGCTGCGATTCCAGGAAGTTGACAACTGGCGGTACGCCCTCGAGTGGGCTATTGCGGACTTATCGGCAAGGACAGCCCCCAAGTCCTCCGCTTCGGAAACGGCCCCCCCGGCTCCATTGAAGAGCGCAAAGATGCAGGCGTGTTGGGATCTGATCGGCAGAGCTGCCTCATCAGACATACCAGTTCTGCTTCTGGGCGAGTCCGGGGTTGGAAAGTCGTATTTCGCCAGGCAGATCCATCAGCTATCCTCCCGCAGCTTGAATTGCATCGTCGAGTGCAACTGCGCAGCCATACCCGAAACAATGGCCGAAAGCGAACTCTTTGGTCACGAGGCAGGCGCCTTCCCGGGCGCAACGCAGCGGCGGAAAGGCAAGTTTGAGCTGGCTGGCGAGGGGACCCTGTTCCTGGACGAAGTAGGCGAGCTATCCATGGAGACACAGGCGAAGCTTCTCCGCGTCCTGCAAGACAAGCAGTTCGAGCGCCTGGGTGGAGATCAGACTCTTGAGGCGAAGGCGCGCCTGATCTGCGCGACCTTGAGACCACTCGATGAAATGGTTCGCGAGAGGAGATTCCGCTCGGATGTCTTGAACCGTATAGACGTCTTCCCTATCTATATCCCTGCCCTTCGGGATCGCCGGGAGGAAATTCTGCCGCTCGCGCATCAATTCCTGGAGCGGCACGATAAGGGAGGGCGCATCCAGCGGTTCTCGTCTGAGGCGGCTTTGGCGCTGACCTCCTACGACTGGCCGGACAACATCCGCGGTTTGGAAAACATGATTCAACGCGCTGTTGTCCTGACGGACGGCGACTGTGTTCAGGCCGAGCACCTCACAGTTCCAATGGTCAACTCGAGTCCCGGACAGAGTCCAATCATGCTGGAGCCCTCGGTATCGGGCGTGGTCCTCCCGAAAGCCCTGTCTCGGATCAGCGTGGTCGAGATACTCAAGAAAACGGCGACGGGATCTCCTACAGGCGCGGCCGGTTATGATAAGGCCGCAGAGACGTTGGGCTGTACGCCGAGTGTCCTAAGGCGTCTGATGCATGAATGGGGTCTAGACGCTGAGTTCCCGCCTACGACGGATCAGACTGCGCTATAAAGTGCGTTGGACGTCCCCCACCCTGTTGACTAAGGCAACAGTGGGGTGTTCTGCGAGTTCGGATCTCATCCCTTGGATCCGGCGGCGTTTTTCATAACTACCTCTTGGGGAGCTGGCTGGGAGTGGTGAGTTCCCTGCGGTTATTGCTAACTTCTGAGCCGGATGCCTGCGAACGCATCGAAAAGGAGCACCGGAGGCTCCTCGCAGGTGCTGGATTCTCGGAGGTTGACGCGCTGCGACAACGGGCACTGCGAGATCTTATCGTCGCCCGCAAGACGTGACCCCGTCTAACTAGCGCTAAGTGGGACCTTTCGAGTCGGTCGAAGTCCTGGGCTGCTGTTTCTGAAATGGGCACTTCGGCAAGACCAATTGGCGCTGTGCATTCTTCCAGTGGGCCGGGAACGCCGGGCATCCCGACAAGTCGGCGGGCCCTCCGGGCCCGGCACGTACGGGTACAGGCGCCACCGCGCCGCTACCGGTATGGCTCGGCGCGCATCACATCGGCGCGCGACGAGTCTACGCGCACGCATAGCAGATACCGGCCGTCCGGCGATAGCGAAAACGGGCCGCTGCCCAGCGGAAACAAAGGCTCGGGATATTCGGCGATCACCCGGTCGGGTACCCCGTTGAAGCTATGGAAGAAAAGCGCCTGCCCTACCAACGAAGCGTCGTCCGTGCCCAGGTAATAGATGCCGTTCTCGCCTTCCGCCCAGCAACTCGTGCAGTATGGCAGCAGTCCGTCGAGCACTTTGGAAACTTCACCGGTCGCGAGTGAGAGCCGCCACAAGGTGGAATCGGCCAGTTCCTTCACATAATAGAGATACCGGCCGTCGCGGGAAGCTCCGAACGAGAGTCCATGACCGCTCGAAACCGTCTCGGCCGGTCCGCCCGCCGCCGGAACCTTGAAGATCGATTCCACGGTGGCATCGTTTCGTCCCATATAAATCCAGCGGCCGTCCACCGAAAACACCGGATGAGTTCCCTCCACCCCGAGCGCACGCACGGACCATTTGCCGCCGCCCTCCCGCACGCCGAGATACACCTGCTTGTCCTGGGAATTATTGAACACGATGGACCGTCCATCGGGCGACCAGCGCCCCACCGACGGGCTCAATCTGCCGGGAGTGACTTGTTGCGGGTTGGATCCATCCGCGGTGGAAACCCAGATCTGCTCGTCTCCCGTGCGGTCCGAGCGGAAGCAGATCTCGCGGCCGTCGGGCGAGTATTGCGGGGAAGCGTCCTGCGCCGAGGAATTGATGATCTCGGTCCAGCGGCCCGCACTTCCGGCGCGAGCCCCCAGGTCGAACCGCCAGATATTGAAATCCTGGCGCAGCACGGAATACAACAGCACCGGCGCGGCCCGCGCAATGGCGATCTGAATGGGCGCGTCGGCATAAATCCCCGCCGGGTCCAGCACCGCCGCGGCGCCCGGCTTGCCGACGGCCACGCGCCACAAACGGAACTCGCCATTGCGGTCTCCCGAGAAAACCAGCGATTGGCCATCGGCCGTCCAATCCTGCCCGGCCACTTGCCCCCCGTTGCCGTTCACCTGGCGCAAGGATGAGCCGTCGGCCTGCACCACCATGAGCGCCTGCAGGGAACGATGGATCACACGAATGAAGCTCAGCGCCCGGCCGTCCGGCGAGAATCGCGGATCCACATCGCCGATGAAGTGGGCTTGCGGACTGGTGAGCCGGGTGCGGGCGCCGGTGGACACGGAAATCAGAAAGATGGAAAAGGGCTCGCTGGAATCGCCGGCATCGTCCACCGCCAGCCATTTGCCGTCCGGCGACCAGGAAAGGTGGCGATAGAACAGCCCGCGGCGAGTCTTGAAAACGTGGGTCACCACGCGTTCGCCCGAGCCGTCGCGAGCCGCCATCGCCAACTCTCCCCTCTTCCTTCCGAAGCGAAGAAACGCCAGGAGTTTCCCGTCGGGCGACCAGGCCGGGCTGGAGTAGGCCCCGTCCGGCGCAGCCATGGTGACGGGCTGGCTGCGGTCGGCCAACTTGATCACCATATAGGATGGCCGCCCGTCCCCCTTATCCACAATGAAGGCCACGTCTTTCCCGTCCCGCGTTATTGCCGACTGGTATTCCTTCCCGTCCAGCCGTTCGACCGGTGTGCGGGTCAGGCTCTGCACCGTACGCCGCCGGCCCGCAATCAGGCCCGCCGCCGCAACCAATCCGCCCACCGCAACGGCCAGCGCAATCCACCTCCACCAGGTCCCCGGCTTCGGCGGCGCGGATTTGGCGGCCGGCGCCGGCGGGCCAACCGCGACAGGCGCGACTTGCGTTACAGCCGGCTGCGCAACGTGACGCTCGGGTCCGTGGATCACCTCTTCGTCGGCAACGATCGGTCCGACCATGCGGTATCCACGCCCGGGAAAGGTCTCGATGAACCCCGCTTCCCCCGGCTTGAGGCCCAGAGCCTTGCGCGCCACCGCAATGTTCTGCATGAGATTGGCCTCGTCCACCACCTTGTCTTTCCAGATTGCCTCGATCAATTCTTCCTTGGTGAGTACCTGGTCGGGGTGGCTAGCCAGCACCAAAAGAGTCTCGATGGCCTTGGGCGTGAGCCGTACGGCATTGCCGCCACGCAACAACACTCTCGCGGTGGCGTCGAGCGAAAACTCACCGAATCTGTAAAACTGCCGTGTTTTCAACGACACTTAAGATTCTCTTAGAACTATTTTAGGCCGTCCTCATTGCAGTATTCCAGAAGTCGAGCCTAAATGGGAAAGGGTTGATTTATTGTAGCCCGACGATTTGCGCAGCGTCCCGTGGACGCTCCGCCCAGTGTTCTAGCAAGCTCCTGTGGGGCAGTTTGGTGCTCTGGGATCGACTGACGATCGCCCCAGACCCCTTTTGCACCCGAGCAGCGGCGAGCCCGATCCGCCGCGCGGGATTCCATTCTGCCCCACAGCGACCCGATTCGCCAAGGGCCGCCTTCCAGCACAACGTCCACAAAGCCGACGACTACACCCGGCAGGCCCGTGCGGCCAAAACATTTTATGTGGGGCAGGTTGGTAACCTGCGGCCGATTGTCAATCGGCCTGGTCGGCATTTGCACACTGGTCAGCAGGCGGGTTGACAACCCGCCGCAGGTTACCAACCTGCCCCACATAAGCACATAAGACAGTATCCCCGTCCCCTCACGGTTTCCGTACGGCGGGGTCGGAACGCCAGCAGGCGATCCGCAACTTCACCAGGACGCGTAGCCAGGTCAGCGGATCGCGGAACACCGTCACTTTCTTGCCTTGCGCCATGGAGCGCGACCGGTAGTTCACGGGCAGTTCGAGAGGCTGGTAGCCCTTCCACAGCAGCTTGACGACCAGCTCATGATCGAAATCGAAGCGGTTGCACTCGAAATCGAGGCCCCAGAGACACTCCCGCCGGAATACCTTGAACATGGTGAATGGATCGCTCAACCGCTGCCCGAAAAGGACGTTGAAGAGCATCAGGAACACCAGGTGGCCGAAGTTGAAAAAGCCGGCGACGGCTGGCGAGTCGGCGAACTTGCGGATCTTCCAACCGTTCCCCGCCGGGTTGTGCCGCGACCCCAGGACGAAGTTGCGCTCGTAGCGGAGAATCGGCAGCACCAGCGCGTCGTAATCGTCTATGTCGTATTCCAGATCGGCGTCCTGGAACAGAATGATGTCGGCGCTGGCGTGCCGCAGGGCGGTGCGGACCGCGTAACCTTTGCCGCGCGGTTCGTCCTCCAGAATGACACGCACGCGCGGATGACCCTGGTACCGGGCGACCAGTTCGCGGCTGCCGTCCGTCGAGTTGCTCTCGACGATAATCACCTCGATCGAGATCCCCTCGATGTTCTTGGCGAGTACCCGCTCGATCAACTCCGCAAAGGTGGAGCGCTCGTTGTAGACCGGGACGATCACCGCGAGCGTGGCCATGCGAGCCGGCGGCTTGGGACGGGCCAGCGAGACCACCCGGCCATACATCAGGTGGAACGGCTTGCCGCGCGGGATGGGGCTGAGCCACAGGATGCGCTGCAGCAGGCGATGGCGGCGGGCGGCGCGCGGCAGGCCGGCGATTCGCTCGCGCAGGTAGCGCAACGATACCTGGCTGCGGTCGGGCGTGAACGCCACGTCGCCGAATCCGCATTTGACCAGCAGGCTCTGCAACGTGTCCACCGAAAAGTAGAAGCGGTTGGCGCGGTTGAATTCCCACCACGAAGGGCCGAAAAAACGCGCCATGGGGCTGTCGGTGGCCGGCGCCACCACCATGAGCGCACCTTCGGACGTCAGGATTCCGCGGATTCTGCGGAGCGCCGCAGCGGGGTCCGCAAATTTTTCCAGGGCGCAGAACAGGATGCAGGCGTCGATCTCCGCGGGCAGTTGGTCCTGCGACGTAGTCTCGAAATCCTGCGCGGCGATGGCGCAGACCGTGAATCCGGCGCGCTCCGATGCCGCAATCAGATAGCGGTCGGCTCCCACCGCCAGCAGGCGCCCGCGGCGAAGGCCGGTATAGCGCAGCAGGTGCTCGATTCGGCCGGCGGCATTGGCCGCGCATACCGCTTCGGCATGGTTGGCTTCGGCCGCCTGCCGCGGAGGCACGGCCGGCTGGGGGCCCAGGAAGAGAAGTCCGCAATCCTCGCAGCGGAGCACGAGCGACTTATCGACGGTGAATTCGTATTCCAGGCGCCGCGATTCGCAGATCGGGCACGGGTGCTGCGATCTGCCGATGGGCGCCGGCGTTCCCTCCACTGCGGTTGGCTCCATAAGCTCAGTCCGTGCGATACAACCAGAACGTGCCGACCGGTTCGCCGGAAAGGGCGGCGAGCCGCGACGCCACCTCGCCGGGCGGTCGCTCGGTGAACGCGAAATAGCGGATGCCGAGATTGCGGACCAGGGGATCGAACGGGCTGACGTGCCATCGGAGGAACCCGACGTCCAGCAACTCCACCCAACTGCCGGTATCCGCGTCGATCAGGCTGGCGGTGCGATAGCCGTTGCGGTTCAGGACGTTCAGATCCAGCCCGGCCGACGCGAACATCGGAAAATGGTCGATGTCCGGCAGGTAGGCAAGACCGGTATAGACGTCGCAACCGGTCGCCGTCAGAAAACCGGAAGCGCCCGGAGCGTCGCCGAAGACCATCCATTTCCCGTCCAAAACGGCGGGATGACTGCGCACGAAGCGCGAAAGTGGAGACGACGTAATCACGTCCAGCCCTCGCCCCACCGGGTTCACGGCTCCGAAGAAGAGCGCCTGCGGCACAATCAGCATGGCGGCCAGGGCGAACTTTCGCCCTTCCAGAAGGAAGAGGATGGTGGCCGCTCCCAGGCACACGTCGAGCGCCAACTCGGGCGCGGAGAAGTAACTCCCATTCAGGCGATTCACCGCGAACAGCAGCAGTCCGAATGGCGCCAGGATCTGCAGGCCTCGAAACAGGCTTCTCCACGGACCGTCCCTCGGTCCCGCGGGCAGCCGGCGCGACGCCATGAAGAATGCCACGATGGCGACGTTCACCAGTCCCAGCGCGGGCAGGCAGCGCGTGCTGAAAGTCCGGTCGAGTCCGAACGGTTTGCCCAGCACGGCCGGGATGGGAAGAATGGTCCAGGCGCCGAGGAATAGAAAGACGCACAACAGCGGCGCGGCCACCGCCAACTGTGTCCGGCGGAGCTCCGCCCGCAAGAACCAGAACACGGTGAACGGGGCCAGCCACAGAAAGCCGGCGGCTTCGCAGATATCGGTCATGCCCGCCGGATAGCGATGTTCCGCCTCGGTCCATTGCATGAAGTGGGTGAGGATGGTGGCGGGCGATAGGTTGGCGCCGCCGGAGAGATTTCGATGGCCGGGGTAGATGGTCTGCGCTTCGGCCACGATGGCGCCGCGCACGTCGGCGAACACCGACAGTCCCACGGCGGCGACGATTAGTCCGGCCACTAGGATCGCCAGCAGCCTGGCTCGCCGGCCCTCCGGCCTGGCGATCGCCTCCCGATGAGCCGGGCACCAGAAGGCCACGAAGATAGCCATCAGCCAGCACAGCGGAATCAGGTGCGGCGGGTATCCACACAAGACGAAGTTGATGACGCAGGCCGCCAACGCGAGCGATGCGGCGCACAACGCGATGCGGTTGCGCCCCACCGTCAGGAAACAGAACAAGACCATGATGAGGCAGGCGAGGCCTACCATTTCGGGCA
>Ga0181529_10004265_pt1 | contig 15607 bp, 16 predicted proteins | sample PEATcosm2014_Bin_36_FD_119763 | JGI IMG/M metagenome (GOLD analysis project Ga0181529, IMG submission 119763) | Peatland microbial communities from MTU Mesocosm Facility, Houghton, MI, USA - PEATcosm2014_Bin10_30_metaG | ecosystem: Environmental > Terrestrial > Soil > Wetlands > Peat | place...
AAGAACCATGTCAGTCGAAGAAAATATGCGTCTCATGCAGACGCTGGACGATGCCTGGAACTCCCAGGACTGGGCAACATTCGAGAAACGCCACGCAAAGGATGTCGATGTCTTCTGGCCGGCACAAGCAGAACCGACCCATGGCCGCCACTCACACAAGGATGAAGCGATCGCTTTCTTTAAGATCTTCCCGGATAACAAGGTCGGGAACCGGCCGTACAAGATCTTCTTCGGCCAAGGGGACTATACGTGCTCTGTCGCCGAGTTCACGGGAACGTTTAAGGGCCCGATGACCGCGCCGGACGGAAAAGTGATACCGCCCAACGGGAAGAAATTCAAGGTCGAATTCTGTACTGTTGCCCACTGGAAGGATGGGGAAATCGTCGAGGAGAAACTCTTCTACGACAAGATCGCCTTAATGCAGCAGATCGGCCTGATGTGAATATCTCACCGGGAAGAGTGTCGGGAGTGACCGGGGGGTCTCCTTACGGTGGGTTGTACCCGGGCAGATCCCGGCGTTATCTGGCGGGCTTTGGACAAGTACAGGGAACAGTAGCATACCATGACAGAGACTGATAAAAAATCCAGAGAACAGAAAAACGACGGCATGAAGATCACGGTCACAAAGAACGGCCCTTATATCGTGACCGGGGGCGTCCCGCTTATACAGATGGAGATCTGCAACGATGACGAAGGCTACTGCCGGACCTGGCGGGAGGTAAAGAGATTTCCCGTACAGGAGACCTATGCCCTATGCCGGTGCGGTCATTCAGAGAACAAACCCTTCTGCACCGGGATGCATGCGAAAATCGGCTTTGATGGTACAGAGACCGCAGGAAACGAGCCTTATCTCCGGCACCCGAGGATCATCCGGGGCCCAAACCTGGAACTGCTCGATTACGAGAACCTCTGCGTCCATGCCCGGTTCTGTATGCGGGCAGGCGGAATCTGGAACCTGACGGAACAATCGGATAACCCGGAGGCCCGGAAGATTGCCATCGAAGAGGCCTGCAACTGCCCGTCCGGCAGGCTTGTCATGAAGGATCAGGAGACCGGAAAGGCCATCGAGCCCGATCTGGAGAAATCCATTGTCATTATCGAGTATCCCCCGCGCGGGGAACACGGGCCGCTCTGGGTGCGGGGCGGCATCCCGGTGGTATCTGCTGACGGGAAACCGTATCATATCCGGAACCGGCTCACGCTCTGCCGGTGCGGGAAATCGCAGAACAAGCCGTTCTGCGACGGGAGCCACGCACAGCACTGACAAAAGAGGAAGGATCAGAGGGGAGTGAAAATAACCATGAGTTTTGTTAAGGTTGCAACAGCAGGTGAGGTACCTGCCGGAACTATGAAACATGTCGAGATCGGCGAGACCGAGATCTGCGTCGTGAATGTCAACGGGACATTCTATGCCATCGGGGACCGGTGCGGCCACGAGAACGCCCGGCTCTCCCGGGGTTCCCTGATGGGGACTATCGTGACCTGCCCCATGCATGCCTCGCAGTTTGATGTGACGACCGGGAAACTGATGTCCGGGCCGGTCCTGGAACTGGAGGGACTTAAGGAAATGTTTACCGGCTGTCCCGAAAAAGTGAAAGAAAAAGTGGGGCAGATGTTTGCGGGGATTGCCGATGAACAGCGCCTGATAAAGACCTATGACATGCCCGTCTACCCGGTGAAAAAAGAGGGCAGCGATATCCTGGTCGACCCCAAAGGCGCACCATAAGAGAACGGTGAACGGAGCGAACTCCCGTGGCCGGCGCCGGGTGTCAGGACCGGTCTTCCGGTTGGTACACCCCGTACATTTATTTCCCCTTTCTTCCTATTGCCTCACCATATGCAGCAGGCAAGAACCCTCGTATGGAAATCCCACTCCCACGGAACGCTTGAAGGGGCAGGGGTCAGGCTCCACCGGGCGTTTGGTTACAGCGAAATTCCGGCCTTTGACCCGTTTCTGATGCTCGACGACTTCCGGGCCGACCGGCCCTCTGACTACCTTGCCGGTTTTCCCTGGCACCCGCACCGGGGGATCGAGACGGTGACCTATATGCTTGAGGGAACCATCGAGCATGGCGACAGCATGGGCCATGCCGGCTCGGTCGATGCCGGGTGCGTCCAGTGGATGACGGCAGGTTCCGGCATCATCCACCAGGAGATGCCAAAGCCGGTAAACGGCAGGATGGGGGGGTTCCAGCTCTGGGTCAACCTGCCCCGGAAGCACAAGATGATGGACCCCCGGTACCAGGAGATTAAGGCTGATGAGATCCCCACGGTCACCCTGCCGGGTGGTGCGAGTGTTAAAGTCATCTGCGGGACGATCGCCGGCGTTTCCGGCCCGGTCCGCGATATTATGGCAGAACCCGAGTACCTCGATATCTCTCTTGGACCGGATGCACAATTTTCCCACCCGGTAAAACCCGGTTACAGGGCAGCGGTTTACGTGATCGGCGGCACCGGGATTTTTGACGAGCGCCACAACGAAGAACTGGAAAACCGGACGATAGCCCTCTTTGGCGATGAGGGGGATAACGTCAGCGTCCGTGCCGGCAGAAACGGGGTGAGGTTCCTGCTCTTCTCGGGAAAACCGCTCCGCGAACCGGTCGCCTGGGGCGGCCCCATCGTGATGAACACGCAGGAGGAACTGCAGCAGGCATTTGACGATTACGAGAATGACACGTTTATTAAAAAAGCATCCTGAAAGCAGAAAGATCGTATCGGGATTACTGATGGAAGTACGAACGTGAGTAAACGTGGTGAAACAGGGCAACCAAGTACCAGAAATATGTCGGATCGGTTGACTATCGAACACCAGACGCTTGATCTGGTTCCCTGTGATCAATCCAGAGGGAAAAATAATAACGATCCAGCCAGATTCTCTCTCAGAACCGGGAGAGGGTGCAAGTGACACACATGGATCAGGCCGGATTACCCGTATATCATCAGGTCAGACTGGATCGGGATTATCTCGCAGGAAAAGCCCTGGACCTGTTCGGGAAGAAACACCCGGGAATCTGGCGTACCGCGAGCGCCGCCCGGAAGGCCCGGGTACTGGAAGAGTTCAGGGATCTTATCAGCAGTCTTGAGGAATCGCTCGCAATCGATAACCCGGCTGTTTTCATCGATCACGCCTGTTGGGCCCGGGTCTATCTCACCTCCCTGCACTTCCCGAGGAATTATGTACCCTTTCTTCTCGATACTCTGGGAGAAGTCCTCCAAAAGGAACTTCCCCTGGATTTCCGCAAAGAGGCCGGGGGCTTTGTCACCGAAAGCCTAGTCGTCCTCAAAACTGCCTCCCCGGAGATCCCCTCATATATCACCGCAGACAACCCGCTCGCAGATGTTGCCAGATCGTTCCTCGCAGCAGTTATCGCGGCAGATCGGAAGCGGGCGGAAGGGATAATGGATGATACACTGAGATCCGGCACACCGTTGAAGGATATCTATCTCAACATTTTTCAGCCTGTCCTTCAGGAAACGGGAAGGCTCTGGCAGATGCAAAAGATCGGTATCGCTCAAGAGCATTTCGTAACTGCTTACGTTGAAATCCATATGGCCCGGCTGCATGAACGCTTCCTTTCTCCAGATTGGGGTGGAAAAGTGCGAAGGCAAAAGACTGTTGTCGCTTGCGGGGTCGGGCCTGAACTCCATGACGTCGGGATTCACATGGTGGCCGACTTTTTTGAGATGGACGGCTGGGATACGTATTATGTCGGGGCAAACACACCCATTCAGAGTATCCTTGAGGCAGTGCGGGACCGGAAGGCCGACATTATCGCCCTGTCCACAACGATGCCACGCCATCTTCCCGATGTCCAGTACCTCATCCGTTCGCTGCGTGCGGACGGGGACACAATGGGCGTAAAGATCATCGTCGGAGGGTATCCGTTCAGGATTGTTCCTGACCTCTGGAAACAAATCGGAGCTGATGCATATGCAGGAACTGCAGATGAGGCAGTGGCTGTCGCCAACCGTCTCGTACCTCGGCACCGGTAAGCAGATTCAGGCCAGGTAAAAAGATGGTTTCCTGCAGGAATCATGCATGCCGGTAACCGGAGATGAGTACTCTATTCCGATCTGCGATCGACGAGACGCTTTGGCCGCCCCCTGAGTTTGTGCAGTTCAAGCTCCCCGGGATGAACAAAGGTGAATTGTACAGAGAAGGTCTTGTCCTCGTAATGCGGTATAAGGTTCTTCTTGTTTTTTAAGAAATGGCCAATAAAATGGTCTTCGATGAGCCTCCGGTCGGCCGTCTCCGGATCCATGCACTCCACGCTCACCCGCAACACAACCTCTCCCGAAGATCCGCCATTTTCAAGGACCGCCTCATATTCGCCGTTGAGGAACTGCATGCTTTCCGGCTGGAAGACACCGGCCTCCACGTCCACGCGGTTTGCGGCATTCCCGAGAATCCAGACCGTCTCGGCCTCCCTCTGCGGGTTGACAATCCGCATATGTGTCCTGCCACAGGCACACCGCTCCCGGGAGAGTACTGCCGTCGTATCCTCGGTATCATAGTTGAGCAGGAGGGTGCCTGCCTTTGAGCCCTCCGGCAGGAGCGTCGTGAGGACCGCCCGGCCGCAGTTACCGTCCGAGACGAACGCTTTCATCTGTGGGTCGTAAATGTCGAGGTGGACGAGATCTTCCGGGACATGGAGCCCGGCAAGTTCCGTACACTCCCCGCACATCGTCCCTTCAGTACTTCCATAGGTGTTGAATACCGGGCATCCCCATGTCTCCGCAAGGTAAGCACGGGACTCATCGGAAAAACTCTCGCCCCCGACAACCAGCCTCTCGATCGAGGTCTCTTTTAGCTGGATCCCTTCCTGCTCCAGCCTTCGCGCGAGCCGGAGAAGCTTGAATACGCTTCCCACGATCGCGGTCGGGCGGTATGCCGTGATGACCCTTGATGCGAAGTCACACTTGCCGAACGGGATAATGGTCATTCCAAACCCGTGGGCGGCAAGCGTCATCGTATTCGCTCCTACGTTCATCCCGTATGAGGCGCAGACCACCAGCCGGTCACCGGGGTTAAACCCCTGCGAGACAAAACTCCGGGCATATTTCTCCGCGTACCGTTTCCAGTCATCCCAGGTAAGGAAGAAACTCTTGGGAGTTCCGCTCGTACCGCTCGTCTCCTGGATGGTGAATACATCGCCCCAGCCTGTCGAGAGGAACTGGAAACCCTGGGTGCCCGGCGGCTGGTGCTCACGGATAGTGCGGCCAGAGACTATGGGAAGCTGCAGCAGATCCTCGTGGACCCTGATATCCTTCGGGTCGATCCCGTTTTGTTTAAACCAGTGCCGGTAGAACGGGGAATGTTCATTGGCATACCGGACCGTATACCTGACCCGATCGTCGATCAGTGAATCGAGGCTGTCCCGGTCTATCGTTTCAATCCCGGGATTATGGTATTTCGGCATTGTCCGTACAGAGCATCGTGGAAAAAAGGTTTATAGATTGCTGATGGGCGCGGGAACGGATGCGGACGGCTCCAGATTCCAAAAAAAGATTCTAATCCTCTTTTTCCAGGCAAAAGACGATGAAGAAAACACGAGCGATTGGAGCCCTAAAAAAAGATTTAGACCTTAAGCAACGGTCACAGAGCCGCCGGAGGGACTTGAACCCTCGACCTGCTGATTACGAATCAGCCGCTATACCGCTAAGCCACGGCGGCGCACTGCCTCACAATATCGACCCGTACGCTAATAAAATCTGTGTTTGGTGGGGGGTTTATGAATAGCCCCGGAGCGTCGTCACGCTCTCGGCGGGGTGCGCTTCCTTTGCCGGGGAGATCGTGCCGAACTTCCCTTCATAGTCGGCGATGGTTTTCTGGAGGACGCCAAGCAGGTTCTTTGCGTGCGCCGGCGTGATGGAGACAATGGCCTTTGCCCGCGCCTGGTTGACCTGCGGGAGCTGGTGGAGGAACATGAAGGTGAACTCGTCGTCCTTGTACGCGATCTGGATCATGTTGCTGTAGACGGGGTCAAGCGTCGGGGGGATATTGACGGATATTTCCTGTCCGGTCATACTGATTGGTTTGCCTTTTCTGGTATGAATAGTTGGTCACAGGCCTTTGCTCGCAGCCCTTCCAGGAGCATTTCCAAAAGTTTAAGTGGCCGGTTTTCCTCGATTAAATGAGAGGAATTATTCTGGCGGGCGAGGATGGGCATGTCACGATCTCGGAACTGGTGCGGGTGCAGACCTGCCCGGTCCGTTTTTACTACGAGAAGAACGAGCCCATTTTTGAGTCGGACCGGTACGCGATCTGCAAGCAGCTCTCGTACCACCTTGGCCAACCCCTTGAGGCAGACGCCATCTGGGACGAGGTGCTCATCGTCCGCCCAAAGACTGACCCGGCGCTTCGGGAGTTCCTGGATATCTGCATCGCGTCCTGCAAAAAGTCCGAATGGAAGCCGGCGGTTCAGACCGATGTAACGGTGGTCTCAAAGAAGCACGGCATCGCCGGCATGATCGACCGGGTGGCAGAGGACGGAACGTTCTCGATCATGCGGGCGGCAGGAGCGATGCCCTTTGGCACCTACGCGGCAGACCGGCTCCGGATCGCGGGCATCGCGTTCTGCCTTGAGGAGATGACCGGAAAAGAGGTGGTGGGCGGCCACGTGGAGTATATCCCGGACGGGATCTCGCGGTACCATACCATCCAGCCCAGGGACCGGCGCCAGCTCCTCACGACCCTGCACAAGCTCCGGGCGATCCACCGGGGCGAGGCGCCCGTCCACCCTTTGAATGCTCCCTGTAACCGGTGCAAATATAAGGAGAGGTGCGAGGATAGCGGGGGGCACCGGCTGAGTGAGCTGTTGTGAAGAGGGGAGTGGATCAACTATCGCAGGGGCAACACCTCGAAGAGTTCCGGCAGTGATTCAACAACGAGAGGGAGATCCAGAAACTCGGGTACAAGACTCCGATGCAGATTATGAACGAAAAATCAACCTCTTCTTAATATAATTTTAAAACGGCGCAAGATTTATGGTTAAATCTAACTTATACGACTTGGTTCGAATTATATTTGCGTTTGGGAAGGAAACGTTTAATATGCCTCCTTATTTTACTTAAATAATTTTTTAAATTGATATTTTTGTGTAACACATGTGTCATACAACAAAACTTGCGTATCATTTTTTGTATTTTATGTTACACAAAGACTAAGCTTGAAATTTGTCCACAATCTCAATTAATTGAGGGAAAACGTAGAGATTTGGACGCCTACCGGAACCCTCTCTAACAATTTTTACAACATCTGTTTCTTGTAATCTGGATAAAACACGATGAGCGGTTTGTTTGGGTATGTCTGATTGTTCGAAAAAATAAGATGAGGTAAAAATAGGTCTTGAAAATATCGTATCAATCGCCTGAATCCCATACTTTGATCCGGTAATATCGGGTACGATATCCTTTGTGTTATTGTATAACTCTAAAATGCTTTTTGCCTTAGCGCTGTTCTCCTTTGCTTGCATTATTATTGCTTTGAGAAAAAACGCTATCCAAGAATTCCAGTCTCTATCTTGGGAAATGCCTTGAAGACAGTCATAATATTCATCTCTATTACTTTCAAGGTATCCACTAATGTAAAACAGAGGTTGGGACAAATGTTTTTTATCAAATAATATCAACGGAACAAGCATTCTTCCTATTCTTCCATTTCCATCCCTAAATGGGTGGATTAATTCAAACTGGGCTTTTAAAATTGCGGTTTGTACCAAGCTATCTTTTTCTGGCCCATGTAAATAGAATTCCCAATCGGTTAATGCATCCATTACAATTTCTGGGCGAGGGGGGATGTACGTTGCTTGCTCAATACTTGTGGCCCCGTATGGCCCAATGAAATTTTGGGTTCTACGAATTTCTCCGGGCTCTTTGTCGGCACCTCTTGTACTTGTTAATAGAACTTTGTGCAGTTCACGGATACTGTTGATACAAATTGGTTTTTCTTTTATTTGTTCGACTGCACGAAAAATGCCCCGACGATAATTAATAATTTCGGCAATATCATCTCTCTTTTCTGCTGTAATTTGTTTGTCGTCGTTTGCTTCAAAATGCATGACTTCTTCTAACGAGGCTTGTGTCCCTTCAATTCTTGATGATATTACAGCCTCTCTCGTAGACAATGGGGACAATAATATCTGAGGGTTAACAATTCCCTGAAGGATACCATCATATCTTGCTATTTCGGAATTTGCTTGCCCTATGGCTGTTACATGTTCAACCCAGTTAATTGAAGAAATAGGTAACTTTTCTGGAATGTACGGGGTTTTCATTATTAATGCAAACTTTGTTTGTGACCTCTTAAAAGTATGGACATGATGTCATTTTACATCACAACTAGGGGGGAGGGTACCCCCCACCTGCCCGGGCACATGGGTGGGGGGTGATCCCCACTTTGATCGAAAGAGGGGGAGGGGGATAGGGGGTACCCCCCTCCACCGGAAATGAGATGCCCGCCGTTTTTGCATGGGAAACTGGTGGATGTTCCTGTGGAATGTCCGATGGAAGGGTTCCGGCCGCATGATTTTTTTGTTCGCGGCTGCGAGCCGGTCCGGGCCAATGGCGGGGGGAGGGTACCCCCACCTGCCCCGGCGCATGGGTGGGAGGGTGGCCCCCCTCTGAAAAAAATAAGGGGCGGGGGGTAGGGGGGTATCCCCCTCCCCCCTTGCCGTTACCGGATGGTTTCGGCCCCGGTAAAAAATGATGACCGCGACCCGTTCAAGAAGGGTTTTGAATCCCCGGCGCCAACGTACTACCCATACTTCTGATGACCGCTCCACGTTCCGAATCCCCAAATGGCATGCCCGCGAACCTCGCAAAAGGCTGTGTCCTCTGTTACCAGGGCGCAAAGATGGTGCTCTTTGTGACGGGACGCTGCCGCCGCTCCTGCTGGTACTGCCCGCTCTCTGAAGAGCGCAAGGGAAAGGACGTGATCTTCGCAAACGAGCACCGGATCGAGAGCCCGGAGCAGGCCGTTCTCATTGCTGAGCGCATGAGCGCGCTCGGGACCGGGGTCACCGGCGGCGAACCGCTCCTCTGCCTCGACCGGGTCACGCAGTATTGTAAGGCACTCAAGGAGCATTTCGGACCGGAGCACCAGATCCACCTCTACACGGCGCAGGCCCTGGTAAAAGTGGATCTGAAAAAACTCAAAGGAGTCGTGGACGAGATCCGGCTTCACCCGCCCCGGGAGTGCTGGGACCATATCCTCGATACGGATTTCATCGCCTCCGCAAAAATGGCAAAGGCAATGGGCTTCGATATCGGCATCGAGGTGCCGGCGCTCCCCGGCCTTGAACTGCTCATCCCGGCCCTCCCTTACCTCGATTTCCTCAACATCAACGAACTTGAATGGGGCGAGACGAACGCCGACGATATGCGGGAGCGGGGCTACGAGCCGGCCGACGGTGTGCACAACGCAGTTGAGGGTGCACGCGAGTGGGCCGCTGATCTCGTAAAGCACAAGAAAGTCCACTGGTGCGCCTCGTCGTTCAAGGACTCAGTGCAGCTCCGGGAGCGCTTAAAGCGCATCGCGGAGAACACCGCCCGGCCGTTCGATGAAGTGACCGAGGACGGGACCATCGTGTACGGCGTGCTCGACCTCCACCCGGGCACCCGGGACGAGGTCGTCGCCCGGTGCAGGAAATTCCTCGCAGACGACGAATTTTCCGACTGCGGCGATCGGGTCGAGACCGCCTGGTGGCTGCTCGAAGAGTTCAAAGACAAGATCCCCGGGAAAAAGTCAGTCGTCGAGCGGTACCCCGACGGCGGCATGGTCGTCGAGGTGACGCCGCTGTGACCCTCCGCGGGCTTCTCGAACCCCTCTACGAACGGTACCTGCTGATGCAGTGCACGCAGATCCCGACACACGTCGCCATCATCCAGGACGGTAACCGGCGGTTTGCAAAGGAGATGGGCATCGACACCGCACAAGGGCACCGGGCAGGCGCGGACAAGACCGAGGAGATGCTCGACTGGGCCCACGAACTGGGGATCCGGTACATCACCATCTACTCGTTCTCCACGGAAAATTTCAACCGGACAGAGGACGAGATACGGGAACTCTTCCGGCTCTTCAAGGAGAAGTTTATCCGCACCATCTCCGACGAACGGGTGCACCGGTATAAGATCCGCATCCAGATGGTCGGCGACCGGTCGCTCCTTCCCGCCGACCTGCGGACAGCGATCGAGGCAGCAGAAGAAGCAACAAAAAATTACGAGGGCTTTACCCTCAACGTCGCGCTTGCCTACGGGGGAAGAAACGAGATCGTGCTCGCCGCTAGGGAGATTGTATCAGATGTCCGCGAGGGCAGGATAACGCCATCGGCAATCGACGTGCAGATGGTTGAATCCCACCTCCACGAGGGAAAAGATATCCCGCCGGTCGATCTCATCATCCGGACCGGGAACGAGTACCGCACCTCCAACTTCCTGCCGTGGCTTGCAAACGGCCATGAGTCGGCCGTCTATTTTTGCGCCCCGTACTGGCCGCTCTTCCGGAAGATCGACCTCTTGCGGGCGATCCGGATCTACGACCAGCGGCTGAGTGTAAAAGCGCACTAAAACCGCTCCCGCACCATCCCGGAAAAATCCAATTCGCGTACTATATTTCCCGGAACATACCAGATGGAATATGGTGAACCTATGGGTGCGGGAAAATCAGCGGGAACCGGGTGGCAGCAGACGCCGGTCCTGATCAGGTCCGATATTATTGCAGCTGCAGAGCGGGAGCATCTGGATATCAGCGACGCATGCAACAGGGCGCTTGCAGGGCAGCTCGGGATCGATTACCATCCCATAAAAAAGACCATTCCGGAAAAAGCGTCCCGGGTGATCATCGCACCGGATGCCCAACCGTCAGACCGGGCTGCTAGTGCCCCGGCAGCGCCGCCGGTCATCAACGCCGAAGATCCCACGGTGCCGGGAAAGGTAATGAAGGAGAAAAAGGAGAGGAAGGCGCCCTCGGTAACAAACCCCCGGATCCCACTGCGGGAACCGGCCCCGCAGCGCCCGGCGGTCCCCGCACTTCCGGCGCAACCTGCCGCAGTACCACAAAAGACCGGCCGGAAAGGCAAAAAAGAGGAGCCCATAAAAAGATTCGTCAGTACCCTCGTCGTGCGGGAGACCGAAGAAAGCCCGGATGCGATCATCGCAAAGGACGAACTCTACCAGCGGTTCGAACGCTGGTGCCGGGACCACGATTACGCCACGATCCCCGACCGGAGGGTGTTTACGGTAGCTCTCAAGAACAAGTATGCCCTGATGGAACGGACCGTGGTCGGCGTCCCGAGCTGGATCAGTATCCGGATAAAATAATTCCCCTGTTTTTACCCTTCACTTCCCGAACCGGCGTGTCCGGGACTGGTAGTCGCGCAGCACCCGCAGGAAGTCCACGCGTCGGAAGTATTTCCAGTTGATATCGGAGAAGAACAGTTCCGAGTAGACCGACTGCCAGATCAGAAAATCGGTCAGGTGGTCGCCGCCGGTCTTTACCACGATGTCCGGGTCGTACCGGAAGATCAGGCAGGATTCCAGCGTTTTCTCATCGATAGCGGAGGGCTGGATCCCATTCTCTGCCAGGCGGCGTATGCAGTCTGTGATCTCTTCCCTCCCGCTCTTTCCTATCGCGACCACGACATCGAGGCCGGTGCCCGAAACCTCCTCGGTCGTACCGTAGTGCAGCACGAGCCGGGCAACGGACGAGATCTTTTGTAGGGCCGGTAGCGTGCGTGCCAGTTCTTCCGGGGAGAGCCGGGCGATGTGGAAAGTCAGCCCCTGGATCGCCGGAGGTTTTTGGCCGGTTTCTGTCACTCCCTGCCGGGCAAGAAGATCATTTAACTCGGAACTCCAGCTTGCCACCTGCACGCACTTGCCCGGATCCGCGGCCAGATCGGCACCACTGATCATGAAACAGATATGGCGCGGCAGAACCTCTATCTGCGAGAGAAGCATCCGTTCATAGATCCAGTGGAACATCTGACCTAATCTTTTGGCAGCCAAGGTTAAGAGGGTTTACCCCAGTCATTCCCGTCGGTAACGGGTGCTCTGGCGTCCCTGCCGCAGAAACGCCGGCCTTCCGGCAAAAGCCCTTATAAACATTCTCATGAAATAATCAGACAACAGATGTACTCCTATAAAACCGGGATCCCCCAGATCGATCAGACCACCGGGGGGTTTGATGCAGGGACAAATCTCCTTCTTCTGGCACCGTCACTCAGTTACGCAGAGCAGCTTGCCTATACCCTCACAAAACCCCTGCCCGGGGAGTATGCAATCATGCTTTCCACAAACGAGCGTGCCTCGGAAGTGATCGACCAGTTCAAGGTGGCCGGCGCCGACAAGAAGTTTGTCGGCGTGATCGACGCGATCACCAAAAGCTCGACGCCATCGGTCTCCGATACCGAGCGGTTCATGTTCGTCACGAACCCCACCGATCTCACCGGGATCGGGATCAAGTTCTCGCACATGGTCGAGACGATCTTCGAGGGGACGTTTTCAGATGAGGAATCCGGGCTCTTCCCGCCCCCGATCCGGTTCTGCGTTAACTCGGTCTCGACCCTTCTCATGTACCGCAAGCTCGAGGTGCTGTACCAGTTCCTCCACGTGATGACGGAGAGATTAAAGAAGATCGAGGGGTTTGGCATCTATGTACTCAACAGCGAGGCATTTGACGAGAAGACGATCTCTCTCATCAAGCAGCTCATGACCATTGTGATCGAGGTCAAAGTGGAGCGGTCTGACAACTATTTCCGGGTGATGGGTATCCGTGGCGTAAACGCGGACTGGCATAAGTTTACGATCAGCAAGGGGCAGGTGATTCTGGCGTTATGATTTCAACGGGGATGTACGGGATCGACGATATGCTGGCAGGAGGAATACCCGAGGGAAGCCGGGTGCTCTACAGCCTCGAGCCCGGGGTCGACGGGCAGCTCTTCATGATCTCGACACTGTACGAGGCGCTCGAAAAGGGACGGTCATGCCTGGTGATCATCCCCCATACAACGGTCGATGCATTCCTGCACGATGTCGGGGATCTCCGGGGAAAATCCCTCAAAAATAAGGATCACAGGATCGCCTTCCTGGACAGTGTCGACCGGGAACGTATACAGCGGCGGGTCGTCAAAGGGGGAACGGCTGATCAGGAATGGCAGGCGCGGATCAAAAAACTCTGCACCGAGAACAAAGTCGAGGCCATCTTCGGGTATTTCGACATCATCTACGATGATTTTGGCCTGGAAAAAGGACTCACCCTGCTCTCGCGGGCCTGCTGCCCCCCGGAAGCCACCATCGTTATCGAGCACCTGAACCTCGAAGGGGATGCATTCCTTGAGTCGCTTGCGGTCAGGAAGTCCTTTGACCTCATCCTTGCGATCAAGTCATCGCTCCGGCCCCTGCCGCACTTCAATTACTTTACCATCGTGTACACCTCGTGGTCCACCCAGCTGCGCCGTTCGGTACCCTTCCTTGTCAAGAAAGGCCATATCGTACCCTATATCCCCAAGATCGTCGTGACCGGGCCATCGGAATCCGGGAAATCCCGGTTCGTGGCAAACGCCACGGAACTGGGGATGTCGTTCGACCGCACGGGCGTTGAGAGAGATGTGACGGCCGTTGCCATGGACTTTGGCTGGCTGCACTGGAAGGATTTCGATATTACCCTTTATGGTACCCCCGGCCAGCCCCGGTTCGACCCGATGCTCCCGGTGATCCTGCATAACGCGATGGGCGTCGTCCTCTTAGTGGATGCAACGAACCATGAGCAGCTTACGCGGGCCCGGCACCTCTTTAAAATCATCACCAGAATGCACGTGCCGATCGTTGTCGCGGCAAACAAAAAAGACCTGCCCGGGCTCATAAGCGAAGAGGAGTTACGGAAAACGATCGGCATCGGTAAGGATATCCCGGTCTTTTTGATCTCCGCACAGCTAAAGGACGACGTGCGGGAGGTCCTTGAATCGCTGGTGGATTCGATTACCCGGTTTATCTACTGATAGGTGAAGGGTGACCCCCGGCAAAGCCTGCCGGAGTTTCCCCTTTTTTACGGAGAAAGTGCGGACATGCTCACCTTTATCGGCCTCGGCCTCTATGACAAGCGGGACATCTCGGAGAAGGGACTTCTTCTCATCAGGAACGCGGATCACGTTTTTCTTGAAGGGTACACGTCCCGGCTCATGGGGGCTTCACGGGAAGACCTCGAAGAGTTCTACCAAAAACCGGTCCGGCTGCTCATGCGGGCTGATGTGGAGCAGCACCCGGAAGAACTGCTCGACTGCGCCATTAAAGGAAACACGGTCTTTCTCTGTGCCGGCGACCCGATGGTCTCAACCACCCACGCGGATATCCGGATCCGTGCGGCAGACCGGGGCATACCGACCGCGATCGTCCACGGAGCCTCGATCGTAAGCGCGGTCTGCGGACTCTCGGGGCTCCAGAACTATAGGTTCGGCAAGTCCTGCTCGGTGCCGTTCCCGCAGGCACACTGGTCCCCCACGTCTCCGATGGATGTAATCCTCGAAAACCAAAACCTCCGGCTGCACACGCTCGTGTACCTCGACATCCAGGACGACCGGTACATGACAGTTGGCGAGGCTGTCAACCTGCTCGAAGAGATGGCACGAAAGAAACAGGTAACGATCCCGCTGTATGTCGGTATTGCCCGGGCCGGTTCTGAGGCACCGGTCGTACGGGCCGGCACTGCCGAAGTTCTCAGTTCCACGGATTTTGGCCCGCCACTCCACGTGCTGGTCGTCCCGGGAGAACTCCACGATATGGAGCGGATGTATCTTTCGAGGTTTGCCGGCCTATGCTGATCGCCGCGTGCGGGGAACTCCTCTCCCGCGAACTGGATGCCGCCACGGTTATCCCCGTCGAGGGCACACCGCTTGGTTCGATTGCTGAAACCGTCCGGGGGATGGCACGTGCTTATGCGGACGATGGCGCCACGTTCTTTGTCAGCGGGGATCTGGTCAATGCACTGGCCGCATACTATTACGGGTTCGGCTGGCTGCACTTCGGCCTCGCGTACGGCCTGCTGTCTCTCCAGGAGAAGAAAACTGCCACCTGCCCCTTTGCCGGGCCGGCAGAAAAACTTCCCCCGACGCTTTTTGGAAAACTCGAAGAGAAGACACGGAGGTATGCCCGCCTCCTCGACATCGCGTGCGCCTCGGTGATCGCAGCCCCTGAACCGGAAACGACCGGCGGCATCTTTGCCCGGCGCATTCTTGCAGTCGGCACCTGTTATGCCCGTGGCGGGCAGGTCAGCCTTACAGCGGGGGATATGGAGGTCGCACTCTCACGCTTCAGCTACGGGCACGGGTGGCTGGACGCCGGGGCACGGGCCGGGCTCCTGGCGCTCACCGGCAACCGGGAGATCTTCACGATCTGATGCAATTGCAGCCAGAAGGAACTTTTCTCCAATAAAAGGTGTTTATACTATGCCTCATAACCTTTTAAGATAAAACAGGCAGGCAGTTCCTGCCCGGGTGGGCACCATGGAGAGTTCGCAGAAGAAATGGCTGTATATATCCATCGGCTTTTCTCTCGTGGTGCTGATCGTCATCCTCTATTTTACCATCAACGAAAACACCCTCCAGTACCTCAAAAA
>Ga0181529_10004266_pt1 | contig 15605 bp, 17 predicted proteins | sample PEATcosm2014_Bin_36_FD_119763 | JGI IMG/M metagenome (GOLD analysis project Ga0181529, IMG submission 119763) | Peatland microbial communities from MTU Mesocosm Facility, Houghton, MI, USA - PEATcosm2014_Bin10_30_metaG | ecosystem: Environmental > Terrestrial > Soil > Wetlands > Peat | place...
CGCACGGTCCGCGGCGCAAGCCTGCTTTTCTTGACAAGGTCCTTGTGGGTCATGGCGCCACCGGTGTCCAGTATCTCCATAACCGTCCGTGAGGATGGTGGTAAGGTGTGCTGATACATGATCGTAATGTTAACAGTGTTAACATATCAACCTGTCGGTAATTTATATCCCCGGTTTCAATCATCACGTATGTTCGGGCACCAGGAGCGGGTCGCGATCCTGCTGTTGATCGCGGTGGCTCTCGTGGTCATTGCTGCCCACATCGCGCTCGTGCAGATCGGAAAAGCGCCGTTTGCATCCGCATATTCAGACCAGTCTGCCGATGGGGCGCTTGTCAGCATAACGGGTATCATCGATCAGGCGACCGTTCTCAAAAATGGCGGGCACGTAATTCTCACCGTCAATAATGTCACGGTTTTTGTCCCCGCAAATGTTGCCGGTGACAGGGCCTTTGCGAAAGGGACTGCCGTATCGTTGTACGGGACGGTCCAGACCTACCAGGGTAAAAAAGAGATTCTCATCAGTTCAGCGGATGATATCCGGGAGATTCAGTAGTGCCCGGTTTGGTATGAAGTCCCGCGCTCGCTTTACAGTACAGCGGCACCCGGGGCGGCTTTTGTTTTTGTCCTTGCGATGGTGTCGAGTGCTTCCTGTGCAGCAGTGCACACTCCGTCATCAGGATCCTCCCGTGCGCCGGCCAGTGCCGGCACTGCACGTTCGTCACCGATCTCACCCAATGCCCATGCGGCAGTTTTCCTGACGCCCCGTTTTGGGTCGGAAAGGAGCAGGATGAGTGGACTGACTGCCCGGGTAGCCTTAAGTTTTCCAAGCCCCCACGCGGCGCCGGTGCGGAGCCATTTTTCACTTGAGGTAAGAGCCGCAAGCAGGGGTTCGACCGCGCGTGGATCTCCGATCATCCCGAGCGATTTTGCCGCAAGCCACCCGACATCCACGTACGGGTCTTTCAACGCTGCAATAAGCGGTTCGACTGCTGCGGGGTCCCCTTCGTCACCCAGCGCCTCTGCCGCGTGCCAGCGAAAATGAAGGCGATCACTTTTGAGTAAACGGATATATTCCTGCACCCGTCGCCTCCGGTTTTCTTCCCGAACAACTGGATCGTCCACGGTCGGTGGTTTTTCCGGGAGTGGTGCAGGGGCGGGTGTTGCTGTCTCATCCATCCGGATCCCCTCAGGCCATCCGTATGCCATGGGGGATAATGAATATTTGGACGGATCCGATCATGTGGGTCATCAGGGTCCCGGACCCGGTATTACCGGTAAAAAAGATTACCTCAGGATCTCCAGTGTTACCGAAAAATTCCTGACCGTATGGGTGAGTGCGCCAAGGCTGATCAGATCAGCGCCGGTCCGTGCGTACTCCTGTATCGTCTCCGCGGTAATGCCGCCCGAGAGTTCGAGTATGACCTTGTCCCGGAGTCCGGCCTGTTCAAGTTCATGGATCGTTGTCCGGACACTGTCCGGTGTCATGTTATCGAAGAGCAGGATGTCCGCGCCGACCTGAGCCGCCGCAATCGCATCTTTTGTTGTTTCCACCTCAACCTCGATCTTCCGGTAGGCGCTTGCTGATTTTGCCATCGTGATCGCCTCTTTGACCGGCACGAGAACAAGGTGGTTGTCCTTGATGAGCACGCCGTCGCTCAGGCCCGACCGGTGGGGATCGCCGCCGCCAAGCGCCACGGCTTTTTTATCGAGAGCTCGCAGGCCGGGACAGGTCTTACGGGTCCCTGCCACACGGCATCGGGAGTTTTCTTTCTTCACCAGATCCGAGAGTTTTCTTGTCTGCGTGGCAATCCCGCTCATCCTGCCGATAATGTTGAGCGCGGTGCGCTCCACGAGCAGGATCTTTTTTGCATTTCCCGAGAGCGAGAGAAGGATCTTCCCGGTTACCACAGGCTCGCCATCGCGGGTATCCCGCCGCACGTCCACTCCGAAATAGGAAAAAAGGGCTGCTGCCTCAGAAAGACCGGCTGCAATTCCTTCCTGCTCGGCCCGGATGACGGCCCGGCAGGTGATATCCGGTATGATCGCATCCGAGGTAACATCTCCGAACGGTGCATCCTCTTCTATGAATTTTTTCAGATATTCCAGTGGTACCATGGCAGTTTCCCTGTGCGCCATCACGTCCCGATAACGAGCGGGCTGTCGAGGTTTCTTAAGAGTGACAGGATGGAGAGTGCCGCAAGGTAACTCGTCGCCGGGTTATCCGGGCTTGGGAGATTGGTGACTTTGATGTAGGTCTCGCCAAAACTGCCTTCGATAAAGAGTTCGTGGACGTTTTTGTCCACCGCAGGGTCCACCCAGAGTTCCACATCCGTATCCTGTCCTGCGGCAAGGCTCATCGCGACCGACACGTTCACGTTTTTCGGGTATGCTTTAATGCACTCGTGCGCTTTTCCGGAGAAGATGCGTTTCCTGGATGTGGCGGTAAGGCCAAGCGACGCGGGGCTCTTGGTGGTTTTCAGGAGCAGTTTTGTGATAGGCGAGATCTGCCCGATCTTGAGGTTGTCGAGGCCGAATATCGCACCGCTCGGGATATAGATCTTCTTTTTGTGGGCCCGTGCAGTTTCCATGAGTTCTTCTTTAAAGGCCGGATCCGTGAGTGCCCCGACGCTCATGATAACCAGATCCCGGTTGTTGAGGAGAATCGCTTTTGCATGCGCCCGTGCCGCACCAACCGAGGCTGCTTCCACAATGAGATCGACATCTGCCGTAAGGAATGCCTCAACATCCGTGTACGCTTTCCCGTGGCAGATCGCCGCGATCTCTTCTGCCCGTGCGGGAACGTTATCGAAGACTGCCGGTATGGTAAATCCTTCCGCGTGCTGCGCAATGATATGCCCGATATTGCCACAGCCCAGCAGTCCGATGCGTAACATGGTAAACAGGTTATGGGTATCATGGATTAATGGTTATCCCAAACGGAAGCACCGGCAAGCGAAAAGCCGGGGATACTGCAGAAAAATGACCTTTAACTGCCCGCGCTCCCAACGATGAGAAGAGAGATATGGAAGAGAACTTATCAGGAGATCCTCCGGATACGATGGACGTGTTTGCCGAACTCGCCCATAAGCGGGTCTATATCGAGACGTACGGGTGCAGTTATAATTTCGGGGATACGGCGAATCTTGAGGAGGTGCTCAAGCACTATGGGAGCACCCGTGTCGCATCACCCGGGGAGGCGGATGCGGTCATCGTCAATACCTGCACGGTAGTCGGGCCGACAGAACGCCGGATGCTCCGGCGTCTTGTTGCCCTTCAGGAAAAGCCGCTCTTTGTCACCGGCTGTATGCCGATTGTCCAGCGCGAGGCGATCCTTTCGGTCTGTACTCCTGTCATTATTTCCCCGGATGCGATACGTGAAGCGTACCTTCGCGTAAAAACCGTTGCTCCCGGGGGTGCCGGGATCGTCCAGATCGCGCAGGGCTGCCTCGGGCGCTGCACGTACTGCATCACGCGCAGGGCCCGGGGGCCGCTTAAGAGTTTCCCGGCAGAGGAGATCCGGGAAAAAACTCAGGCGTTTGTTGACGCGGGCGCGTACGAGATCCAGCTGACGGCACAGGATGTCAGCGCCTATGGGAGAGATATGGGAACCGATCTCCCCTCTCTCCTCTCCACCATCAGTGATCTCCGGGGAAACTACCGGATCCGTGTCGGCATGATGAACCCGGCGACGGCCCTCCCTGTCCTTGACGATCTGGTGGATGCATATACCAGCGACCGCATCTTCAGGTTTGTGCACCTGCCGGTGCAGTCGGGATCCGACCGTATCCTTGAACAGATGGGACGGGGATATACCGTGCAGGAGTTCGAGGAGATCGTTTCTGCGTTCCGTAGCCGGTATCCCGATATCAGCATCGCCACGGATTTTATTGTCGGGTTTCCCGGGGAGACCAAAGACGATTTTTCCCGGTCCCTTGCACTTATCGGGAGGACAAAACCTGCCAAGGTCAATGTTACCCGGTATTCAAAGCGCCCGTTCACCGGCCCGTTTGCGGAAAAGGACTTCCCGGATTCGATAAAAAAAGACCGGTCACGTACCCTGAACGCGTACGCGGAAGAACAGTACTCCACGGTCAACCGCCCGCTCCTTGGAACCACGGTATCCTGTGTCGTTACGGAAAAACTCCGTCCCGGCTCGGTCATGGCCCGGACTGCATCCTACCAGGGTGTTGTCATCGGAAGGGATCTCCCGATCGGTGTTGCCGCAGAGGTCATCCTCAAAAAAGACCGGAAATATTTCTTTATGGGCGATCCTGTCGCATGAGTCCCAATCAGGGAATGGCGGCCGCAGAAAGACGAGTGATTTTATAGCCGGAACATTAACTATTCTTGTTTTGCGCCGGAAGGTGCCATGTGGTGATACTGATATGGATGAGATCGAGGCCGGTTTTGAAAAGATCATGCAGAAGATCGAGGATATGAAAAAGACGGATGCCAAACTGTCCGAAAAGATAAAAACCCATGATGGGGAACTTCTGGGGCGCATGGCAGTTATGGCAAAACCGGTGGTCATATCTGTCGGCCTCAACCTGCTTAAGATCGGGAAGCAGGATACGAAAAACGAGATCTACGATGCCAATTATTATACGGAAAAAATGATCGTGCTCGGGAAGGCCGATCCCGCGGCGTTTCGCCCCGACGACCCTTCAAAAAAGATCACCGACCAGTTCTGCGTTCTCTCTGAAAAGGGAAAGTTCTACGAACTGATGTACAGTTCTGACGGTTTTATCACCGATTCGTATCTCAACCCCATTGATCCGAAATCCACCATCGAGGTGTACGGGTATGATGTCATGTTCATGCTGTTCCAGGGAATGCACGACTACATGAAATCGGAAGCAGAACTTATCGCAGCGCTTGAAAAAGTGATCGGGTATGTTTTTGCCACTCCCGGTAAAACCTGATCGATGATCCTTTTTTCTTCCACTACTTCCACCTGAACAGCGGGAACATCGGTCTGAGTGGGTCATTATCGCCCTTTCCCAGCGCTGACAGCGTAAACGTGCGACTGGTCTCCACGCTGTTTTTATCTTCGAAAGTGACCACGGCTTTTGCAGTATCCACCATGCGGGTGAGGGGATACTCGTGCCGGGCGTCTGCCGCAAGTTCGGGAAGATCAAATTCAATGTCAAGAGGAACAAGCGCGACATGGATCCGGTATGCCGGTGCATTCCCTGAGTTCTCAACCACGACCTTTTTTGCATTGTCACCCAGCCTGACGGTAAGCTCCGGAAGGACCCGGGCATCTTCCATGATAAAGACCGACATGGCAAGAGCGGCAAGGATGATTACACCTGTCGCACCGAGATAGATGTTGATCCAGATGAGGAGTACGCAGATCAGGGCGCCGGCCACAAGAAGAATCTTATGAATTTTCTCCATGCCCTTCTGTAGGCTAAAAAACTATATCAAAACGCGTGGGATGGGCCCGATGCGATTCGAACGCATGACCTCCCGGTTATCAGCCGGGCGCACCACCGGGCTATGCTACGGGCCCAAAAGGATTGCCTGAAATTTACCTTATTACTTATCCCACCGGAGTTTTTATAGGTTGTGAATGGCCGGGCGGACAGGATAATGCTATAGGGCTTTATTGTTAAAAATAACTAAATATCGTTCGGACTGGGATTATGCAACGCCACTATCTCCTCGGAAATGAAGCCATCGCCCACGCGTGCCTCGAATCAGGTATCGATTTTGCCAGCGGGTACCCCGGCACTCCTTCATCGGAAGTTATCGATGTCCTCCGCGTACAGAAAGACCCCTCGTACTATGTGGAATGGTCGGTAAACGAGAAGGTCGCGCTTGAAAATGCCCTTGCTGCGGCGTGGTGCGGGATACGGGCGATCTGCACTATGAAGCATGTCGGCCTCAACGTCGCCGCCGACCCGCTCATGACGAGCGCCTATACCGGGGTGACCGGCGGCCTTGTCATCATGAGCGCAGACGACCCGTTCGCCCACAGTTCCCAAAACGAGCAGGACACCCGGTGCTATGCCCATTTCGCCCGGCTTCCCTGTCTTGATCCCGCGGGTGTTCAGGAAGCGCACGACATGATCCGCACCGCGTTTGAGATCTCCGAGGAATTCAGGCTGCCGGTGCTCTTCCGCCCCACCACCCGGATCTGCCACTCTAAGGGCGATGTGGAACTGGGGGCTGTCGTCCCCAGTACAAGGAAAGGGGAGTTCCACAAGGACCCCCGGCAGTACGTGGTGATCCCGGCCCATACCCGGCTCCTGCACAAAAAACTCAACGAGAAGCAGCCTGCCCTTAAAAAACGTCTCGTTGAACGTGGGCTCAATCATTACACGATAAAGGGAAAGACCGCGATTATCGCGAGCGGGATCGGTGCCTCCTATGTGCAGGAACTCCTGCCCCCCGATGTCTCGTTCATGAAGATCGGTGCCTACCCGATCGATGAGGAATGGCTCGGGGAGTTTGCGAGGAAGCATGAGAAGATTCTCGTGATCGAGGAACTCGCCCCGGTTGTTGAAGAGGCAGTCCGCCAGGTGGCAGGCTGCGTGCCGGTCTTCGGGAAGATCAACGGGTATGCGCCGTACGAAGGCGAACTTTCACCTGCGTTTGTCGCGGCAATCATGGTAAAGGCCGGGTTCCTGCCGGAAAACCCTTTTGCCGCGATGGAACCTGTACAGAACCTCCCGATGCGCCCGCCCATTCTCTGCGCCGGCTGCCACCACCGCGCTGCATTCTACGCGATAAAGAAGGTGTTCAAGGATGCAGCGATCTACCCGAGCGATATCGGGTGTTACACGCTCGGGATCCAGCTCGGCGTTGTCGATACCACGATTTGCATGGGCGCCTCGATTACGGTCGGGAGCGGGATCGCCCATTCCGGTGATCCCCGCGATGTGGTCAGTACAATTGGCGATTCCACCTTCCTGCACACCGGGATCCAGGGGCTCATGAATGCGGTCTACAATGGTGCGAACATGACGGTCGTCATCCTCGACAACCGGATCACCGCGATGACCGGTCACCAGCCCAACCCGAATACCGGGTTAACGGCAACCGGCGTGGAGACGCCCCCGGTATCCCTCGACGCGATCTGCCGCGCCTGCGGGGCGACCTTTGTCGAAACCGTCGATCCTTACGATATGACCGGGATCCTCCGGGTCCTTGAAGAGGCAAAGAAGAAGAACGGGGTCAAGGTGATCATCGCAAAGCAGATGTGCGTGATCGCGGCACGCCGTGCAGGAGTAAAAAGGGGCCGTTACGTGGTGAACCCGGATCTCTGTACCGGCTGTGGTACCTGCGTGCGGTTCGGGTGTCCCGCGATCGAGTTCGCGGACGAGAAGGCCCGGATCAATGATCTGTGCAGCGGGTGTGCGGTCTGCGCCCGGCTCTGTCCGGTCGGGGCTATCTCGCGGGAGGCAAAAAAATGACGAAGAGTTTCGATATCCTGATCGTCGGGATCGGCGGGCAGGGCACCATCCTTGCATCGAATATTCTCGGGGAGGCCTGCCTCCTTGAGGGCCGGCACGTGAAAGGCGCCGAGACGCACGGCATGGCGCAGCGCGGGGGGTCGGTCGAGACCCATATCAGGATCGACGGGCAGTACGGTCCATTGATTGTGCCCGGCACGGCTGATCTCCTGATCTCCTTTGACCTGCTCGAAGCGCTCCGGTATTCTCACTTCCTCAAGACCGGCGGGACGATGGTGGTCAACCGGCACATGGTCCTGCCCACCTCGGTCTTTACGCAGAAGAGCCCGGTGCCGACCGAAGACGAGATCGTCGCGCAGCTTGCCCGGTTCAACCTGTGCCTGATCGACGCCGACAGGATTGCCACAGATGCGGGTAGCAGTCTCTCCCAGAATGTCGTGATCCTTGGTGCGGCCTCTTGGTCGATCCCCTTAAAGGCTGAGTCCCTGCTTGCCGCAGTTAAAAAACTCGTCCCGCCAAAGACCGTTGAGGTCAACACAAAAGCATTCGAGATGGGGCGGGCATTCAGCAAGGCACGCTGATGGGTGCACCGGGTGTCTTTGAACCGGATAGCCTGTATGAGTGAGTACGCCTCTCCTCATGGAGCAAATCCCAACCTGCCCTGTCGATCTCATGTGTGACCGATCCGCCATTTGCCATCTGTTTTACGGCGCAAGGGCTCAATTAAAACCGGACCGGCAGCAACCCGATCGGGAGATCCTGCTGGAAGAACAATAAGAGTTTACGTTCCGGTGGATTACAGAGGAATCCGGAAAACAACAACGCTGAGGGGGGGAATTGAACCCCCGAGGCACTTTCGCACCACAGGCTTTCCAGGCCTGCGCCCTACCGCTAGACTACCTCAGCAAAAAGTGTATCCCATGTATTTGCCGGGTATTTTTTTAATGCTATCCCTTCATGGGATCAGTGTTTTGTGGGTTTTTCCGGCCTGACTGCCCTCTTCCAGCCTCTCGGGTACGTGCCCGGGGCTAGGAAGACCGTGGTCATGGCGATAAAGAGGCCGGTCTTCCCGGGTTGCCAGGTCGTTGATGCGGCAATGGCCTTCCCGAGACCGACAAACTCCTTCTTGTCCGTGAGGACAGCGACGATCTGATCTCTCCTGAACTCGTCGCAGCGGAGCACCCCTACTCCTGCCAGCGCTGCACCGTGGCAGAGGGCATCAACGGCGGTATCGCGCACGACAACGGCAGGGAGATCGGGAACCGCCGCATCCACGGAAACGATCATGGATTCTAACGAGGTGCAGTCTCCCGCTGCCGCAGCAACGCAGGCATCCTGCAGTTCGTGAAGCGTGTACATGGTGCGCTCGTCAAAGACCCCCGACCGGGTCCGGCGCAGCTCCTGCATGTGTGCCCCGACGCCAAGCGCAAGGCCCATATGGTGGCAGAGCGAGCGGATGTAGGTGCCGGCATCGCACTGCACCTTGAAGAGCACCAGTCGCCCATCAACGCCCAGTATCTCCATTTTCTGGATGGCACGGATGCGCAGCAGGCGTTTGACCGCGCTCCTCCGGGGCGGGCGCTGGTAGATACGGCCGGTAAATTCCGTTACGACCTCATCGATACGCTGCCGCTCTACCTCCTTGTGCAGCCGCATCAGGCAGACATATTCCTTATCGTGTTTCAGGAGGAGCGGCGCAAGGCGCACGGCGTTTCCCAGCATGACGAGGAGAATGCCCGACACCTGCGGGTCGAGCGTGCCCGCGTGACCAACCTGACAGCCGAGCATCTTTCCCACCCATGCGGCCACCTGGTGGCTCGAGGGCCCCCGGGGCTTATCGATCACGATAATGCCTGCGCCATGCCAGAGCTGTGGGGTGCCTGTTTGTCCCTCTATCGGGGTTTCCTGTGGTGTCGTCATCGTATTATCCGTATCTTTCCCCGGTATTCGTTCAAGGCGCCAAGCGTCCCCTCAAGCGATCCGTCCCCGACAATTGCGGGCAGCGTTCCCCCGCACATCATCGATTCAGCGGTTACATCCCCGATGGCCATTACCAGCAGGTCGGGGCGCGGGGTCCATATTGCCTTCGTATACGACATCGCGCTCGTAAAGAGGATGGCGTCTGCCCTTTCAAGATTGAGTGGCTCATTCGTGGGCGCAAGCCGATAGCAGCGGTATTCCCGTGGAATCCCCCCCGCGTGGGTAATTGCATCGATGAGGGGGGCGTTTGGGACATCGGCGCGGGGAAGGCCGATTATTTTCCCTTTGATCCAGTCCCCGAGAAACGGGACGAAATCGCGCGAGTAAAATCCGGGCAGGGTTTCGCAGGTGATGTTGCACCGCGTGAGTTCCCGTGCCGTCTCGGGGCCGATCGCGATGACCCGGGGAGTCTTTTTGAGGTGCGGGGCAAGGATTTTTGCCGGAAGTGCACTTGTAAAAAAGATGCAGTCAAACTCCCCGCGCTCCACGGCCCCGACAAACGCGGAGACGATATCCTGCCGGATCTCCGACCGGAGCGGGTGGACGCTGTAGCACGCGTGCCCGAACGCTGCACACCGGGCCGCGTCCCGCTCCTCCTTTCCTGCAAGACGGGTGACTGCGATCTTCATTACGGATTCATCATCCCTGTATGATAAGATGGTATGCATTTCGGTTGATTTATGTTCATTCTCCTGTACCTTCTGCTATGATCGAGATCGTGATTGGGGTGCTGCTCGGCGTCCTCCTTGGCACCATCAGCGGTCTTATCCCCGGCGTGCACGCGAACACGCTCGCGGGCATCCTGCTTGGTGCGCAGGCAGTCCTCCTTACTGCGCTTGGGCCGCTTGCCCTTGCAGGCGCGATGTTTGCCGCCCTGATCACGCACACATTTGTCGAGGCGGTCCCGTCCACGTTTCTGGGGGTTCCCGATGCAGATACCTCGCTTTCCGTCCTCCCGGCGCATGCCCTCTGCCTTGAGGGAAACGGGGAAGAAGCGGTCAGGATCGCCGCGCTTGGGAGCGCCTGCGCTATCATCATCGCGGTCCCTCTCTCGGTGCTCTGTTATATTATCCTCCCCGCCCTCCAGCCGTACTTCGACTGGGGCATCGGGATCCTGATCGTCGCGGTCATCGGGTACATGATCGTCATGAGCGAATCGCCCGGCTGGGCGCTTGCGATCTTTTCTGTCTCCGGCCTCCTCGGGGGGTTTGCCATGCGGTACGCATTCCTGGGCTGGCACACGCTTGGTGGGGAGACTTCCATCCTCATGCCCCTCCTCACGGGTCTCTTCGGGATATCTGTCCTTCTCGTTGCGTCGCAGGGAAAGCTGCCGGCGCAGCAGTTCCGGGGCCTGCGGGTGGAGAACGGGACGATCGTAAAGTGCTCCTTCCTTGGCACGCTCGCCGGTATCGCGGTCGGCTGGCTACCGGGGCTTTCGACAGCAACCGCAAACGGTGCACTGGCGTCGGTGATCGGGTATGAGAAGGATCGGCGTGCCTATATCCTTGCCACGAGTGCGGCAAACACGGCCAATGCGTTCATCGGGCTTGCCGCGCTCTTTGCACTCTCCCGGATGCGCAATGGCGTCATGGTCGCGCTCGCGGAGCTGCCCCTTCCGTCAATGAGCGAACTGATGATCATTGGTGTGCTTGCGACCTGCCTCGCGTATGTCATCACGGTGTGGCTTTCGCGTTCGGCAGGCTGGCTCACCGGGATCAACGGCCGGATACTCAACCGGGCGGTGATCATTTTTGTGGTGGGCCTCTGTATTGTCCTCACCGGGCCGTTTGGGATCGTCATCCTCCTCCTTGCCACGATCCTCGGGCTTGTGCCGCATATCGTGAACGTATCCCGGGTCTACTGCATGGGTGCGATCATGATGCCGGTCATCCTGTATTCTTTTGACATCGCATGGATCTGACGCGAACGCCTCAGGCAGGGTGTGAGCCATTCCTTTTTTAGCAGTGCGTCCCTTAGCTTGTATCATGCAGTCCTGCTGGTTTGGCGATATCAATGCGGGGAAGTGCACCCCGTTTACCGGTGATACCGCCGCATACGCCCGCCGCGTCCGGGAGTTCCGGGCCAGCATGGACGATTTTATCCCTCTGGACTGGCAGCAGGCCGTTGCCTGTGGTATCTGCCGCGACCGTGCGGAATACCTTGCGCTGCTCCAGAAAGTCTGTATCGCCGGATCGGAGCAGGCAGTCAGGGAGCAGTATGCTGCAAAGGATGTGGAACTGCTCCAGATGGTCAGGACACTCGACGAGATGGACACGGTCACCAATGTCCTTTCTGAAAGGGTGGCAGACTGGTACCAGATCCGGCACCCCTCATTCTCCCGCAAATACCGCCGGACCCCGGCGCACGTTCTGGTCAAATCCATCAGCGAGCGGAACCGGGAGCGCGGCGGGGGCGGGGGAGCGCTCGGGAAGGTCGCCGCAGAGATTATGTGTCTTGCCGATGCCCGGACGGCACTTGCAAAGGAGGTCTCGGCCCGGGCGTGTGAGGTGATGCCCAACACGAGCGCACTCATCGGCGGGCTCGTTGCCGCCCGGCTCCTCTCCCACGCAGGGGGGTTAAAGAAACTTTCGCGCCTGCCCGCGAGCGGTATCCAGGTGCTCGGCGCCCGGACTGCGCTCTTTGCACATATCAGGACCCATGCTCCAGCGCCCAAGCACGGGATCATCTTCCAACACCGGCGGGTACATAACGCCCCCCGCGATGTTCGGGGAAAAGTTGCCCGGGTGCTTGCCGGGAAACTTGCGATTGCGGCACGGCTGGACTTTTACCGGGGCTGTGCGGTGCAGTCCTTCCTTGACGATGCACAGGTACGGATCGACCGGGCGGGAACTACAAACGGGGAGGGGAAAGGACAATGATCCGTGTCGGTGACGTGCTGGTCTCGAAAGGTGAGGGCGGGGTCTATGGCGAGCGGGAGCTTGATGGGTACCGGGTCTGGGACCCGTACCGGAGCAAGCTTGCGGCACTATATCTCGTGGGAACCGGTATCGAACTCCCCCCGGATATGAAAGTCCTCTATCTCGGGGCGGCAAACGGGACGACGGTTTCCCATGTTGCTGATTATGTGGAGGTCGTGTATGCCGTTGAATTCGCGCCGCGCCCGATGCAGGACCTGCTCGAAGTCGCACGCCGGCGCAAAAATGTGATGCCAATCCTTGCGGATGCCTCATGTCCGGAGCAGTACGCGCCGCTGGTGGAAACCGTGGATCTCCTCTACCAGGATGTGGCCCAGCCGGACCAGGCGGCGATCGCGCTCAAGAACTGTGTGTTCCTCAAACAGGGGGGGTGCCTTATCCTCATGCTCAAGACCCGGAGCGTGGATATCAGGAAAGAACCAGCCGAGGTGTTCCGGGACACGCTCGATATCCTCATGTCTGCCGGGCTCACAATAGTTGAGAGTACATGGCTTGCCCCGTATCACCAGGACCACGCGGCAATTGTCTGCACAAAATAAGAAAACTTCTTTGGGATGTACCATGCCCTCCGATATCCGTGTTTATTCTGCCGGCCCCCTGACGATCATTGCGCTTCTCGTCATCATCGGGCTTATCGTCATTGTCGTACCGCTCCTGTTTCTGGGTCTTGTAGGTAAAGCGTTCACGAACCTCGTCGGTTTGTCGTGGATAACGGCGACAGCCCTTGTCCTCCTGATCCTGCTCTGCAGCCTTGTCAATATCCCTGTCTGGAGGATCCGCAAAGAGACGATCCGCATGCCTCATTCACCTGATGGGCAGTTCCCGGACACATTTTCTCCGACAGAGAACGGGGGACTCTGGGAGACTTCCATCGCGGTGAATCTCGGCGGGGCGATCATACCGGTTGCAATGGCCTGTTATCTCTTGTACCGTGCATCCGCGGTGATGGAGGTAAATACGTTGTATCTCCATGTGGCTGTGGCAACCCTGATTGTCGCGGCGATGGCGTACGTGACGACCCGGCCCATGGTGGGACTTGGGCTCCGGGCGCCGCTCTTTGTCCCGGGCCTGACAGCGCTTCTCTGCGGTATCCTGCTTGCCGGTGGATGGGGGCTTCCTGCCGCTGGTGTGATCGCGTTTGTCAGTGCGATCTTCGGTATCCTGCTGGGTGCTGACATTGCGCACCTACCGCAGGTGGGCGCACTCGAAGTGCCGCAGGTCAGCATTGGCGGGGCGGGGACGTTTGGCGCGATCCTTATCGGGTGCATCCTGTCGGCCCTTATCGCATGAGATTGGGCCGGCACTTTTTTTTTATAGAGTTCGTGTGTTGTTCGCGTTCGAAAATCCTGACTGCCGGATTTTTTTGGATTGAAAGTTTCCGGGCGGAAAAAAATTCCCGCGCGAAAATTAAAATCCGGATTTTTTTCGGGCCAAAAAATTTTACCGGCCCGGGCGATCCGGATTTTTTTACAAAAAACCGTATATGCCGGGAAATCCATGACGGTGCCAGAAAAAACGAGCTGGATGTACATCCAACTGTTGGATAATCATCCGACAATCGGATGGATAACTAACACCTTTTTTCGGGCCGAAAACTTTTTTGCCGGATTTTTTTCCGGTTTGAAAATTGAAAAATCCAAAAATTTTATGGTCGAAATTTTTTTGGCCATGAACCCTTACGCGCGAAACCGGTACGGCCTGATATTTTTTATGAACAACAGGTTTTGTCCGGCAAAACCGGCAGCACGTACATCACAACAAATGAGTCCTGTGAAAGCATCGCACTACAAAAGAGTAGCCCGGAGCAGATTCGAACTGCTGTCGCGAGATCCAGAGCCTCGCATGATTGACCGCTACACTACCGGGCTATACTGCCTCATACTTTTTGCCGCTGGAGCCTAATTAAAGTGACGGATAGTTGTGCCTGCTCCTGGTGCATCAGGCGCTTTTTGACCGGTCACAGCGCCCGCAGGCCCGGCAGACTTCCTGTACCGGCTGGATGAACTCTCCCTTACCGCAGAATGGCTCGATATCGTTCATATCCCGGATGTAATAGATATGCGGGACCAGCGAGATGTGGGTATAGGTGCCGCAAGGTACGCCAAGCCGATCAGCGATGGACTTCTGGAGCTGGACGAGGGCATACATGTTGGCCCCTGCTGCGGTGAGCATATCGTTACTCCGGAAGATCACCCGCATGGCGAGTTTGCCGTCGCGGAGAATGCACTGCACGAGCTGGAGACAGGGGCAGTCGTTGAGTTTTTCATCGATCACCGGGTTCCACGTGATGGCGATGGCCCGGCGGCTGACAGGGGACTGTCGGAGTTTTTCTGCAATGTATTCGATCTGGTCGACATGCACGGGCTGTCCATCCGCAGAAAGGCGTTCGCCCCAGTCAAAGAGGCGGCCATGATAGTCATATTCAAAGGAGGCCTTCGATCCGTGCAGCAGATCAGTCGCGTACTGCTCGACAAATCTCTGCTGGAACCGGGAGTGAGGGCTCACGAGCGGTCCGGCAAGCGGGGTATCGACCTGCATGGCGACTTCTTCGAATTCAACGGTGGCCTCGTCATCTTCGGTCTGGATTACCCTGCCTTTCTCCAGGATCATCTTCACGACCAGTTCGTGTGCCTTGCCGATAGCCGGGGCCCGGATGACTCTCATGGAACAAGAGTTGGAGCCGGTATCATATATGTGTTGCAATCGGGAGCCGGAGTGATTGTGTAATAAGCCCGGGTTTGCACCTTTATGTAAAAACGATCGTACAATCCAAGGGGTGACGTATTTTTTTTGGGAAGTATCTTGTGCAGGGTGAGCTGGGAGTTTTTTTATATCCCGTCAGATACGTGAGGGTAAACGTCACCAGTGTTCCTGTTTACAGGAATGTTCTCTTTCCTTGAGATGGGATACTAATATTATAGTGCGTATTTGTGCAAGTGTTTTTCATGGTACATACAATACTATGTACAAGAACACACATTCTGGAGAAACCAGATATCCAGTCCGTGCGCGAATCCGGCTGAGTCTATAAAGGGCTCATGTGCCCGGATCCGTGATCCCTTCGGTCGAGTAAAGTGCTGGAAAAACACATAAAACGCGATTAATTCGGAAACCGGGGCATAATATTGCCTGAAAACGAGAATAAAATCAACCACAAAGGATATATTAGCTCTTTTACAAATATTCCTCCATATTCCGTTTAAACGGAGTATGGGGCTCGTAGAATCGTTATTCGGCAAATGTCGAAACGGTTCTCCGGCTTGAAA
>Ga0181529_10004269_pt1 | contig 15601 bp, 12 predicted proteins | sample PEATcosm2014_Bin_36_FD_119763 | JGI IMG/M metagenome (GOLD analysis project Ga0181529, IMG submission 119763) | Peatland microbial communities from MTU Mesocosm Facility, Houghton, MI, USA - PEATcosm2014_Bin10_30_metaG | ecosystem: Environmental > Terrestrial > Soil > Wetlands > Peat | place...
CTGCGTCTCAATCAACGCTCGTTCCTGTGGATCGAGGTGTCGATAGCTCTTCGCCATATGCAACTATCTCCGGTTTCGGAAATGTTGCACTTGGAGCTTGAATCCGCCCACCCAGTTGCCAGTATTTGCGGGCCGGATCTATAAGCCTACTGGAGTTCGCCATGCGCCTTACCCCCCATTGCTACGCCGCCACCGGGCTCGGCTACTCTAGCCCGTGGTGCGTGAACGCCGGCTTTGTGGCCGGAGAGGAAGACACTCTGGTGGTTGACACCGGCGGCAACGCCCTGGCCGCGCAAACCCTTCACGGCTACGCCCTGGCCGTGCGCCCCCAGAACCGGCTGCTCGCCTTCAACACCGAAAAGCACTTTGACCACATCAGTGGCAACAGCACCTTCCGCAACCTGGGCGTCCAGATTTGGGCTCACCCTGACTGCGTGCGCACCGAGGCCGAGTTCCACAACGAGATTGTGGAGATGAACGCCGCCATTGCCGATCCCGTTCGCCGCGCTCATGGCGAGGCTGCAGCCTTCTTCACCGGTACTCAGCTGGTCTGCGCCACCCACGAGGCCGGCGAGGGCACCGTCTTCCATCTGGGCGGCGTCAAAGCGGAGGTCCTGGCCACTCCCGGCCACACTGCTACGAACCTCTCCGTGTGGGTGGCTGCCGAGTGCGTTCTCTACACCGGCGACACCATCGTCACCGGCTACCTGCCCAATCTGGATGCTGGCGGCTTGGGTGATTGGATGCTCTGGCTCGACTCGCTCAACCGCATCGACGCACTCAACCCGGAGATCGTGGTTCCAGGGCACGGCCAGATTGCCCGGGGAGCTGAGATAACCTCCGCCCTCACCCGCATGCGGCAGATCCTAAAGGATGCCATTCTCGACGGCAAGTCACCCACCGCCGCTTGAGCTGGCAGACCGCTCCACCTACTCCAGCGGCGTCCCGCAGGCCGAGCAGAACCGTGCCCCAGGCTGGTTGCTTGTCTGGCAGTGGCTGCAGGCGTTCAGCGTCTGCACTCCGGCGCTGGCAGGCGATACGTGCGCGGTTCCATACCCTGGCTGGCCCCAGGGCGGCATCGTAATACCCAGGTAAGAGGCAATCAGCGCGGCCTGCACCGCGTTGAAGACCCGTACCCGGCCCGGCATGAAGAAGCAGCCGATAAAGCCCATGAACCAGGGCAGCGGCGTCCAGCAAAAGCACAAATAAAGAATGCCCAGCCCGTTGCGGCGCAGATAAAAGTGGTGTGCGCCAAATCCTCCCAGAAACAGTGCCAGCAGCACGCCCACCACCTCGTCGCGGCGTACGGCCTCGTACTGCTGGTAAAAGATCGCTTGCGGATTCGGATAGTTGTAGCCGCCCATGGTGTTGCTCCTTGCCTAGCGCAGGGGAATACGCAGCCCAACGAAGGGAGGTTCCCAAGCTGATGTGGGGGGGCTAATCCCATTGTCCCACTGCCCCTCTGCGCGTAGCATCAGAGCCATGACCCCCAACGCAGCCTCCAGCGGCGAGTTCCTGATCGGCGGCAACCTTCCTGCACGCCGCATGGGCTACGGCACCATGCGCATTGTGGGCGACGGCGCCTGGGGCGAGCCCGCTGATCCGGCCGAAGCCCATCGCGTGCTCCGCCGTGCCGTTGAGCTGGGCGTAACCCTGATTGACACCGCCGACGCCTACGGCCCGGAGATCGCCGAACGCCTCATCTGCGAGGCCCTCTACCCCTACCCGAGCAATCTGGTCATCGCCACCAAGGGCGGCATCACCCGCCAGGGCCCTGCCAAAACCGAGTACGTGGGCCGCGCCGGCTACCTCATCCAGTGCGTGGAGATGAGCCTCCGCCGCCTCAAGCTCGACTCGATCCCCCTTTACCAGCTCCACCGCATCGATCCGCGCACCCCGCTGGAGGAGTCCATCGGAGCTCTCGTGCGCATGCAAGAAGCTGGAAAGATCCGCCATATCGGCCTGAGCGAGGTCACTCCTGGGCAGGTGCAAGAGGTGCAAAAGCTCGTCCCGGTCGTCTCCATCCAGAACCGCTACAGCCTGGGCGATCACCGCCATGAGGCGTCGCTCAACTGGTGCACGGAGCAGGGCATCGCCTTCCTGCCCTGGTACCCCAACTTTGCCGGCAAGCTGCTCCGCGCCGACCATCCCGCAGCCGCCCGGATGGCCGCGCTGGCCGCGCGTCACAACGCCACCGTCACGCAACTGGCTCTGGGCTGGCTCTTGCAGCGCTCGCCTGTGCTGCTCCCTATTCCCGGCACGTCCAAGGTTGCGCATCTGGAGGAAAACGTCGCCGCCAGCGCCCTCCGCCTGAGCCCCGCCGATTGGGCTGAGGTGGAAGCTGCCGCTCAGGCCGCCGGGGCGTAGACTATTCTGAGCTTGAACGCTTCCGCTGCGTTGCGTTGTACTGAAGGCAATAACCCCAGCGGAATGGACGTAGGACAAAACGGTAGCACAATCTGCGGTATACAGAGCCCACGCCGCAGCTGCCCCGGTGGGGCAGCACCAGGATAGCCCAGGGTGGACCCTGAGCGAAGTCGAAGGGGAAACCCTGGGACAGCAGCATCAATGATTGAAAAAGCCCCGTAGGGGCGACGCGAAACATGTTGTTCAGTTGTTCTTCAAAAGCCGCCATGCCGACCACGACCCTATCCATCGCGCTGATCACCCTGAACGAGGCAGTCAACCTGCCGCGCACGCTGGCCAGTCTGCGCTTCGGGCCTGAGATCGCTCTGGAAATCGTGGTGGTGGACTCCGGTTCAACCGATGGCACCCAGGACCTGGCCCGCGCGGCCGGCGCTCGCGTGATCGAGGAGCCATGGAAGGGTTTTGGCGCGCAGAAGAACTCGGCCATCGCCCACACCACCGGCGAATGGATTCTTTCGCTCGATGCCGACGAGGAGCTGAGCCCTGAACTCGCCCTGGAGATCGAGATCCTCCTGGCCGCGGAGCCCGCGGAGAACGCCTGCCGCATTCCGCGCCTGAATCACTTCCTGGGTTCTCCACTGCGCCATGGTGGCTACTGGCCCGACCCCAAGCTGCGCCTCTTCCGCCGCGGCTCAGCCCTGTTTGAAGAGCGCGCCGTGCATGAGGCGATGAAGCTGACCAATGCTGCCCAAGGCAAAGTGGGCCAGCTCAAGGCGCATCTCATCCACCACTGCTATCCCACGCTGGAAGAGTACGTCGAGCACATGAACCGCTACAGCTCCCCCGCCGCCCGCATGTTGGTGGAGAGGGGCCGCGCGCCGCGCAGCATCCCCGCGTTGCTATGGCAAGCCGTCCTCAATCCCGCCGCCACCTTCCTCTACAACTACGTGCTCCGCCTCGGCTTTCTCGACGGCACCGCCGGCCTCCTCCAGCACCTGAACCACTCCGCCTACATTCACTGGAAGTACGTGAAGGCGTGGCGGCTGGCGAAGATCAGGGAATAGGGATCAGGGTCAGGGTATTTTACCGCTGCCTGCGAGCCTTGCTGCGCGCACGAAACTGGCGCGCAGCGCGTCTGCCGCACCGCAGGTGCCCCGTTTGTGCCATCCTGTTAGCAGGGCTCTCCGCGGCTTGCTGACCGCAACCCGCCCCCAAGGAAAACCATGCACGAACTCTCCCTTGCCGCCAGCATCGTGGAAGCCGTCACCGAGACCGCGGCCGCTTATCCCGGCTCCACCGTCAAAGAGGTCCGGCTGCGCCTGGGCGCGCTCTCCGACGTGGTTGAGGACTCGCTCCGCTTTTGCTGGGACCTTACCGTGGAAGGCACGCCGCTGGCCGGAGCCACGCTGGTGGTCACCCAGATCTCCGTCGTCGTCCACTGCGATCGTTGTAACGACGATGTGCAGCTCGAAAGCCTGCAGAGCTTCCGCTGCCCACGCTGTGGCGAGCCTGCCTCCGATCTGAGGCAAGGTAAAGAGCTGGAGATCGAGTCCATCGAAGTCGACGACCATTGCATGGAGCAGACTTCAGAAGAGTACTTGCCCGATCAAGAAACTCGAGGAGAAAAATGACGACGCGAATTGTGGAGTTGCGGCGCGGAATCCTGAAGAAGAACGACGAGCTGGCCGCTGGGCTGCGCGCCCGCTACGCCGAGGCGGGCGTGCTGGTGCTCAATCTGGTTTCAAGCCCAGGGACCGGCAAGACCGCCTTCCTGGAGCGCACCCTGCGTGAGCTCAGGCTCAGTGGCGCGCGCGCCGCGGCCCTGGTCGGCGATCTTGAAACCGACAACGACGCCCGCCGTCTGGCCGCCAGCGGCGCTCCGGTCCGCCAGATCAACACCCACGGCATCTGCCACCTGGACGCGGAGATGATCGCCAAGCATCTGGACGGCTGGGAAGGCGTTGAGCTCAACCAGCTCGACTACCTCTTCATTGAGAACGTCGGCAATCTGGTCTGCCCCTCCAGCTACGACCTGGGCGAAAAGATCCGCGTAGCTCTGCTCAGCGTGACCGAGGGCGAAGACAAGCCCCTCAAGTACCCCACCCTCTTCAACTCCGCCGACGCCGCCGTGATCACCAAGATGGACATCGCCGAGCCCTGCGACTTTGATCGTGATCTCGCGCTCAAGAACATCCACGAGATTCGCCCCGGCATCAAGGTCTTCGAGACCTCGTCCAAAACAGGAGCAGGAATAATTGAATGGATCAACTATTTAGAGGAAAAACTAGCGCAGCGAGAGCGCTGACTGCGAATACGGCTGGCAACGGTAATCAATTTCCAAAGAGGCCAACCAGTTTTCCGTGCGATAGCCCAGCCAAATTCCGGCTTTGCCGGGCGCAAGATCCACGGAGGTATCGGGATGTGGACCTTTACCAGAATGGGTTTGTAGAGGAACGAGCAATAGCAATAATAAAAAGAGTGAACCATCCGCCAGGCAAGCAAGACCAGCCCCAAATGCCCGTTTGAGAATTGCGGATACGGTTTTGAGGCAAAATAAAAAGGGGTTACGCTCGCGAGAGGTAACCCCTTTAGAATATGGAGCCGAAAGCCGGATTCGAACCGGCGACCTGCTGATTACGAATCAGCTGCTCTACCAACTGAGCTACTTCGGCCTGCTGGTTCATTGTATCGTTCTCCCGGCTTGCGGTAAAGCAGGATGCGCTGGAGGCTGGCAGAAAGGTGTTGGCGAGGGGGACAAGTTCCCCGGCACGGCGCAACCAGCGCCCCAGCCGCTATACTGCTGCCCATGCAGACAGATCCCAACGGTGAGTGGCTCCGCCTTGCCGAGCACTACCGGACCCTTTATGACGACGAATTGCTGAATCTGGCCGCCGACTCCGACGACCTTACCGATGCAGCGCGCCAGGCGCTGGCCAGCGAGATGCAGAACCGCGGCCTGAAGCTGCCCACCGCAGAGGTCCGGCGTGCCATCGAGCGCCGACCCATCAACCCGGCCACCAACGACGCGGTGTTTGAGGGCGCCGATGCCTTCGGCTCCGATGTTGTTCCGCTCAGTTCCGGTGGGCAGTCGCACTTTGCGCAGATTGCCGGCGAGGGCGAGACGCCCGCCGATGCCGACTTTACCTGGAAGACCGTTCTGTGCGAGTGCGAGACGGTGGATCAGGCTCGGGCGCTGCAACTGGTGCTGGCCAAGGCCGGCATTGAATGCTGGCTGGAGACCAGGCGCGAGTATCCCCGGGTGCTGGTGGCGGCCGACGAGCTGGACGAGGCGCGCGCGATCGCCGCCAAGCCCGTCCCTCAGGAGATTCTGGACGAATTGAATCAGGAGGTTCCGGAGTTCGAGATGGAGGCGTGCCCCGCCTGCCACGCGCCGGAGCCCGTTCTGGAGGACGTGGAGCCCACCAACCAGTGGTTATGTGAGAGCTGCGGCCACCGGTGGAGCGATCCGGCGGAGTAAGTGCCTGCGGTGCGACCGTGGCTGCTCCCCGGTGGTTGCGTCGGCTTGAATGCGCTGGTTTCGGGGCTACAGCAACTATGGTTTCCCTGTTGCGGAAAGATTCGCCAGGGGCGGCCCAAGATTCCGGGATTGACTGGAGACTTCGATCTCTTTCTTTGCAGTTCCATACAGTTCTGCCGATAATGTCCGAAGATAGCTCGGCATACGGAGAGGGAGAAGTTGGGATACCGCAAGGACGCGGAAGGAACACGAACAACCGCGGTCGACAGGCGCGCCATTTTGCGCGTTTCGTGGGTTTATGCGGCCTTCAGCAGTCTGTGGATTATCTCCTCCGATCTTTTGCTCTACAACAATCACGGAACCACCCTGGACGGCCTGCTGGTCGGTGCCGGAAAGGGCCTACTCTTTGTTTTTGTCTCCACTGCGCTGATCCATCTGTTCATTCTGAGAGCCTTAAGAAGCACACAGTCGGAACGGGACACGCTGCGGCAGCGACTTCACGAGTGGAGTTCGCATGCCAACGACATCATCCTGCTCTTCGATGAACAGGGCACGGTGGTGGAGGCCAATTACCGGGCCGTTGCCAGCTATGGTTACTCGGCAGAAGCCTTCACCTCGGTCACAGTCTTCGATTTGGTGGAAAGACCTCCGGGAAGCCCGGTGCGCTGGCAAGAGATTCTGGACAAAGGAGAGGCGCGGGGCAGAACGCTTGGCCGGCGTGCCGAGGGGAGCATCTTCCCAGCGGAATACAGCGCGAAGGTGATTGGCACGGCGGATGGTGTACTGGTTCAGACGATCGTCCGCGACATCACCGAGAGTGAAGAGGCACAGCAGCAAATTATCCGGCTTAAAGATCTGTATGCCGCCCTGAGCCAGACAAACCACTGCATTACCCTGGCGACGAGTCGGGAAGAACTGTTTCGCACCACGTGCGAAATTGCAGTGCGCTTTGGCCACTTCAAGTTGGCTTGGATCGGGCTGCTGGACGAGTCTGGCACGGTGCTCGAGGTGGTATCGAGTGCCGGTGAGGCGTTGAAGTATCTGGACGGACTACGGAGGTCAATCGATTCGGATGCGCCCCTCAGCCTGAGTGCTTCAGGGCGCGCGGTTTTGTCTGGCCAGCCGGTTATCTTCAACCGGATTTCGGCCACGGAGCCGGCATCGGCGCACGATCGGCGCGAGGCATTCGGCATCGCATCGACATCCGCATTCCCACTTTATCTTGGCGGCAAACCGGTGGGAGTCTTGTCGCTCTATTCGGAGACAGCGGACTATTTCACCGCCGATTTGGCCAGCCTTTTGATCGAGATGGCACAGGATATTTCATCGGCGATGGACCGGATGGCCGTGGAGGCCGAGCGCACCCGGCTTGCGGCCGAACTGGTGAAGTCGCACGCCTGGATTGCAGGCATCATCAACGGGACAGAAGACATTGTTGCCGCTATCAATCCGGAGATGGTGCTGACGTTGAAGAACGACGCGTATACCGGATTCGCAGCAGCCTTTGGATTCTGTTCCCAACTGGGCAAAAAGGTTGCGGCGCTGCAACCGAGGCTCGATTCTGCATGGCAACGGGCTCTGGAAGGGGTTTCGATCCGTTGCGAGTGGAGCATGGAGGAAGGTCCTGGAACGCGGCATTTTGAGTCGCTATTCGCGCCGCTTCACGACCAGCAACGAAATGTGATTGGAGCGTTCCACGTGGGGCGCGACATCACCCGCCACAAACAGATGCAGTTGGAGTTGCGCAAGCTGAGGACCGCCATCGAGCAGAGCCCCGCTACGGTGGTGATTACCGATATCGCGGGAACAATTCAGTACGTCAATCCGGCCTTCACATCCACGACCGGCTATACCGCGGAAGAGGTGCTGGGAGGCAATCCGCGCATCCTAAAGAGCGGAGAGAAGTCTCAACAGCATTACGCCGCGATGTGGAACCAGTTGTTGAAGGGAGAACCATGGGCAGGAACCTTTCAAAATAAGCGCAAGGATGGGTCGCTGTTCTGGGAGGATGCAGTGATTGCCCCCGTGCGGGATGCGGAAGGAAGGATTACCCAGTTTATAGCCATCAAACAAGACATTACGCAGCGCCGCGAGGTGGAAGAGCATGTGACGTTCCTGGCTTCGCACGATCCTCTGACAAAGTTGCCCAATCGCTTGGCTGGGAAAGAGCAGATGGATAAGGCGATCGTGGAGGCGGTAGAGAGCCGGCAAAAGGCCGCATTGATGTTTCTGGATGTTGACCACTTCAAAAGGATCAACGATTCGTTGGGCCACCTGATTGGCGACCATCTTTTGCAGGCTCTGGTGAAGCGACTGGGCAGGTGCCTCCGTGGCGTGGGTAAGCTGAGCCGGCACGAAGGCGACGAATTCCTGATTGTGCTGGGCAACGTAGAAGATAGCGGCGCGATCCTTCAGTTGGCCGAGCAAATTCGCGAACAGACCTCGCATCCGTTCCAGGTGGACGGCTTTGAGCTTTCCTCCACCGTGTCCATCGGAGCGGCGGTTTATCCCGATGATGGACTGAGCTTTGAGGAGTTGCATCGGCATGCGGATCTGGCGATGTATGTGGCGAAGAAAGCTGGCCGCAATACCTGCCAGATGTACACCACCTCGATGGACACGGATGCCCACGAGTACCTGCTGATTCTCAACGGCCTGCAGCGAGCAATCGACAAGCAGGAGTTCGTTCTACATTACCAGCCGCAAATTGACTTGGGATCAGGACGGGTTACGGGCGCAGAGGCGCTGATCCGCTGGCAGCATCCCGATCTTGGCCTGATCCCGCCGGGACGATTTATCGCGATTGCCGAGGACAGTGGGTTGATTGTCGAAATTGGCAGTTGGGTGATCCGGGAATGTTGCCGGCAGGCGCGACGCTGGCAAGAGGCAGGGTTTCAGGATCTGACCGTGGCCGCGAATGTGTCCGCGTTGCAATTCCGGCGGGGAAGCCTGGAGGATGTGGTTCGAGATGCTTTGGAAGAGGCCGGGCTGGAGCCGCGATTCCTTGAGCTGGAGCTTACGGAATCGATCCTTGCCGACGATCAGGCTAAGGCGGCGGCGGTATTGACGCGGTTGCACGAGATCGGCGTGGGCCTGGCGCTGGACGATTTCGGGACAGGCTATTCGAGCTTTACCTACCTGGTGAACTTCAAGTTGGACAAGTTGAAGATCGATCAGAGCTTTGTGCGCAATATCAGCATGAATCACAAGGACGAGACCATCGTATCTTCGATCGTGCGGTTGGCGCGGGAGTTTGGATTGCGCACGGTCGCCGAGGGAGTTGAATCGGAGCAGGCGCTGGAAGTGGTGCGCCGCGCGGGCTGCGACCAAGCGCAGGGATTTCTTTTTGCGCGGCCGATGATTGCCGACGATCTCCTATCGTTTCTGCGCGCGCGAAGATTGTGAACTGCCAGGCAAGCGCAGATTCCGGCTGGAAGCAGAAGCTGTGTGGTGCAAGGTATTTCGGGGTCCGCAGCACGCGATCATCGCGCTCTGCGGATAGAGAGGGCGAGGCACACCGGGATGAGGATGGACGCTATCGCTGCGTGCCGTGGCGCACTGGATGGAGGGTCCAGGATCGCGCAGACTGGTTCTTTCGTCAGGGTGAAGTCATGGCCTGGTTATGACAAGCCTTCAAGCCGTGGCTCCGCGCGGCGTCTTTACCGCAAGTTGCGCCATGGGTTTCCGGTGGTTTGGATTGTGCTGCAATTGTCAATGAGTGCGTGTTTTCTGCTGATTTCCTTTAAGAGCGCTGGGGAAGGCTGTGCCTTATGACTTATGCCGCGCATCGCCGGGCGTTGGGGTCGATTTTGGTCACCCTATCCCTGCTTGCCTGCGCTACCGTTTTCGAGGCGCAGGAGTATAGCTTCCGGCACTTTGGCACGGCACAGGGTCTGGGCAACATGTCGGTGCTGAATCTTTATCAGGACCGTGTGGGCTTTCTTTGGCTAACCACCAAGAACGGCATCTACCGCTTCGATGGTGTGCGGTTTGAAAGCTACGGTCCGGAGCAAGGAATTCCGATGAATGCGGGCACCGCATTTGGCGAAGACCCGTATGGTGCCTTGCTCGCCGGTGGCGAGGGTGGGCTCTACAAGATGGTGCGAAATCATTTTGAAAAGCTCGTAGTCAGCTTTCACTCCGTGAGCTGGCGACAGGGGATTACGGCGGATGGTCAGGGCAACACCTATCTGGGAACGGATGAGGGCCTGGTGGAGTTGGTGCGCGCCCAGGGTAACTCGGGATACGAGGAGCAGCACATTCCGCAACCTGAGGGGGTGAAGGGTAAAACCGCCTGGGGGGTCTTTGTAGAAGGCAATACGGTCTGGTGGGGATGCGGCGAGGAGCTGTGCCGCAGAGACGCGCATGGAGTCGCCGTTTTTGGAGCCGAACAAGGATTGGCTACCAGCGAGTGGGAAGCGATCCTGAAAGATCGTTCGGGGAATCTCTGGGTGCGCGGGCGGAATGCCGGGGAGTACGTTCTCAAGCCGGGGGAAGCGAAGTTCCAGCGTCTGGAGCAAGCATCGCAATTGCGGACATTTGTGTATGGGGCGGCTCTGGATTCCGATGGCCGCGTCCTTCTGCCTTCCGCCGGCGGTCTCTACGTGGAGAACGGCCATGAGTGGCAGCAGGTGAGCCAGGCAGCGGGCCTTGAGGGGACCGCATACGCCGTGCTGGAAGACCGGCAGCATCGGTTGTGGATCGGTATGGCAAGCCGCGGATTGGCCCAGTGGCAAGGTTACGGCGAGTGGGAGAAGTACTCCGCGGAATCGGGGCTGACGAACGATGTAATCTTCCAGATCCTTCCTCTCCAGGATGGATCGATGTGGGTGGGAACCGATGGCGGCCTCTTCCATGGATCTCCCGTTGACGGCCGGATGCAATGGAAGTACTTCGGCACTGTCGAGCATTCGGAAATCACCAGCCTGGTTCAGCTCGATGACGGGAACCTGCTGGCGGGGATGGGCATGCACGGTGTGGCTCGCCTCGATATCCGGAAGAATCGTGTCTGGTGGTACGGAAAGCTGCAAGGGCTCAAGAACAAGATGGTCCACGCCCTCCGCCTGGACCACGACAAGCGTTTGTGGGTTGCCACGGACGCGGGCGTTTTCATCGCCGATGCACCCTACCAGAGCTATCGTCAGGTCTCTGAATTCAGGAATGGACGGTTCTGGTCGCTGGCGATCGCCAACGACGGCCAAGTGTGGGCCGGAGGGGAAGAAGGGCTGTTCACAACCAACGGACACACATTTCAACGATGGACAAAAGCCGATGGCTTGAGCAGTCAGCAGGTGCTTGCTGTCACGGTCGGGCCGGACGGCACACTATGGACGGGCTACCGCTTCGGCGGTGGAATCGATCACCTGACGCCGAGCGCCACCGGCATGAAGATCGATCGCGGCGTCCAGCGCCCCGGCAACAACGGCCTGATCTACTTCCTCAACTTCGACTCCCACCATCGGTTGTGGGCCGGAACCGAGCGGGGCGTAGACATGTGGAACGGCACGCGCTGGACTCACTACGGAACCGAGGACGGCTTGGCCTGGGATGATTGCAACCTGAACGGCTTTGCGGAGACTCTCGACGGCGCCATTTGGATTGGCACGGGAGGCGGTCTTTCACGCTTCAAGCCGGATCCCCGTCTGAAATCGAACGTCCAACCCTCGGTGGTCTTTACTGCATTGCGGGTCGGTCAACGGGACGTTTCCGGCTTAGAGAATCCATCGCTTCCCGCTGGCCAGAATCTGTTCAGCGTACGATTTTCCGCACTCGACGTTCCTTGGCAAAACCAGATTGTATTCCGCTATCGCCTGGATGGGGCGGCTACGGCCTGGACCGAGACTTCGCAGCACGAGTTGCAGTTTGCAGGGCTTGCGCCCGGAAGGTATCGGCTCACGGTTGAAGCGCAAGACGCAGCGGGTAACTGGAGCCCGCATAGCGCGGTGTTTCCATTCGCCATTCGGCCGCCATGGTATTTGAGTTGGTGGGCGATTTTGCTCTACGTGGTTCTACTGATTGCAGCCGTGGTGCTGGTGGTATGGCTGCGCGGAATTGCAGCCCACAGGCGCGAACGCGAGTTGCGGCTGTTGGTTGCGGACAAGACCAACGACCTGGAGCGAGCGAACGAAGAGCTTTTCCGGCTCTCGTCGATCGACTCGCTCACGGGTTTGGCCAATCGGCGCGTCTTTGACGAGGCGCTGGCTCGCGAGTGTGGCCGCTTGCAACGCGATGGCCTGCATCTTTCGCTGGTGATTCTGGATACCGACCTGTTCAAGGCGCTTAACGATTCGGCGGGCCATCAGTGGGGCGATACCTGTCTGGCGAAGCTGGGCGCCGAATTGGCGCAAGTGGCGCGCAGGCCAATGGACCTGGCGGCGCGGATCGGCGGAGAAGAGTTTGCCCTGTTGCTGCCCGACACCGATGCTGCCGGAGTGTTGGAGGTTGCGGAGGCGGCCAGGCTGGCGGTTCTTGGTCTTCAGGTAAAGCATCCAAACTCGTGCGTGTCGCCGTGGCTCACCGTTAGCGCGGGGGTGGCAACCGCTACGCCGCTCGTTTGGAATACAGGCAAGCAGCTGATGGCCGCGGCGGATCGCGCCCTCTACCAAGCCAAGCGCTCGGGGAGGAATTGCGTGAAGGTGGCCGACCCATGGGAACACCAAGACAGCGAGCCGCACATGAGCACCGCGGACCCTAAGTAAAGAAGCCAACAGATGCGGCAGGGCGCGACAGATGGCGCGGTTTTGCGCCGGTCGTCTTGCGGTGGAACTCCGATTTTGTAGGGCTCGTTGCCGAACCGGAAGAGAACGGAGGGCGACAGGCGGAAGAAGAGCGTTGCGGGCGATCTGCGACAGGGCCAGCCGGAGACCTTGTCGTCATCGTGTCATTAGCAGCTCTTTTCTTAAAGTTACACTGACACTCTCTGCAGCAGACTTCTGGCCACCTACAGCAGCTTGGCGCAGGCTGACACGCAGGGGACCTCATAAGGGCCACCTTGACGCTGCGAGTAGGGGTTCTGTCAGTGCCTTTGCCTTATGGATGGCTAGACCGCCAACGAAGGCCATCCATTCACCAGCCAACATACCACCCGAATGGACATCCAAATATTACCAACCATACTCGGCAAGAATGTTCTCCGATCAAGAATGTTCTCCGGTCCATCCGTGTGATACTGGCCTTCCCAAACCAGCTCCCGCCGCCCTCAACACCAAGATCCCCATTCCTGGTGTGAGGCTTCAAGCATGCCCTGCTGTTGTTGCGGAGGCGTCCCAGTTCTGGTTGAAAGGGAATGTATCGCTACGGTGCCTGATTGAAGCAAGAAGCCTCGAACGGGCATTCGTCCGAACAGCCAGTTTCGAGTACGAATGAGTTCAAGTGGCGCTCATCTCCTGTAGGGCGGAGGTGCCCTCGCACTGAAAATGAATCTTCAGGAGATTAGAAAGGTTCTTTGCCCATGCACTGCAGAGATCTGTAACCAAGAAGTAGAAGTCGGCGGGGGTGCTGAAGATTGGCCAGCCGCTTCTCATAGGAACTGAGAATGCCTTTGTTGACCAGCGGTGCCAAATCTTGCACGCGGTTGCGATCAAAATCACTTCTGTCACGGCAGAGATCAGCTGAATCACGCCTCGAATTCGCCCATGTGGTCGGGAGGATTCCCGGCTTCGCGCTATCTCCGCTGAGGCAATCGTTGACGGCAGATCGATGGCGTAAAGGTCCACCGGCGTTTACGGAAACTTTGAGTCCGTTTCAGGAAGATTCTGGGTCCTCCTACCGCGATCATTCGGTGAAGATACCGGCACTGAGTCCGGCATCTATCTCCTACTGTCCGTTCGAGGCTCATAGCTCTTGCAGATTGCTCGCACCAGAAGCTGCGAACCAATAGCCAACGGCTATATCTGCTCCAGCACCGCGCAGAGATATTGCCAGAAGGGTTCAACCGACGATATCTGCACGCGCTCGTTGGGACTGTGCGGGTTCTCGATCTGCGGGCCGAAGCTCACCATCTGCATGCCGGGATATTGGACGCCGATCACACCGCACTCCAAGCCGGCGTGCATGATGACCAGCTTCGCGGGTTCGCCATAGAGCTGCTGGTTCACTTCCTGCAGCTTGCGCACAATCTCGCTTTCGGGTTCGGGCTTCCAGCCGGGATAGCTGCCGCTGTGCTCAACTTCAAAGCCGGCGAGCCTGCACGCGGTGGCTACCAGGCGTGCCGCTGTCAGCTTGCTGCTCTCAATGGCACTGCGCTGGCTGGTGACGATCTCGACCAGGCCATCGCTCAGGGTGAGTGTCGCCAGGTTGGTGGAGTTCTGCACCAGCCCCGGAACATCGGGACTCATGGCAAGCACGCCGTGATGCAGGCTGGCGAGCAGGTCCACCACCGGGCGGGCGTCCGAGGCGGCGATTACACTCGGTGGCAGCTCGGCCTTCTCGACGGTGATGGAGAGGGCGGGATCAAAGGCGCCGAGGTCGATTTGCTGCTCACTTTCGCAGCGCGAAACCACCTGGCGCAGCTGGCTCTCGTGTTCCTGGTCGAGCGCAAGGACCGCGAAGGCCTCGCGCGGGATGGCGTTGTGCGCGCTGCCGCCTTTCAGCTCGGCTAGTTCGGCGGGCAACTCGTCCATCACTGCCTGCAGCGTGGCGCCAAGAATGCGAAGGCCGTTGCCGCGGCCGAGGTGAATGTCCACGCCAGAGTGGCCGCCTCGCAGGCCACTGACCTTGATGCGCCATGCCGCCGTGGCCACCTGCGCCTGCAGGGAGACGCGGCGCCGTGCCGTGGTCAATACGCCGCCGGCGCAGCCGATACACAGCGTGCCTTTTTCCTCGCCGTCGAGGTTGAGAAAGTACTTCGCCTGGAGCAGGCCAGCGGGGAATTCAGCGGCGCCCGTCAGGCCGGTTTCTTCGTCAATGGTGAAGACGAACTCCAGCGGGCCGTGGTTGATTGCAGTGCTCTCCATGACGGCCAACGCGGCGGCCACGCCAACGCCGTTGTCGGAGCCAAGGGTAGTGCCGTCGGCCTTCAGCCAGTCGCCGTCGCGCACAATGCGGATGCCGTCGGTATCAAAATTGAAGAGCGTGCCCTCGTTCTTCTCGCAAACCATGTCGAGGTGACCCTGCAGCAGCGCGGGCGTGGTGGATTCGCGCCCGGGGCGGGCGGTCTTTCTCACCACCACGTTGCCGGCTGCATCCTGGGTGGCCGCAAGGCCCAGGCGAGCGGCCTCGTCCAGTACATACTGACGAACGACAGCCTCCTTGGTCGAGGCGCGGGGAATCGCCGCGATGCGGTCAAAGTGCTTCCAAATGGACTTCGGTTCCAGACCTTGCAAGGCTTGTTGCATGAGGGCCTCCAGAGAGATAGGTTCGCAACCGACATGTTACCGCAGAAGGGCTGCTGGTAGCTGGGCCTGTCCATCCATGGCGGAGGCGAGGTCATCCGAAGAGCTGCCATGGGTGCCAATCCCCTGGGAATCCACAGCGCCAGCTCAGAAAGGCCGTGGATCCGAACCTCGGCCTGGAATCGCCGGTTGAGATTACGATCGGTAAAAGGAAGACTTATGGGGTGTTATTTGCGAAGAATCAGGATTTGGAGCTTTCCGGCGTCGGAGACTTTGCTCTCCCACCCTTCGAGCAAATGGCGCTCGAAGGATGGGGCACGGCGGATTCAAGCTCCAAGTGCAACAGGTGTGATTTTAGCCGACCAGTGTTGTACGAAGTCGAAAGCGCCTTCGGGTAGGAACAGTTCTGCAGGCGCTTTCCATC
>Ga0181529_10004272_pt1 | contig 15595 bp, 13 predicted proteins | sample PEATcosm2014_Bin_36_FD_119763 | JGI IMG/M metagenome (GOLD analysis project Ga0181529, IMG submission 119763) | Peatland microbial communities from MTU Mesocosm Facility, Houghton, MI, USA - PEATcosm2014_Bin10_30_metaG | ecosystem: Environmental > Terrestrial > Soil > Wetlands > Peat | place...
ACCGGGGAATCAGATCAACCCGGTTGCCCATGTCCACATGTTATGGACACCGGTCGAGATCACCACAGCCGGGTCGATGTGGAGCAGCGGGAATACAAAGATGAAATACAGGATCGTCCCAAGAAGGCTTCCGAGATTTGCAAGCGCGGCCACCAGTACCACCTTGAAAAGAGGGATGTGCGTCATCTCACGGATCGATTCGGCCTCATAAATTTTCCGAAAATCCGAAACCGGTGGTCTTCGTACCTTCGCCTCAACGTAAGCGGCAAACCACCCGGCATGGAGCAACGGGTTTAAGGAGGTCATCCATGCCACACCAAAACAGGCAAGAGCTGAATACGGGTGACCGCCGGCGATAAGGGTAAACACTGCAGCGAGTACTCCGTGGATGATCACCCAGAAAAGGAGCGCATATAAGAGCACCATCCAGCCGACACCGGAGAATGCAATAGCTGCGAGCAGGAATGCAAAAAGTCCCGTGACCGCGAACCCGAATATTTTCGCCCAGGGAAACGATCTCGGTTCTCTGGTAAGCGCGTCAAACGGCGGGAGCGTCTGCGGGTTTTCGACGTAGTTCGTGATACCTTGCCGGTGACCTGCACCAACAATGGCAAGGATGCGACCATCAGCTCGCTGTACCTTTAAAAGGACGAGTTGGTGGGCGATATATGCGTCCCGCTCATCAATAAGGGCATGAGCGCCGTTAGGCGAAAACTTGCGGAATTCCTCCATGACTGCATCGATGACATCCTGCTCCTTGAGTGATTCAATATCGAGTTCTTCACCCTTGTCCACTTCTGCAATTGAGTAAATCAGAGCAAAGACCATCTTGATCTTTTCGATAATCCCCATCGACTTCCAAAATCGCAGGAGCGTAAGACGAATATCGCGATCCACGAGTGCGATGGGGATGCCCCGGCTCTCCGCTTCCTCAATGGCAGCTTTCATCTCGGCACCGGGTTCGACACCGACATCGACACCGATCTTACGCTGGAGGTAGGAGAGCAGCCACTGGACAAGGAGCGAATTAAAATTCTTTACTTCAAGGACATCGTCGACGGTCGGATCACGGGCCTGTTTTTTTAAGGCCGAGAACCGGGCGGGATCAAGTTCGATCGCCACAACATCAGGTTTAAACTCATCAATTGCCGCCCGAACTTCATCTACACTTTTCTGGGAGACATGTGCCGTCCCGACGATCCTTAAGTCCGCCATCAGTCACCGTAATTCCCATTGTATTGGTGTTTTACCCTCATTAATGGGTGGGGTATACCGGAAGAATCAGAAATAAACACGTGCACCCAAGTGTCGATACACGGTCACACAAAGAAAGAAAGGGAAAAATGGAGTGAGGCCATAGACGCATCGGTTCCCACAAGACCTAGTGGTCCATACCATATCGCGCTGCGGTCAGCAACCCTGCGAGCAGTCCAGAACCTGGTTGGGGTTATTAGGGAACGAGGTCTGGCACGCCTCAACACAGTTGACGCACTTGCCATATCTCGACTCAGTGACGAGCTGGCATGAACCGCTTACAACCTGGCAGGTGGCATACTGAAGGCACCGGTCGCCAGGGTTATCACCAGGGTTAATATTCTTTGGACAGGCTGTGGCCACATTCGGGCCGCACGTGACAGCGAGCCCGTCGCAGGTTTCAATTCCGCACGTGGCCAGTGTCGGCACTTCAGTTGGTGCAGCGGTGACCGTAGGTTCAGTGGTCACCACCGCAACCGGCTGACTGTTTGAAGTACAGCCTGTAACAAGGATTGCAACAACAGCCATGGCCAGAAGTATACCCATGGGACGCAGTATCTTCATTGCACCATCATCTCAAACATAGGATTTGCGCCAACCCCCACAAATAGGTACGCATGGGGGAGACCTGGTACTAACCCCTACAGAATTGGCACTATGGCCGGTTTATTATGCCGGATTCACGTATATATCAGGCATAATGAGGGCTGCATGAAGATCGCCGTGGCCGGGAAGGGTGGTGCAGGAAAGACGCTGGTGGCAGCCGGCATTGCATATCTGCTGGCACGTACCGGTTACACAACCCTTGCTATCGATGCTGATTCTGCGCCCAACCTCGGGTTTCTGCTCGGACTTTCCTCAGGTGATGCAGACGCGATTGTTCCTGTTTCAAAGAACGAGGCGCTCATTACCGCAAAGACCGGTACCGGATATCCTGGAGTGTATACCCTGAATTTCAACGTGGATGACGTTGTTTTAAAGTATGCAGTCCCGACCCCGGCCGGGGTGCATCTGCTGGTCATGGGCACGGTACTGTCAATGGGTACAGGCTGTACCTGCCCGGCAAACAGCGTTATCCGCGCCCTGCTCCACCACCTTATCATCGACCGTGATGAGGCAGTGATACTTGACATGGAGGCGGGGGTCGAACATATCGGGCGGGGAACTGCGGAGAGCGTCGATATGATGCTCGTGGTCAGCGACGCAAACAGGCAGTCACTCACGATTGCGGGAACGATCGCACGGACGGCGCATGACGCAGGTATTCCCCGGGTCGCGCTGATTGGAAACAGGATCGTGGATGTGGGGCAGGAACGGGTAATAGTGGATTTTGCCAGAGCACATAATCTGGTCGTAACGGGCATTATTCCTTTCGACCCCGCCATGGTCCGTGCCGGCATTGCCGGAGATGCGATTTCCGCGCTCGAAGGTTCGGATGCTCTCTGCGCCATCGGTGATATCCTTTCCCGGATCAATCCGGAGAGACTAAAAAGACCTCAAGCCCGGGCTGACACGGAGACACTCACATGAAGACGCTGGTGACGATGGGCCGGGGTGGGACCGGCAAGACGAGTTTTGTCGCGCTGCAGACGAAATTTTTTGTTGAGCGGAGTGAGACGCCACTTCTTCTGGTCGATGTTGATCCTGACCAGAACCTTGCAGAGATGGTAGGTGTTGATCTCGAGCGCGAAGGGGTAAAGACTATTGCCGAACTGGTCACGGATACCTTCATTAAAAAAGGCGGGACCATGACAGGGATCGCTCCGAAAGAACGGATCGAGACCCGGGTCCTCTCGGAGGGGCTCTACGAAGGTGACGACTTCGATCTCATTGCAGTCGGAACCAAATGGATCGAGGGCTGCTACTGCATGCCCGATGCGGCACTCAAGGGTGCTCTCGAATCGCTCACGAAAAATTACCGGTACGTGCTGATCGATTCTCCGGCCGGCCTTGAACATCTCAACCGTAAGATCACTGCACACGTCAGCGATATTTTCGATGTCATGGGCCCCTCGCACAAGTCATTTGAGCATGTAAAGCGGGCAGACCGGATCACCCGGGAGGTCGGGACCGGTTTTGATCGCTTCTTTGTCGTCGGGGGATGCCTGTTTCCTGCAGATCTTGAGGCAACGGCACGGAAAGAGACCGGGCAGCAGTACCTGGGGAAAATCATTTTCGACCCGCTCGTGCAGGAATCGGTGATCGCCGGCCGGTCGCTCCTTGATATCCCGGAGAGTTCCCCGGCATACCGTTCTGTCTGTGCACTCATGGAAAAAGCAGGGTATGGGAAAGCGTGATGATCCTGCCAGAACAGATCCATTTAGCCGCCGCCATCACAGTTCAGGCGATTTGGTTAAAAACCGGTAAGATAAATATAAACCGGCATTCCTGTATTCCAGGTACGATATATCCCCGGTTGTGCTGCCGTTGACAGAAAAAAAGATCGCGCTTACCATCAAGGAATTGGATTCCGGCCTTGGCCGCATCAAGGATCTCTCTATCTCTATCGGTAAACTTTCAGCTGCGGACTGGGCCGAGCCGGAGGGGCCTACCCCCTATCCCTCGCTTACCTCACTCCGTACCTGGGACCGGACACTCCTCTCCCGGTACCAGCCGTTCTATATGCCGTTCTGCGATCTCTGCTGCCTGTGCACGTACGGAAAGTGCGATCTGACAGGTACAAAAAAAGGTGCCTGCGGGATCACGATGCCGGCCCAGCAGTCCCGCATCGTTCTCCTTTCAGCCTGCATCGGTGCCGCCACCCATACCAGCCATGCGCGCGAACTCGTTACCTACGCGATAAAAAAAGCCGGCCGTGACTGCCCTATCAATCCCGGCGGCAACGCGATCGGGGTGGAGGCCCCGGTCATCCGCCTTGTCTGTGGGGAAAAACCGGAAATCCTTGCCGACCTGGAGACGGTCCTTGACTACTGCGAGAGCCAGATCACCTCCCTCCTTGCGGTGACGCATACCGGCCAGGAGGGCGATCCTCTCGACTTCGAGAGCAAGGTTCTCCACGCAGGTATGATCGACCAGGTGGGCATGGAGGTCGCTGACTTGGCACAGATCTCGGCGCTCGGGTACCCCAAGGCCGACCCGGATGCCCCGCTTGCTGCGCTCGGTATGGGCACCGTCGACACCACAAAACCGGTTATTCTTGTGATCGGCCACAACGTGCCTCCTTCGGTTGCCATCATCGATTACCTGCACAAGGAACACCTGTCGGATCAGGTCGAGGTGACCGGTATCTGCTGCACCTCGATCGATGCGACCCGGTATTCGCCCCGGGCGAAGATCATCGGCCCCATGTCCTGGCAGCTTCGGTACATCCGGAGCGGGATACCTGACGTGATTGTCGTGGATGAACAGTGTATCCGCACCGATGCACTTGTAGAAGCAGAAGCAATCCATGCGCCGTTTATTGCGACATCGGAAAAGAACTGCCTGGGTCTGCCCGACCGGACGTATGACGCGACAGATGCAATCGTCGCGGATCTGGCAGGAGGCCGGCAGGCCGGCGCCCTGATCCTCGATCCGGATAAGGCCGGTGAGGTTGCGGTCCGGGTTGCCCGGACCGTTGCGCCGGCCCGGAAAAATGCCCGTACTACTGCTGACCCGGCAACGATTCGCGAACAGGCGGTTGCCTGCACCCAGTGCCAGCTCTGCCAGAGGGCATGCCCGAACGATCTCAAAATCCCGCAGGGATTGAAAGCAGCCGGGGAGGGCAACCTGTCACTGCTCGCCGGCCTGTACGAGGCATGCGTGGGCTGCGGCCGGTGCGAGCAGGCCTGCACAAAGAAGATCCCGGTGCATTCCCTGATCATGGCTGCTGCAGCAGAAAGAACAAGAAACGAGAAATTCACGATCCGTACCGGCCGAGGTGCGATCCAGGATATCGAGATCCGCAATGTCGGAGGACCAATCGTGCTTGGCGAGATCCCGGGTGTTGTCGCATTTGTCGGCTGCGCCAATTTCGCAAACGGGGGAAAGGAGGTCGCGGAGATGAGCGTGGAGTTTGCGAAGCGCCGGTACATTGTCTGCACCTCGGGCTGCGCCGCTATGTCAATCGGGATGTACCGGGATGAGGAGGGCAAAACCCCGTACGAGCAGTTCCCGGGAAGTTTTACTGCCGGCGGGATCGTGAACGTCGGCTCCTGCGTTTCAAACGCCCATATCGCCGGGGCGACAATCAAGATCGCGAGCATCTTTGCGCGGCGCAATCTGCGCGGGAACTATGCCGAGATAGCGGACTATGTCCATAACCGTGTCGGCGCGGTTGGCGTTTCCTGGGGCGCGATGTCCCAGAAAGCGGCGGCGATCGCTGCGGGGTTCTGGCGCCTCGGGATCCCGGTGGTTGTCGGCCCGCACGGGACCAAGTACCGGCGGATGCTTCTTGGCCGGGCCGACCATGATGCAGACTGGTATGTGCATGACCAGCGGACCGGGGAGGACGTCTACGCAGGCCCGGCGCCGGAGCACCTCTTTGTTGCGGCGGAGACCAAGGAAGAGGCAATGGTGCTCATCGCGAAACTCTGCATGCGGCCCAACGATACGACCCGGGGACGGGCGATGAAACTGACGCATTATATCGACCTTTCCCAGCGTAACCTCGGCACAATTCCCGATGATATCCCCCGTTACATCCGCACGACCGCAGATATTCCTGTTACCTTAAAAGGGGAGATCACCCGGATTCTCGCACAGTCGGACTGGAAAGAGCGTCCCATCCCGGATCCAACGCTGCTCGCGCGGGATAAGCCATCACCACCAAAGGAGCGCTGATACCCCATGACCTCTCAAGACCCTTGGCAGACCGCAGAGATTGCCGGCCCGAAAAAGGCAGCCATCATTACAAAGCCTGCAATGGTTCTGGCGGTCATCAGCCGGGCACAGCACCCGGTGCTCCTCATCGGGCATAGTGCTGCAACGATTGATATAGGCGAGAGGAAACTGATTGACTACCTGCTCAACCTGGCCCGGATACAGAAAATCCCGGTGATTGCCACGGGGCATATCAACCGGGCATTGAAAGCAAGAGGTTACACAGGTGCCAGCATCATGCCAGCCGTCGAAGCAGGCCAACGGATTGCCGACCCCTCATGGAACGGGCCGGACGGGAAGGGTCCCTGCGATCTCGCCATCATCGCCGGCCTGCCGTATCCCATGGCATGGACGCTCCTCTCCGGGCTCAAGAACTTCGCCCCGCACACAAAGACGATCACGCTCGACAGCACCTACCAGCCCAACGCGAGCTGGTCGTTTGCAAATATCTCTGTCAGGGAATGGCAGGAGAACCTCGAAGCCATCACGGTAACTATCGAAACGGGGGGGCGGACAGATGTTTGAAGATATCCCGGTGGACGTGGGGCTCGTCCATGTCGGCGAGCGGATCCGGAAAAACGACATGTACGTGGAGCTGGGCGGCCCGTCAGTACAGGAAAAGTTTGAACTTGTCCGGGTGAAAAAACCAGACGAGGTACACGATGGGGCGATCACGGTAGTCGGCCCGGATCTCCCGGAAATGGAAGATGGGAAGAAATACCCGCTGGGCATTCTCATCGAAATTTCCGGGCCCGAACTGGAAGAGGATATCGAAGGCGTGATCGAGCGCCGCATCCACGAATATTCCAACTACATCGAAGGGTTCATGCACCTCAACCAGCGCTACGACATCTGGGTGAGGGTCTCGAAAAAAGCCTATTCCCATGGTTTTACGACACTTGCCTACGTGGGGAAGGTCATTTTCTCGCTTCTGAAAAACGAACTGCCCCTTATTGAAAAGATGCAGGTCACCTTCTTTACGGATACAGAGAAAATTCTGGCCAGATACACCGAGGCAAAATCGATATATGAGGCACGAGACGCCCGCGCACGGGGCCTGACCGATGATAATGTCGATGTTTTCTACGGGTGCGCCCTCTGTCAGTCGTTTGCGCCCAGCCATGTCTGCGTTATCACTCCCCAGCGGTACGCAAACTGCGGAGCGATCAGCTGGTTTGACGGGAGGGCGGCTGCCCGGATCGATCCCAAGGGCCCGATCTTTCCCATAGAAAAGGGTGAATGCCTCGATCCGGTGAGAGGGGAATATACCGGGATAAATGAGAGCGCAAAGAAGCGTTCCCTCGGTACAGTGCACAGGGTCTACCTGTACAGCGCATTTGCCTACCCGCACACCTCCTGCGGATGCTTCGAGGGCATCGCGTTCTACATTCCTGAGGTAGAAGGTTTCGGGATCGTGATGAGGGGATACAAGGACGTTACCGTGAACGGCCTGCCGTTCTCCACGATGGCAGACTCGACCGCTGGCGGCCGACAGGTGGACGGGTTCCACGGGATCTCGCTTGAGTACATGCGCTCCCCCAAGTTCCTTGCAGCGGATGGGGGCTATGCCCGGGTCGCATGGATGCCATCCGATTTAAAGGAGCAGATGCGGGAATTTATCCCGGCAGCACTCCTTTCTGCGATCGCCACGGAAAAAGATGTCAGCACTGTGAGCGAACTCAGGGACTTCCTCTCCTCACATGCGCACCCGGTCACGGAGCGGTGGAAGGCAGACGAGGACGTACCGGTGAATGGGACTAACGGCGCCGTGCAGGTCTTCTCCGGCGGGGATTTCCCCCTCACCTCGGGGGGTTTCAAGATCATTTTCAAGAATGCCCGGATCACCGCAGACCGGGTGATCATCGAACCGATTCAGCCCAAAAAACCGGGAGCGGATAAAAAATGACCGGTCTTGATCCTCACGAAGAAAAAACGTCTGCTGGGACGGTGCAGGACGCCATCCCGGGACTTCTTGCGATGCTGTCCGGCAAAAAACGGGTAGAACTTGAAAATTTCGCAATGGAGATCGGCGATCTCGAATTCTGGATCCCCACCGGAACCGTTGCCGCCCCGACGGGATCGACTACCCCGGCACGCGTGAAACCCACAACCCTTTTTGCCGAGACATTTGTTCCATCGAGCGAAGAATTCGTGGGCCGTATCCATGAAGTCCGCCTCGGTGCGACAAAAAGTGAGGGAGGGAGCCGTAGCAGATCCCTGTTGATTGGGGGATCCACGTACCCGCCGTTCGTCAGCGCCGATCATCCCGCGACTCACCCGCCGGTCTTTGCACTCGATGTTTTTGACATGGCGGTGCCGCTCTCAAAAGTGCTCATGGAAAACGTCAAAGATGTGATAAACGATCCGGCCGAATGGGCACGGATGAACGTGAAGAAGTACGGCGCCGACATGATCACGGTCCACCTCATGTCCACCGATCCGCTCATCAGCGATGCCACACCTGCCGCAGCGGCACGGACGGTCGAAGACGTGCTGCAGGCAGTCGATGTCCCGATTATTATCGGAGGATGCGGGGATCCCCGCAAGGACGCGGCGGTATTTTGTAAAGTGGCGGAAGTCGCCGATGGCGAACGGCTGCTCTTAAATTCGGTCACGCTGGGAATGACCGAGACAAAGACACTGGACCTGGTCGCCCGGGCAGCAAAAGAGCATGGTCACGCGGTGCTCGGCTTTACCGGTCTCGAACTCAACAAGGCAAAGGAACTCAACCGGCGGCTCTACGAGTACCTCCCGCCGGAAGATATCGTGATGGACTTAACGACGGTCGCACTCGGGTACGGGCTTGAGTACTCGTTTACCATCCACGAACGGGCCCGGCACGCGGCGCTGATGGGGGACACCGAACTCCAGCAGCCGACGATCTCCGCGTCCACGAACGCCTGGGCTGCCCGCGAGGCATGGATGAAGATGGACAAAAAATACGGCTCGCGAGGGCTTCGCGGCCCACTCTGGGAGACGGTAAATGCGCTCACGCTCCTCCTTGCCGGGGTCGATATCTTCATGATGATGCACCCGGCCGCTATCAGGACCTGCAAGGACACGATCCGGATGTTTGCGGAAAAAGATGCGCCGGTACCGGACGGGGTTGCCCGCTGGGCGACGATGAAGATCTAGACACGGGGTAAGAGAATGTCAGAACGCGAACCCAAAAAGACCATAAAAGAGATCAGCCCCATCGATGTGTACAAACTCCTTCCCAAGACCAACTGCAAGGAGTGCGGCGAGGCAAACTGCATGGCATTTGCAACGAGGGTGGTCAACGGGGAGCTGGCCGTTGACAACTGCCCGCCGGTCACAAAGGAGGAGTACCGGGTCAATTTTTCCCGGCTCGAAGATCTCATGGCGCCCCCGGTCAGGACTATTGTAGTCGGGACGGGCGACCGGACTATGAAACTAGGCGGGAAGTACGTCCTGTACCGGCACGAGTTCACCTACAACAATCCCACGCCCATTGCCATAGACGTTTCAGATGATCTGCCCGAAGATGAGCGCACCGCACGGGTCAGGGCTGTCGCGGACTTCTCCTACAACTATATCGGGCGCGAACTGCGTCTGGATGCAATCGCGATCCGCTCGACCCGGCATGACCCGGCTGCATTCGCGTCTGCGGTCACTGCCGTTGCTGCCCTGACCGATTTGCCGCTTATACTCTGTACTTACGATGCGGCGATCATGGCCGCCGGTCTTGCCCATATCAGGGAGCGCCGCCCCCTTCTCTACGCGGCGACAAAGGACAACTGGAAGGAAATGGCGGAACTAGCCCTCCGCTACGGGTGCCCGCTCGTGGTCTCAGCCCCCCACGACATCGCGCTCCTGCGATCGCTTGTGAAAACCCTCGTGGAGTATGGGGTTGTCGATCTCGTGCTCGACCCGGGAACGGCAGTCGAACCAGGCCTGTCAGGCACGATCCATACCTTCTCGCAGATCCGCCGGGCAGTCTTTGCCGATGGAGACGAACTTCTTGGTTATCCACTGCTCGGCACCCCGATTACCGCGTGGCTCTCGCCCGAGATCTCGCACGAGTTGATCCAGTGGAAAGAGGCCTGTGCCGCATCGATGCTGCTCTCCCGGTACGCGGACCTCCTGATCCTCCACAGCCTTGAAGGCTGGGTACTCCTGCCCCAGCTGATCTGGCGTTTCAACATCTACACAGACCCGAGAAAACCGGTCTCGGTCGATACCGGAGTCAGGACGTTCGGGTCTCCCGGGAAGGACGCGCCGGTGCTTATTACAACCAACTACGCGCTCACCTATTTCACAGTCGAAAGCGATATCAAGGCTGCGGGCATCGACTGCTTTCTGATTGTCGTGGACACAGGGGGGAACAGCGTGGAGAGCGCAGTTGCCGGCCGGTACCTGAACGCAGAGTCCATGGCGGCAGCCCTTAACGATAACAAAATTGCCGACATTGTCGACCACCGGCACCTGATTATCCCGGGGCTGGCTGCCCGCCTGAGCGGCGAGACCGAGGAGGCCAGCGGTTGGCATGTGCTGGTTGGCCCGAAGGATTCGTCCGGCATCCCTGCCTTTCTCAAGGCCCACTGGCCGCCGAAAAACTCTTGATCGGGGACCGCTGTTTCAGGTTCGGGAGTATATACCCCCGACAGAAGGCCTGCCGTATGAGATGGAGATGAACTGATACCTATGCAGCAGCCAGACACGAGTGAAATCAGGGTTATTTTCCAGCCGATGAACCGGGTGCTTACCGTACCTGTGGGTACGCAGCTTTTCAGCGCCCTGCGTATGGCCGGGATCGCAATAGAGGGTATCTGCGGAGGTAAAGGTACCTGTGGGAAATGCCGGGTCATATTAACGACAGGGACCTGCACGGCCGCCACGGAGACCGGGACGGGATGCCGGCTCACGCAGAAGGAGCGGGATGAGGGGTATTACCTCGCCTGCCAGGTGACACTCTCCGCGGATGCCGGGTTTACGATCCCGGTGGAGAGCCGGATCGACTCCCCCCAGATCCTGATCACGCAACCGGTGGCACAGGGCGAGATCGAACCCGCGATCGTGCGTTACCGGGTGGAAATTGCACCCACTAACGGCCTGCCGTTTGCCTCTCAGTCGATCCGGTTTTCAGGGTATTCCGGCCTCCGGCCCCGCATGACTGATGACCAGTATCATGCGCTGCTGGATGCAGAAACTCCACAGGCAGCCACGCTCTCGACAGTCCGGTCGCCCCCGGAGGTGCTTGACATCACCCCGGCTGAAGGTGCCCCGCCCCTGTACGGTGTCGCCATCGATCTCGGCACCACAACGGTTGTCGGCTGCCTCGCCCGCCTCGATACCGGTGCGATCCTTGCCACCGGATCTGCCCTGAACCGCCAGATCACGTACGGCGAGGAATTGCTCACCCGGATCGGGTATACCGGTTCCCCTGCAGGGCTTGCCACGCTCCAGAAAGCGGCGGTTTCAAGTGTCAATGAGGTGATCGACTCCCTCGTCCGGACCGCAGGGATCAGCAGCACGGATATCCTGGATGTCTGCATCGCGGGAAACACGGTGATGAATCACCTGCTCTGCGGCATCGACCCCCGGTATCTGGACCTCGCAAATGCCCCGGTACCACGGGCGCCAATCCAGAAAACCGCACGGAAGATCGGGCTTACAGTGAACCCTAGTGCCGGGGTGTACTGCCTTCCCAATGTCAGCAGGTTTGTTGGAGGGGATGCAATCGGCGACCTGATCGCAGCCGGGATACATACATCCGATAATGTCTCGCTTATGGTCGATCTCGGGACAAACGGCGAGATCGTCCTTGGCACCCGGCACTGGACGGCCTCGGTTTCCTGCGCCTCCGGCCCCGCATTTGAAGGCGCCGGCATCATGGCCGGGATGCGGGCGATGAAAGGCGCGATCGACCATGTGAGCGTCGATCCATCAACCGGTGAGATCAGCTGGAGCACCATCGGCTCTGCCCCGGCCCGGGGGATCTGCGGCTCCGGGATCATCGATCTGGCCGTCACCATGGTACAGACAGGCGCACTCGATTTTGCCGGGAAACTTAACTCTCAGCATCCCGATGTCCGCACCGGGCCGGAAGGACTTGAGTATGTGCTTGTAATGGCCAGAAAGACCGGGACCGGGCGGGATATCGTGATCACCCAGAAGGATATCGACTACCTCATGGACTCAAAGGCTGCTGCCTGCGGAGCGATCGCAGTACTCTTAAAGAGGTACAAATGTAAGGTCGCAGACATCCGGCACCTGTACCTTGCCGGTGCTTTTGGTGCGTATACCGACATCAGTAACGCGGTCCGCTTCGGCATCCTTCCCGGGTTTACGACTGCCGCTGTCCACACCATCGGAAATGGCTCACTCTCAGGGGCATACGCAACGCTCGTCTCGACGCGGTACCGGACGGCTGCTGAGGAAATGGCCCGACACATGGTCTACATCGACCTTTTGGTGGATACTGCATTTGCCGAGGAATATGCGGCAGCTCTTTACATCCCGGGAAGACATGACCTCTTTCCCCCGTCCACCTGATCACTGGTGAGGGCGGGCATTCAGGTAAACGTACGCGGCGCCAAGGGATCCAGCCCCGTGTTGTACACACTACACATAGTGAAGAGTGGCTCATGAGAGCCGCTCCTGATCCAAAGGGAATTCGAAGTCAGCGCCAGGGTTCACGCAGGTTCATGGTCCTCCCGCAAATATGAGGGAACAGCCTGAACCGGGGGCTCTGTGAACAACTCATCCCGCATACCCTTTGTGATGCCCATGACCATGATGATCACCGGAACGATCTCGAGCCTCCCCAACCACATCAGGACAATGAAGATCCATTTGATGGCAACGGGACTTGTCGCCGTGATAAACCCAACCGTTATTCCGGAATTGGAAAGCGCTGATATGCACTCGAACAGCACTTCATCAAGACGGAATGTGGTAATATACAAATGGAGGCAGAGGATGGCCGCAGTAAATATCGTAAAAACATAGAGCGCGATCACCATCATGTTTTTTGATATCTCCATTTCCGACATCTCCCGGGATAGCATTCGTCCTTCGTAGCGGAACGGGACGATCACCCGGCTGCTCACGAAGAACCGCCGGAACCACCACTTCACCCCTTCGTACGCAAGTGCAATCCGGTTGACCTTGATCCCTCCGGCCATGCTACCCATCGCCCCACCGATAAATACAAGAAGCGAGAGCATGGCCAACGGAATTGCGGCCCAAATATGGGGGTCAGCGTTCTGGAGACCGCAGGTGCAGAGACCCGAGATGGAGACAAAGACACCTTCCCGGAGTGCGGTAAGTGGGGGGAGGCCATTGAAGACATACAGTTCGAGCGAGATGAGGGCCGAACCAACAAGCGCGATCAACAGGAGGAGTCGTATAGTCTTGTCGCGGAAAAGTGCATCCATCTTCCCCCGGTACATCAGGAAGTACAGTTTGAAGGGGATAGCCCCGGCAAGCATCACCGGTATGAGGAGAATTTCAAGCAGGGGATTGTTGTAATAGGCAAGGCCCGCAGAATGAAGAGTAAATCCCCCGGTCGCAATGGCGACCATGACCAGGTTGAGCGCATCCCAGAGGGGTATACCGGCCAGCATCACGAGGCCGGTAAAAAGACATGTCAGAAAGATGTAAATCTTCCACATTTTCCAGCCTGTCGACATGAGATTTGGCATGAGATCCTCGGGTTTCCCCTCGGACCGAAAGATCTGGAAGAGCGAGACCTGAGTTTTCCTACGCATCGAGATCCCAAAAGCGATGATCCCGATACCACCGATCCACTGCATAAAAGACCGCCAGAAAAGGAGTGTCTTTGGGGTCAGGTCAAGCGACGGGATCATGGTAAAGCCGGTGCTCGTCCAGCCCGACATCGCTTCGAACACGCTGTCGGTGTATGACATTCCAAGACCAAGGACAAAGGGAAGCGCCCCGACAAGGGCAATCAAAAACCACGCGATGGCAACCGCGACAAGTGCTATCGAAACGGGCGGATCAAAGTCACGGGCCGGTACCCTTGTGAACAGGTACCCCAGAGCAAGAAACGCCAGAGGGGCGCTTGCCATGGGCAGCACCATGTCCCATTCCTGGAAGATCACCAGTACCACAAAGGGAACAAGCGACACAAATCCGAGGAACCGGCAGATCCGTCCCACGTCGTGTACAATCATTGCGAGATGATCGAGCCGCTTCATCTGATCGAAAAGATATTTGGCGTTCCCGGGTTGTTATGGGTTGTGCTGTCACGCAAGGGCCGGATGCTCCACCTCACGGCACCTATTTACTTTAATCCCCGCAAATCATCTAATCAAATATGACCCGCATGGACAAGGACCTCTATCCTTTCTTCATCGTACTGTTCCTTTCAATGGTGGCCCTTGTCCTGTTCTGGTCGGTCCTCGATATGGTCATTATTGCTGCATCGCTGGCGGTGATACTGCTGCCGCTCCACCACCGGCTTTTACGGTACACCCGACCGGCCCTCTCCGCGGTTATTATTACCGTCTGCCTTATGGTTCTCCTTGCCGGGGCTGTGTATGTTACCGTGATGATTCTCCAGGCCAATGCCGGGCTCCTTTCAGACCAGATATTTGGAACGATCCGTCTGTGGCTCGAAAATCCCACAACGCATCCGGGTGCATTCGGAGTTTCGATCAGCAAGGATACGCTTAATGTCTGGCTTGATAAAGGAAATGCACTCTTTGTCGATTACTGGACAATGATTGCCAATAATTTTCTTCTGAACGTTTTTAAGGGATTTGTCTTTTTTACCGCGTTCTTTCTGCTGCTTCTCAAAGGGACGGCAATCAGGGACCGGGTATACCAGCACCTGCCACAGCCGGTGAAACGGTATTGGGACCAGCTCGCACCAGTCACTATCGATACGCTCTATGTCATCTATATCGTTCAGATCGCTATCGCAGTCTTAACGTTCTTCATTGCTATCCCGGTCTTTTACCTGCTCGGGTACGGGAATATTCTCTTTTATTCATTTCTGGCGGCACTCTGCGAGGCAATACCCATTCTGGGATCATCGGTCGCGTTTATCATCATCGGTGCTTACGCTCTTGCGCTGGGAGACGTGCGCGGGGTTCTTATCCTGTTCATTCTGGGATACATTGTTGTATCTGCATTACCGGAGATCTTCGTACGCCCGGTGCTCGTAGGCAGGCGGGTCAAAATCCACCCTCTGATTATGTTTGTCGGTATTATCGGAGGTATTCTTACGATGGGAATTACCGGTTTTGTGATTGGACCGCTGATCATTGTGCTCCTCATGAAGAGTTACCGGATCTGGACTGATGATCGCAAGGGAAGACGGGGAACCGCAGGGAATGAGGCTGCAGGGGAAACCGATCCATAACCGGAATTTGTTTACCACCGTCCTTCCGAAGTTAATCCGGGCGGAAAGCACTGAAGAGAAAGCAATATACCCTTTATGTTCCCACCGTTAAAGCAGAAATGTTCAGGGATTATTTTGTAATGCCCGCGATCGTCAAGTCGATGGGTCTTGTGTTCGGTGATATCGGGA